>ERZ1740065.2340-NODE-2340-length-11757-cov-11.857033_pt1 | contig 11757 bp, 9 predicted proteins | sample MGYA00581738_ERZ1740065 | MGnify/ENA primary metagenome ERZ1740065 (study PRJEB43018, sample SAMN04849749) | marine metagenome | isolation source: floating plastic debris | place: Pacific Ocean | collected 2008-09-01 | study: EMG produced TPA metagenomics... | reverse complement strand
CACGGCCTGTGACACGGCCTGTGACACGGCCTGTGACACGGCCTGTGACACGGCCACATATGTGACGAGAACAAGTTACAGACGAACACGCAACTCAGAAATCAAAACTGTTACACGCTGTACAATTGAATGGACACAATAACACTTCTCACGGAGCAGACTGTTTACGCTGCTGCGGGAGACAATAGCCCAGCAGTTACTAGCTAGCACTGGCTACTGCGTATCACAGATACTGGTATCAGCCATTATCATACATATCTTTACTATAGACATAACGCTAGTGTATTGTCGGCAATACTGAAACACGGTCACTACAGGTGAAGTGCAGTGAGGAGCACCTGCATGAAGATGTCATACAGAGTGCGATACAATCGAGCCAGACATTACGGCGTATTGAGTCCGTAAACCAGGATGAAGAGGTTTAAGTAACTGGTTGTGCGGAGATGACACCTTCATGAAGTTCTCATAACAGCATTTGGATTTCTTACCTTATTTCAACTTAAGGCTCTTTGGTGCCTTGAATTCAGACACGAATCCAATATCTGCCTCCGGGGAAGAGCATGGTATCACCTGCAGAAGATGGGCACAGTCATAGCAAGCTCAGCTGACCAGCTCACAGTGCCTAACAGTGTGTAGCAGCTACACCAATGACACCAAGCTGTGTAGACTGCTTGCTGTTACTAGGGTGGAGCCAAGCACAAGGAGAGGACAACTCCCAAAGCCTGGGAGTGGTAGTAGAATGAGTGGATAGCATCTGAGTAAGCACGAGTTTATTCAATAGACGAATAATGAGAACGCAGACATATGAGAAGAGGTAAAGCAGCGGTGCTCGTCATAATGACGGTAAAAATCGGTTGGAAACTTTCAAAAAAGAAAAAGGCAATGTCACATCCATTCATGATCAGAAATTGGCACAAATCGGGATTTCCTATGATTCCATCAACTGGCGAATCATCACCGACCAATCATAGCCATAACTCGATCCTTACTGGTGAACATGACGTAGGCAGCGGTGAGTGCAAATCCAGCCGCTCCACCCTTCATACAGCTCTTGAGTCCAGCTGTGAGATAAGAGCAGCAGATGTCAGCAGCAGACCAGGAGCACGGGAGTATGTACAGACACAGATACTAGCGGTATTATGTACAGACACAGATACTAGCGGTATTATGTACAGAAACAGATAATAGGTCGACAACAGACCTGTGGATTTGAAGAGGAGTCCAGACATCGTACCAGACAATACGGTGTTCAGTTCATCGTCGTGGCCTCTAGTCTTAGCCAGGATTGTACCCGTACCTGAGAGTAGTCCAGTACAATAGTAACGGGAGGGGGTAGGGAGTGATAGATAGTGGCGCAGGAACACGAGCTAATACTGACCAGAGTACATGAGTGCTACCACTCCACACATCTGGGCCCACGACGCACTCCTCTTGGCCACAAAGTTAATCATTCTGCATAGCACGAAGACACAGCTGAGTTTGGGGAACGAGCAGCAATATGAATGGAGATATGAGGGATATAGATCTCTTACTGTGTTCGTTTGGCAGGTCCAGTTAATGACTTGGTAGCCTGGTAACCTGCAAATGCTCCGCCGACTCCTCCCAGAGCTCCACCTATGGTTGAGAATACAGTCCTAAAGGAAACTACGTAGCCACAAGCTGTGCTACCACTTCACACGTCTATAGTTTGATAGGTGTCTTAGTAGGAGAGGAGACAACTCCTAGATTCCAGCACTGGGCGCTGTTAGCAGTTGGCTGCCAGAGTCAGTCATAACACAAACATGGGTGTGTACTGAATTTTCCAATACTTGGGTAAAATTAGCAGTATTAAAATATTAAGGAGTACAGTGTCACAACACCAGGTATCCCTCAGGAGTCTTAGCAATTCAATATAAGGAGGGTACGATATACGACAAACTGATACTATTAGATGCTTTCAGGCACAACACATAGGCATTAACAGGCAAACAAACTATAGCTGAGCATATCATTGGCACTGACCTGCAGCAGTGAAACCACCTATGGTGTTGAACATAAGTTCGAACCTTCCTCTGCCAGCAGCCCCAGTTGACCACTCAGGGTACAAGTACTCAGAGTCCGACTGCAGTTAATGAACACTGACTGGTTAGCAAACCAGAACTAGATTTTGAGAATGAGAGGACAGGTCTAGCACGATTAATGATGAGCTAAGCCTGTTACATTCATTCACTTCGCCCAGATATGAGATGTACTTTCAGCTTCAGACACGAGCAGATTTACTTATGTCCAACAATCTGGTCTAAAGTTGAACATGACTGCAATGAAAATCCAAAGGCCTCGAGAGTACGAGATAATCTCACTTACAGGAGCCACATATGCGGGGTTAAAATTCAGGTAAGGAGATGATCCTCCTGGGGCACTGAGAGCTGATGCTTGACCCACGACACCTACAAATGACGAAATAATCATACAGTGAGGGATAAATAAACAAACACGACACAAAATAATATCGATAGCACTACATCCGGCTAATACAGCATTCAAATCAGTTGATAATAGTGAAGTATGCTACAAAATGACAGGCATAGCTACTTACAAACGCGATTCGAAGGTTTTGGTCTAACATATCACGAGTGTAATGCCTAAAAGCTACGCAATTCATCAACAATTTTTAGTAGAAATTAAGTACCCATCGATTAACTCACCAATACCATCAGCTTTATTTCCACTACCAAACATGACAAGGAAGGAAAGTTGAAAAGCTAACACAGAACACCAACACCAACACCCACAGATTATGTCACGTTTCTACATGCCGGCTGGCGCACGCGTGAAACTGTCTGGAGTTCCCATTGACCTCTTCTTCTTTTCTTGACGGACGTGTATAGTACGGAGTACGGAGAGATGAAATAGCAAGGCTTTCGAGAACATACGTTCGTGACGAGCCGAGCGGTGTATAAAGCGCACTGGTGACGAGCAAAATCGCTGCGGAGCGTGAGTTGTCCTCTCCTTGTACTCCGAGTCTGCAACGCAATGATTGACAACAGAGGTATCTGACGGAGAGATCAAATTGGATCATCGTTTTCCCTCTTATAGAGTGGAATATAAGTACTTAGAGACCAATAATAAGGTATCAGATTTGCAGTAGCATACATACTAGTCTTCTTGTTCTTCCACATCATATATATGGACTATCTCTTGCACAACAACATGAATGTACTGCTTGATTCCTCACCACAATATTATGCTGACCAACAAAAGACCAGTATGAGGGAGAGGCTAGTAGTTGCTCACCTACTGGAAAATATCATATTAGGTGTCAAATTTTTATTTCTAACAACACATGCAATCAAGCATCACGTGGTAGTTGTGTCACCATAAGGAAAAAATACATCACAAACAACTAGTTCAGTTTGCAGAAACCATCTTCCAAGCAGCTCTGCAATTCATCAAGGGTTATGGCCATCATAGAAACTGGTGAGAAAGTCCTTAGATTTCTTTACTTCCGTCTGTTTGAAATAATTCATTATGTGATTCTTCTGTTTCCATATATTGGCCGTCTCAACCAGTTCCATCTGTCCCTGTTAATGGATTTGCATATATATAGAAACAAGTATTTGTACCCAGCGGGTAGTGCGGATAGGACCGGGTAGTGCGGATAGGACCGGGTAATGTGGAGGACAGCTGAGATTAGAGGAACATAGCTGGTAGCCATACTTTGTGTGACAGAGTGATATAACATAATATACTAGTATACTGCACTGTAGCTCGTCATATTAGGATGACGATTTACAGCCTCCTTCAGGAGGCAGGGGAGAGAGAGATAGTTTAAACGTGATAAATAACTTCACCACAGTTCTAGTTATACAAACACCAGCAAAAGTAGCAGCTGGAATATAAGTAATCCTTAGCTTCACCTCGAGTACGAAGCAGTGACTAGAAATTATCTGACGCACGATAGGCTTACCTTTATAACCAGCATGTCGATCACTCTCATATCAGTGATATGCTTGTTTTTCTCAAATTCCTGTCTCAGCTTGGCTTTAACCTGCTGCTCATTGATAGGTATGTCATATTCTAACACTACAACAGTATAGGGGCTAGATAGCAACCTACATGTACATGTACGAACGCGAACACGAGCGATGTACGTATAATAAGTAAAACTTACACACGAAGGGTATCTGTCTATACCAAGCCTTGTAAAGCTTACGCACTCGTCTTCTCGCCTCAGCATTGCTGTTAGATATTAGAGGTTTGACAGCACTCTGAGCAAGTCGAGTGGCAACACCAGTGCCAGCCATTTCGGACCGGTGAGGAGAACGTCTAGGGACTCAGCATGCACAGCTGGTCTCGAACGAAAATATCAACGCTATACACCGTAGAAAAAAAAACAAAGAAAATGGAATAAATAGCTTAAGAAATATTTTTGAATGATTTTTAAATGATAGAAATGAGCTTTTCTCACAGAAAATCACTCGATTTTTGACATGAGCTGCCGCTGTTGTACGAGAATGCTCCATACTAGGAGACGATAAGACAACTCTGAAACTATGTACCCATCATGTTAGTAACCTATCCAAACACCGACAGTTGGACATCTGTCAGCTCTAGACACTGAAATCATATCATAGAGAGTAGGGAAGGCAATTTACTACTATCAGAGTAGGACATAGCTCAGTGGTAGAGCCTGCACCTCGTGACACACAAGCTAAGTGTTGAGAGGCTGTGGGGTCAAATCCCATTGAGTTCTCGTGCTGGGCCCTCGTGCTGGGCCCTCGTGCTACAGGTGTGCTCCCACCTGCCTAGAAACCGAGAGCAACCTGGCGCCGTATATGACAGCCTTGCCCTTGAGACTCTGTTCATGTGAGACAGCCTGGCAATTTTAACTTTTTTTTTGGTCAAGTGATTGACATAACACTACTATGTGTATTCATAATTCAACAATTAACTTCAAAGACAGAGATGTGTCCGACAATCTGAATGTGAATAAGAACAAGAATAAATGCAACTTTTAGAAGTGAAAAATCAAATGTATTATTTATGCATACCAACATTTCCATAATTATACCAAACATTCAGTGAAGAAACCTGATGGATCAGCAGGATCAAGAAAAAATATGACAGACATCAGACTGATTGATCTATTGGCCGACTTTTGACTTATCAAAAATCATGCTAGGTTACTTCCAAGGGACAATCTCTCTCTTCGCCAAATGTTGACCAGTGATGGTGGTCTTAGGAGGGAGTGTAGCCAGATAGAATGGTGTGTCGGCACCTAAACCATAAGGTACAAACGAGGTGAGGTGAGAACAGGGGAGAGCATTATCAGGCGCATGACCTCCGAGAATGAACCTACTTTATGCCAGCCCTATATGATAGTTGCAACTAAATGTTTAAAGATCCTAAAAATCAGTGGGCCAGTCATACACCAATCATGAGTCTCGTTACAATAGATCATATCACTGACCTTCATCGATAGGCAGAGGACCCTTGTAACTGGTCATGTTAGTGGAGACGTAGCCTGGATCAGCCTGTCAACGACATTCATTTATCATCAAAATCTCATGCATAGAAAGGGATAGAGAGAAGTGTAAAGAGGAACAACTTACCGAATTGACAACAATATCACGCTCAGGAATCTTCTTGAACTCCTCACTCATAGCCCTGGCCATCAGTGTGTTCGCTAACTTTGACATACCATAGGCACCGTTATCAGGCCATTTCTTCTCAACCAATGTTCCAGCCTTCGCAGAGCTATGAAGCAGAAGTTTGTCACACCAAGAGCAGGGAGACACAACTCCACGGACAATGAAAATGGATCAACTTACTCAACAAAGTCTTGCATCGCACTCATGATGTCTGTGAGAGGCATGGGAGGGTCACTCTTTATGAACTGTTGGTATTTAGACTCATCCACGCTCTTCATTTTATGCAGAGTAATGACGGAGAGGAGACTGCCCAAGATGACGACCCTGTGACGGATAATATGACATTGCGACCCTGTGACGGATTATATGACATTGCGACACTGTGACGGATAATATGTCATTGCAACCCTGTGACGGATACGATGACATTGCGACCCTGTGACAGATAATATGACATTGTGTACCCTTAGCTGTAGTGAATCCTCTCTGGGACCAACAGCTGATGGCACAGGTGAAGAGACTGCCAACAGCAAGTTATTCCTATTCATATCCACTCTTTACACATATTTGAAGGAAATAACTGCAGAGTAGGAAACCTGCTCTTGTCTATCGGTTGCAACAAAGAAGGTATTCAAAGTACTTTAAGTTGGTACTGGTAATTCATATCACATCGTGATATCGATATCGTGGAGGTTACATCGTGATATCAATATAGTGGAAAATTTTCATATCGTAGCATCACTAATTATGATACAGCACTCTATGGTATAAACGATCATACCGTGTTCCTTACATGAGTGTACCAATGCTGAGGAACCCAGTGTACATTCGTATTTGTGAGGTTTGAACATAGTGTCCGTGTTTGGCATCGTATATATCTTAATGCACACTGGACGCTAGGTGAGACATTCTTATTTTTGTTTTTGAGTTGCTGGAGCTCGCCGATTTAGATGCGTTCTGAGGCAATACTGCAGCTGAGTCAGCATCAACCTCACTTCAAAACGCAGTCATGACTCGGCAGATTGTGCGTTCGGATTAGAATTTGAGATGAAATAAGAAGTTTTGATGCAAGTAAATATAAACAATGAGAGCAGTCAAGGCAGCGCCTCATATCAATCCCTCCTCCCATTTACAGCAGTCACGGGCTTCAATGCAAATATAAAAACAAATGATCACAGTATGACTTCAGCCGTTGACCTACCTGGCTCCGTCTCTCAGTATGGGGAACAGCTGCTGACAGACCATGTTAGTACCAAACACATTAGTGGCCAACGTCACCTCGGCTTGAACGGGGAAAGGATCGGTGGCGGCTTGCTGCAAGTATGAATACAAGTAGTACCACTAGATTCACATACCACTCTCAAGACTTACACTACGTGTACTACAAGGGGTTTTGCTACGAATGAATTCATTACTTTGAACGCTATGCCAGCATTGTTCACAAGTACATCCAGGCCTCCGTGTTCCCTCACAAGTTTCTCTTTCACAGCTACGAAAGACTTCTCATCAGTCAAGTCAGCCTGCAGGAATGTAGCAGTGTGTCCCTCTTCTTTTAGTTTCTGTGTCGCTTCCTCTCCATTTGACTTGCTTCTGGCTGCAGGAAGAGCAGGATGGTTTCAATTCAAACAGGCTGATTGTACAAATACCAGGCAGTCCATCACTCAGTAATGAGGCGTTCGAATGCTGTTGCTTGTATGAACACACAGCACCTAGGCCTGCTACAGAGGTTATGAAAAACGATAAAATTTATGGTGTGGAGGACAGCTCATAGCTCCTACACAAGCAAAGAAATATGATATCCCTATATATGATATAAAATCTTATTGCTCTAGGTTAGCGCACTACAGCCCTGATCGTACATCATGCGCCAATTACATACACAGTAGTATCCGGGAACTCTCACACTCTGGGTTCTCAGTGGCCACCATTAATCCTATTCAACTGAAAAAGTTATTACTTTGCAGTACGATCGAAATAATATTCCATTTTAACAACATTTTAGTGACAGAAAAATTACTACTGTATTTAGATTTAAACTCGATGTAATGTAACTGTTGAATCTTCAGTTTCGAAACCGTACAACCACTTTGCGGTCTCGTCGCGTTGCAATAAAAGACCAAGGTCCATCATGCATTGCTGGTGTCACTATATATGTTATAATGTATCTTGGACGGCAGGGGAGAAAAATCCATTACTCATACATCAGCCAAATCGAATAATATGTGTTCGCTAGCGAGGGTAAACTTACATGTTCCATAGACAATCCATTCAGGATATTCCTTGCAGATTCTGCGAACAGTGGCATATCCAATACCTTGGTTGGCGCCTGTCACCTACGTGTAGTTGATCGTTGTTAGTCGTTGATCGATATAATAACAGAGCGGACTAAATAGCTACGACCATGCAACACGCTTATATCGAGCACATTGTCCATTCAGATAGACAGATTCCATGTACTTACCTCAATACGAGTATCTGTGTGGACCGATTTTGACACATCTCAATGCTAAGAATTGGGTTCACACGCACGTACGCTTGCATAACACAAAACTATTTTCGTTGCCAGACTGACTACCGGTGAGACAGCTACATACACTAGTGCCAGTAAATTTATAATCTAACTTCAGACATCTCCACCACAACCAGATTTACTCACCAGTGCTACCCGTTTCGCTGCCATCTCCGTCACTTGGTGTTGTGGTGGTGAATACTTCAGGTACTTAAGTCAACTAGCATAGCATCGAGTAGGAAATGTCGATACAGTGCAGCGCAAGGACGGTGACGGGATATAAAATGCATCAGGACGACCATTTTGTACGTGTATGGGAGTTGTCATACCGCATTTCCGGCTCCATAGTTGGGCCAATGAGCTACTCTCTTTGCCGAGACAACTATGGCTAAAAAGAATTAGGGATTCAGGCTAGGCCACGTATGGGATCAAAGGAACGTCCACTTGTGCTATTACTCTGAAATGAAGGCATAAAGACATGTACATACATGCATACTATCAGCCCAGTTCCAGTATTACCAGTCAAGCAGTCATGTAAAACCTGCTGGAGCCGTATACCATACCTTGTCTTTGGTAATAGCATAATGCTATAGCTAACACGTGGAAATCAAGTGGAGATGACTGGTGTAAAAACTCAAGTTACAATCAGTCTAGCATTCTCCAAAGCCAACCAGAAACATAACCCTCTCCTCTCCAGCATAAGCTGGGTGGCAGGACGAATAGGCCACGGGAAGCTACTCAGTCCCAAACCCTACCCTTCACCATACATGGGATACTAGTGCCCCTGCAGCAAACATGCTCCGATAAAACATCTGTATTAGAATAGGAAAGTTTTTGCTAACAAACTACTACTTTACAGCAATACACTCGTAGTAATAAATCAACAAAACCAGCATAAAAAGTGCCAGATATCACAGAATAATAGTAAGAAATAATTAGATTGGAACAGTTAGAATTAACAAGTGTAAGGTATCACAGACTAATCCTATGAAGATGATTAACTCCGGAGAGGTCTTCCATCCATTCTACTAGCTGAACTTGGACTTAGGGAACTTAGATGGCATCACTGCCATGGAATTATCTCTCTCTTAGACACATGTTGACCAGTGATGTTGGTTTTGGGAGGAAGTGTAGCCAGATAGAATGGCGTGTCAGCACCTAAACCATAAGGTACAAACAGGTCAAGGGAGAGCCATGAGAACACGATCACATACAATGACTTAGTAGCGGAATATAATCAGAGATCATCAATGACGAGATGTGGCAATTCCTATCTAGCCGCATGCAACATGCTGTTTTGTGGTTTGAGCTGAGTCGAGGGCTCTCACTAGCCAAAAATTTATAAGTGCGGTGGAATCCCATTCAGACATATAGAGAAATAGGCTGAAACATGCTGTCACGAATTTCAAGGTTCCCACTCTCCTGTTACAAACTGACCCTTGAAATTTCTACAGCTTCTAGACCAGAGCATGGGATTTCTCAAGGTATAAGACTCGCTGTGTTCAAGTGGTTTTCTAGCCCACAAATAGGGATAGAATGTAGGCATGGTAAATCGGTTCAGAACATGCAATTTCTGTGTGATAGTGAACACTCTTCATAAACGCGACATAGTATAGGATACAACACAGTAGAGTAACCTCAGTTTGTCTAGTTTTCTGCAACTTTTCGTAGCTGGTGATCTGAAATACTGACTGGTTGAGATACACCAGTACCTCACCCATGTCTGACAATATTTTCTCATGATAACAGGATTATAGATCATCGGCCAACTCTCATACATGTGTATCAATTTTGGTTGATCACTGTAGGTCCTATACAGCTGCTAAATCTCATGACAAGGCCACTGTATTTCCCTTCAAGTAGAGGCCTAGGTGATGAGCTTTCCATCTTGAAAAACATATCACAGGATGCCACAAGTGATAAGCTAGCCAATGAACTAGGTTTGGTACATAGGAAACGGATAGAACACTGGGTTCAAAGCATTTTAGTTCACTCTTGCTTCATATAAGTTATCAATGGCCCAGGCAGCCGACAGCGGTTGGGAGCCCTCAACTCGCTTGAGCCGTGTTGCCAATAAATGGGCATATTGCCACATCTCGTCGTTGATGAGCTCTGATATAATGAAGTGCCATAGGCAGGTATGCAAGCCAAATCCATGACATCCAAAGCATTCAAATCATTTAAGTAAATTGCCGACGCTCTATGGCTAAAGGAAGTAGATGAGGGAACACGACTCCTAGGTTTATTAAAGTGAAATACTCGTCTCCGAACTTAAGAAGCAAAAGACATTCTATGCAAGAGGGCAGTCATGAGCTAATCAATTTTCAAAGACTCGAGTTACCATTAGCAAGAGTGGCTAGTATTTTTCTTTGGCAGTATGACACATCTTACCTTCTTCAACGGAGCGATGACCCTTGTGAGCAGTCATGCGGGTTGCGACATACCCAGGATCAGCCTGTTTAAAATATTTAGAACCATCAAATACTATACTCCATAGGGTTGCTGTGCCGTCGTATCAAAGCAGGGTCTTCGCTACATCAGACTCTCACTATTAGAAACTAAACAAAAGATGCGCCAGTCGCAATAGCCTACCGCATTGATGACAATATCACGCTCAGGACTCTTCTTGAACTCCTCACTCATAGCTCTGGCCATCAGTGTGTTCGCTAACTTTGACAGATCGCAGGAAGCATTGTCAGGCCAATTATTCTCAGCAAATGTTCCAGCCTTTACAGATCTGTAAAGAGAGAGGCTTGCACACCAGGAACAAGGGGAGACAACTCCACAGCAAGTAAAGGTGGACAATTATCATCTCACTCAACGAATTTGTGCATGGTACTCATGACGTCTGCGAAAGGCATCGGAGGGTCACCCTTGATGAACTGCTGGTATCGAGACTCATCCAGCTTCCTAATTTTATGTAGAATTATAGGAGCGAGGAGACTGCTCAGCATGACAACCCTGCAGTAGCGAGACAATGAGAGGAGACAATATTAGAACCCATTGATAATAGTCTACTTCTGTCAACATACTTCAAACAGCCTATATCCACTATAAGCTGTTAGATAGAGACAAAGCTGAGATAGGAGCAGACTGACTACACAAGGCAATCGGCGCAGGATGGATTAATGGCTGGCTAAGATAGCATACCTGGCTCCGTCTCTCAGTATGGGGAACAGCTGCTGACAGACCATGTTAGTGCCGAACACATTAGTGGCAAACGTCACCTCAGCCTTAACAGCATATGGATCTGTGTCAGCTTGCTAAGAAAAAAGTCAAAGGCATGAGCTTAGGCATCAGAACACTGAAAATTGTCTTCGTAACTAAACTGTATAGCTAACCATGCGGGTTCCATGATTTCCTAAATAAGAATTCCTGAATACTGTAAATGTGGTAATTATTAAGGCCAAAATTATACCTGTTGCAAGTGAGAGCAAAATATACCAGTTGTAACTATAATGGATTAGGATGAGTGACACATAGGCTTACTAAGCTCCATCTAACTAAAACAAAAGCTTCCATCACACTGCAGAGCAACCAGGGATCTCAACTACTCGGATTTCATCCTTACTGTTCGGATTTTCAGCTTGTGTAAGGATGAAAGGACGGATTTCATTT
>ERZ1740065.2338-NODE-2338-length-11762-cov-5.038439_pt1 | contig 11762 bp, 7 predicted proteins | sample MGYA00581738_ERZ1740065 | MGnify/ENA primary metagenome ERZ1740065 (study PRJEB43018, sample SAMN04849749) | marine metagenome | isolation source: floating plastic debris | place: Pacific Ocean | collected 2008-09-01 | study: EMG produced TPA metagenomics... | reverse complement strand
CGCCAGTGCCCAGAATCCGATCCTCGAATCGGCCACGACGGCGGATGGAGGCGACTACTTCCTCCAGGTCTACGTCAACGGTTGCCCATCCTTGGTATCGGCACCGACGACGGTAGAGATCAACGCGGCCGCTCCGGCTCCTTTAGCAGCAAACAACTCTTCCCTCGCCCAACCGATTTGTGAAGGGGAAGCCATCTTGTTGAGCACGCCCACCGTACCCAATGCCGGGTATCAGTGGAGTGGTCCCAATGGTTACAGCTCGGACGTTCAGAATCCCATTATTCCCGAGGCGGAATTGCTGGACAGTGGATTGTACACCGTTACGCTGCTGATTGATGGTTGCTTGTCGGAGGTATCCGCACCCACGGAAGTATTTGTGGCGCCGCTCCCCGAAGCACCGATTGTCATCAACGACGGACCTTCCTGTGAGGGCAGTAGTCTGAATTTGATGATCGCCAGTCCGCTGGCGGGAGTTACCTACACCTGGTATTACGCCGCTACCGGCCAGCAGGTCGGTACGGGGGATACGCTGCTGCTCCAAAACTTGAGTAGCGACCAGGCCGGAGCCTACTTCGCGGTGGCCGAACAAAACGGCTGTTTCTCAGAAGAGGAAATTACGACCGAAGTTATCGTCAACGCGTCGCCCAACGAAAGTGCTTTTGCGGGACCGGACATGGACCTGTGTGGGGAGACAACGATCAACCTGGAAGCCTTTAATCCCAGCATTGGTAATGGGGAGTGGCGGGCGCTGAACGGCGCTACCGTCATCAGCCCCAACCTGCCCAATTCCTTGGTGACCAACCTGCAAGCGGGGGCCAACCGCTTCGTCTGGACCCTCTCGAATGGGGACTGTTTGAATTACAGCTCGGATACCCTGGTCATCAACTTGACGGAGGTATCCAGCGACGTGGCCTTTGCCGGCTTGGACGTCCAATACTGTGGGGTAAACACCATCGAACTCGAAGCGGCGGTCACCACCACCGCGGTGGGAACCTGGGAGCAATCCAGTACCCAAGCTTCGCAGGGGGTCGTCATCGTGGATCCGAACGATCCCTCGACTGCGGTTCAGGGGCTGGTGCCGGGAGTAACCTATAGCTTTAACTGGGTCCTGTACAATGGAGCCTGTGGCGCTTACGATCAGGATGCGGTCGTCGTGGAAATCAACGAACTGCCGATCGACGTGGCTTACGCCGGAGAGGACAACTGGCATTGTGGAGAAACGCCCTTTGCCATTAGCGCGACGGTGCCCCTCCAATCAACGGGCCAGTGGACTTCGCCATCGGGGGCTACCATCGTGTCGCCCAACGCGGCGCAAACCCAGGTACTCAACTTACAGGAAGGCCTCAACACCTTGGTGTGGTCCTTGAGCAACGAAGCCTGTGGTACCTATTCGGCCGATACGCTGTTCATTTCCAGCGAGCTGCGTCCCTTCGCGGCGGACGATCGCGATACGGTTGAATTTAATGGCCTGCTTTCTGCACTGGATGTTTTGGCCAACGATGATGTGATGGACATCGACTACGAAGTACGCATCATCCGCCAACCCGAGTTTGGTACCCTGCGCCGCAATGCGGACGGTGCCTACCGCTACGAACCGGAAGCCAATTACCAGGGCGAAGATAGCTTTGAATACGAGATTTGTAATGTGAATTGCCCCGATTACTGCACCCGAGCCGTAGTTGACTTGGTGGTCTTCCTGCGTCTGGCTGATCAAACCGGGCCGGACTGCTTTGTCCCTTCGGTGATTACGCCCAACCAAGATGGCTTCAACGATGAATTTTACATTCCCTGTGCCGAACGCTTCCCCGAAAGTCACCTGTTGGTGTTCAACCGTTGGGGAGACAAGGTTTACGAAAATGAAAATTATCAGAACGATTGGCGCGGCACCTACAAGGACCAACCGCTACCCAAGGGTTCGTACTACTACATGATGTATTTGAACGACGATGCGAATACCATTTTGAGCGGCTACCTGGTGATCCGCCGTTAGGCGCTGATCATCGGGAGCTGGAGCTCAACACTACTTTACGAGAAAAAACTACACAATGAGAAAAATTATTTTTACCCTCTCGCTGCTGGGGGTAATGGTGGCGGCCCACGGCCAACAGAATGCCCAATTCAGTCAGTTTATGTCCAACAAATTGGTCCAAAATCCGGCCTACGCGGGAAGTCAGGATCACCTCTGTCTGACCGCCTTGTACCGAAGCCAGTGGGTGGGGCTGGAGGGGGCACCCAATACGCAAACCGTCAGTGCACACATGCCCTTTTTTAAAAACCGGGTTGGAGTGGGACTTAGCCTGGTTCGCGACGACATTACGATTACCAAGCACCACAGCGTGGCGATGAGCTATTCCTACCGGATGGACTTGGGCTTCGGACAGGTCCTGAGCATTGGGCTACAGGGCGAGCTCAAGTACCTTCGCGTCAACTGGGAAGAACTGCAAGCCTTTGACATCGGTGATCAGGGCCTGCCCACGGTGACCGATCGCAGTCGCGTTCATCCCAACGTGGGGGCGGGAATCTACTACAGCACGCCCAAGTTCTACCTGGGCTTTGCGGCGCAGAACCTGACCCGGCCCCGTATTGAGCTAGAGGACCAGGCACTGATCGACATCATTCCCAAGGACCGCAAGCACTTTTTCCTCATGGGGGGAATGGTGACCTCCTTGTCGGACAACGTTCAATTGCTGCCTTCCTTCCTGTTTAAATACGTCGGCAATTCCCCCCTCGACTTGGACCTCAACGCCAGCTTTATCTTTTACAAAAAATTCTGGATGGGCGTCTCCTACCGTTTTGGCGATTCGATTGACGGGATTTTGCAGTACCAAATCAGTCCGAGTCTGCGGGCCGGGATCGCGCACGACTTTACGCTGTCCGAGCTCCGTCGGGTCAACAACGGCACCTACGAACTGCTCCTCCAGTATTGCTTTGATCACAATCCCAAGCGTTTGACCAATCCCCGTTATTTCTAATTCTTTCAAACTTGCAATGATGAAAAATCTGGCCACCCTCTTGATCCTCCTCGGTTGTTTACTAGCCGGTCCTACGGTGCTCGATGCACAATTGCCCGCCGAGGAGAACTGTTGCGACGATCTCTCGCCCAAAGCAGCCAAAGTAAAAGCGGACCGGCTTTACCAGGACCTGGGCTTTAAGGCGTCGATTCCCTTGTACGAGGGCAGCGTCATCGACCTGGAGGCCATGGAGCGCATCGCCAACAGCTACCGCCTCAATCACGATACCGAGAATGCGGAGAAATGGTACGCCGAGGTGGTCCGCTTGTCCCAGAAGCCCATTCACGTCTTGCACTACGCCCAGGCCCTCCAAAGCAACGGCCGTTTGATGGCGGCTCGGGAGCAGTACTTGCATTATGACCAACTGATGGGCGGCGACGGCCAAGACCGTCGGGGCGCCCTGCTCGCTGCGGCCATCGACCGAATGAATCGCCTACAGCACCGGGAGGTAGAGCTGGTCAACGGACGCGACGTCAACAACGAGCGCCTGGAAGTTAGTCCGACATAATACCAAGAAGGCATCGAATATGTATCGACGCGGGGCGATGTAGACCGGGTGGTGGAACAAAAAGACATCTGGATCGACGATCATTTTATGGCCCTGTACTACGCCCGGCAACAGGAAGCGGAGACGATGAGTACTCCCGTAGAATTTTCCTACCAAATTACCACCAAGTATCACGAGGGGCCGGTCACCTTTAGCAAGGACGGTCAGCAAATTTTCTTTACCCGCAACAACTACAACCGCGGCAAACGCCGCAACAGCAAGCGAGGAGTGATGAAGTTGAAAATCTACTCTTCCCAGCGTAGCGAGGTGGGCTGGACGGAGGCCACCGAACTGCCTTTCAATACCGATGAGTACGAGGAGTGCCACCCGAGTTTGTCGGCCGACGGCCGGCGTTTGTACTTTGCTTCGAATCGGCCCGAAGGGGAGGGAGGGATGGATGTATACGTCTCCGTTTTTGAAGGTGGGCAGTGGTCGGCTCCCCAAAACTTGGGTCCCGAGATCAATACCTCGGGCAATGAGGTTTTCCCCTTTATCCACGACGACGGCACCCTGTACTTTGCCTCCGACGGTTGGGGTGGGGTAGGGGGATTGGATATTTTCTCCACTCAGCGGGATGCCCAGCAGCAGTGGCAAGCCGCGCGCAACATCGGCACTCCCTTCAACTCGCCCAAGGACGACTTTGGTTTTATCCTCAACGTTCCCGGCACCGAGGGCTACCTGACTTCGGCCCGCCCGGGAGGTTTGGGACAAGACGACATTTACCATTTTAAAATGCCGCCCCCGAGCGCTGAGCCCGAGCTGCGCGAGATGAGCGCCCAGATCTGTGCCTACGCTGCGGATGGGGGACAGCGCCTGTCGGACGTGGAGATGGTGATTGTGGAGGAAGCGGCGGAGCCAACGGGCCGTGATGAGCAAGTAGCGGAAGACTACGTCGTAAAATTGACGCCGACGGCGCAGCGGGAAGAATTCTTGCTGAGTTTGAAACGGCGGATGCCGGCAGGTGCCGAGGAGCAACGCCCCGAGCGCAACCAGTACCGCACCGATGCGGAGGGGCGTTTTGAGATGAGTCTGCGCCCCGGTTCTTACTACCGGGTGGTGGCGCGCAAGTCGGGTTACCAGCTGGCGGAGCAGCGCTTTTTGGCCGAATCGCCCGACTGGACGCAGGGTTTTGAGTGGTGCATCCCCCTGGTGGCGCAAAATTGTCCGGCACTGGAAGGCGAGGTGGTCCACCGCGAGTACCACAATGCCATTCCTAAGGCCACCGTGAAATTGACCAGCTTGTGTACGGGCGAAGATTACGAGATCTTGTCGGATGCACAGGGCCAATTTTTCTTTCCCTGTTTGCCCTGTGACTGTGAATTTGTGGTGACGGGTGAGAAAGTTCACTTCGAGCGCGATAAAAAAACACTGAGTACCCTACAGTTGGATTGTCAGCGGGCCGAACCGCTCCGCGTCCAACTGGCATTGGGCAATCGCTTCGACGGTTTGTTGAGCGACCTCAATAAGCAGGGGCAGTCGCTGGAGGTGGGAACGGTGATTGAATTGAAGAACATCTACTACGATTTTGACCAGGCCTCGATTCGCTCGGGAGCGGCGGTCGACTTGGATCGGGTGGTGGCTTTGCTGCGGGCTTATCCCAGCATGACTCTGGAGTTGGCCTCGCATACGGATGCGCGGGGTACGGAGGGATACAACGAGCGATAGTCGCAGCGGCGGGCAGAAGCGGCGGTGGCGTATTTGGTGGCTCAGGGGATTGATGCGCGGCGCCTGGTGGCGCGGGGCTACGGCGAGCGGATGCTGCGCAACAGTTGTCGCAACTTCGTGGATTGTAGCGAGGAGGAGCACCAGTACAACCGGCGGACGGAGATCAAGGTCTTGCGTTTTGAGGCGGAGGAGGTTCGGGTCCGGTATTTGGACAACGGGCCGGAGAAGGTGGATCGGGCCAATCCCAAGCGGCAGTTTGTGTGGGAGTAGGAGCGGATATCCTCCCCTCGATAGCCCAACGAATTAATCAGCAGGACTCTTGCGACGCAAGAGTCCTGCTGGTGTTTTGGGGCAACCTATTGGTAAATTTCATGGTATTGAAAGTTTATTGTTGTAATTTGCTTAGGATCAAAATGGAGAAAAAAGCGTAACGCTCCGACCGCCACGGTATTAATGGGTAAAAATGAAGATTTATCCGACCAGAAAACCTATTAGCCATGAATTATTTTGACGAAGAACTAACCGATAAGTACCTCACCGAAATTGCATTCGTATACCGCCTTGACCACACGATCATCCTGGGCAGTGCTCGCGAGGCGATGGCGGAATTGGAGCCCCAACAACTCCGTAAAAAAGAATGGAGCAAACGCTTACGCCAAAAGATGATCGAACGAGCGGAGCATCACACCTGGGATCAGCACTTTTTGAAGCTACAAGCCACCGTTGAAGGTGCGGAGACCATTGATTTCAATGAATTTCAATTGTTGTTCAAGTACGCTTTGGATCGAGAGGTCCGACAGGCTCGTCGCCGGTGGAAGAGTGGGCAGCAGCCGAACGAAAAGGACTGGACCATGAGGGAAGTGCTACGGCTCCGCTGTGAGGAGTATTTACCCTGGTTGGCGGAGCATCCGGAGCGCCAGCTATTAAAGCGATTAAGAGATGGTGATGCCCCCGCTTGGCAAGCACTATACGATAACTTTACCGATCGGTGTGGAGATAAATTTGGAGAATACATCCAAGATGCCATGGTGGAGCTGAAGTTTAAATTGGGGGATGAAGATTTTCGACTGTTTTGTGGCGTAGAGACTTTTCTACAATCAATCGTACGGAACCTGAAAATCAAGAACTACGACCAGCAAAGGAAAACGGAAGAACTGGATGAAAATATTGCGGAGACCAACACTATGGCAAGTGACTTGGATCAGTTGGACTTGGAAAACAGCGACGTTCAATCACTGGCCTTTCTACGCAAGTTGATCTTCTACCATCTCAAATACAAACTGGAGCACCTGGCCCCCGGCGAGATCCTGTACCCCGGAATAAGGATTGATCAAAAGCGCTTGACCATTTTATTCGTGCGCTATTTTGGAGACCATTCCGTAGAAGAAATGGTAGCTCAGTTTGAGAAGCTGACTGGAAAAAATCAGGCCCGCCAATGGATTTATCGGGATATTCAAAAGTTGAGAAAATACCTTGGTAAGATTTTGTTTCCCAAGATCAGTGGTATCATCGGGAGCATCCAGTGGAGTACGCAGGAAAAGGGTTTACAAAAACTCTCCCTTGGTGATCCTTCGGTCCTGTGTCGCTACTGTGACAATAGCGTCCGCCACCAACTGGGGCTATTTGTCGACATTGGCCGTGGCACAGCCCTAACGGAGTTTTGGCAGGGCTTAAACTTTCTATTCGAGAAAAACGTACACTTACTCGCCACTCCCGATGGCCCTTTCCCATCTACAGATAACGCCTTTGGTTGGTTGGTGCTGACGGTCCACCATAGTGGTTTCCGGTGGTTATCCTCCCGTCATTATTCTCCCGATGCGGCCCTTGAAAAAGTGGGACGCAGCGCTTTGAGTCCTTTGGTGATCGCTTACGATGGCACCCAAACTTACCCTTCCGCTCGGTCGGGGGAACAGCCTGGCGGCCAAGACTTCCAATGGTTCCGCAATTATTTTATGAATAACTAAAACATTTTCAATCTGCAGCAAGCTGCACAAATCAAAATCAATGGAAAAGTATAACTCTAATACCGCCATGATCGACGCCTATCTGGCGGGAGAACTCTCCAAAAGCGATCGGGCGCAATTCGAGGCGGAGCTGGCCGAACAGAAAGACTTGCGTCAGGCCCTGGCGGACTACCAGGATTTATTGTGGGAAAAGGAGGATGCGGAGGCGGACGAGGAATGGACCGCGGAGGAAGAAGACATTGTCAAATTGGTAGATGGCCGTTTGGGGCGGGCCCGTTACTCCGAATTTAAGCAAAAAATCCATCGGGATACCGAGTTTAAAAACCGGTTCATTTTTGAACTTGCGCTCGATCAAGCGATGAGCGATCTAGCGGAACAAAGACGGGGAAGTACTCGCAATGAAAAACAAGACGATCAAGCTCTCACGCTACCAAGGCCGCAAGCCATTGTACGCTCGCTTGCTTCCCGCCCTTGGCGCCGCATTGCCGCTACGTTTTTGATTCCACTCTTGCTGGGAGTAGGAGGCTATCTTTACCTCAGTCGAATGGCGAAATGGGTATCTACCGATACTTATACGGCTCACTTGGCAGTGATCATCGGAGCAGATAAGAGTGATAAATCGGGGACCGGTGGCGCTGGAAAATCGCTGCGCTCCGCCTTCCAAGAGATCAACCAACTTGTGGAAAGGCAAAGATTTTCCGAGGCCATTGATGCGAGTGATGCCCTCCTGGAAATTATGCCCAACGACCAGCACTTACCTTTCCTTAAAGCTTCCTGTATCGTCAATCTTGCCAAGCCCTCGGCCAGCCAATTGCTTCAAGCCGAAGATATTCTACAGCAGCTCATCGACGAGGGCTCCTACGGATTGCCCTTTGAATACTACACGGTGGTCTATCACCTCGGACTTTGCTACGAAAAGATGGGAGACCCCCAACGGGCTCGACAACAGTTCGAAATCTTGGCCGACGAGGACTGCTCGAATTATCGATTTGTTAGTTCCTGTGAAACTTTGAAACAGCATGCGCTACATGACTACCAGCATTAAGCATTAGCATACATCGACCAAACCCCTATTCTTTTTTTATCATTCAAAAGAACGAAGCATGAAATCCCCTTTTCTCCTTCCACTATTGCTATACTTCCTACTGACCAGTTTCCATTCTCCCTACCTAAAGCCAGTCCCGCCGAATGAGGTATACGACTTTGAGTTGGACTACCTATCCGAAAAGGAGGGACCCGACCAGGCCAAGGTAATCATTGAGACCCGTAGTGGTGAAATTGGTTTTGCAGGTTTTGCGACTACAGCTGATCGTAAAAAACAAGCCTTTTTGAGTGTACTCCCCAATCCCACTACTGCTACTGCACCGACTGCTATGGGGGGCAATTCTACTCCCTTGATCCATCAGTATTATGGTGGCCGAGGAGACGATGAAATCTTGGGCATGCACCAAACTCCAGATGGGTCGTTTTTGCTGGTGGGCTATTCGGAAGGACAATTTAACGATGATGGTAGCGGTCCGGGCTCTGGGGCGAAGGATGCCTGGATCATTAAAACCGATGCCGCGGGTAATATCATCAAAGATACCTTACTGGGAGGGAATAGGGACGATATCCTCCACCGGATTTACGCCATTGGTGGGGGAAATTACGTGGCGGTTGGCGAGAAAGCGGGAAAGATGTGGGTGGTCAAGTTTGATGAAAACTTGCGGACCGTGGTGGATCGGCAATTTCGTTTTGGTCGGGCTACCGCGGTGGCGCGACGTGCCACGAGTTTGGGCATACTGGGTGGCCATGATGATTCGGTGATGTTGTTTGAAGTAGACGATAGCCTGAATTTGCAGCGATCCATTCACAGTAGCGGATACTGGCGGGTTCGTCAAGCCATTTTTGATCCCGCCGATCTCTTGTACGAGGCAACTGCGGATCGTTACCTGGTTGCTGCCGCTTATCGTGGGGTAGAGAGCGTGGGTCTTAAAATCCTGAGTATTGCCCCCAGTAACGCGCCAAGAACGAAAGACCAGGTGGTCTACAGCTACGACGAGCGAGCGGATGAGCTGCCCGTCGCATTGCTTCGCGACCCCCGTGGTGGTTTTTGGTTAGCGGGAAAGACCAAGTCCATTCCCGATGGGACCAGCGTCTTTAATCCTTTGCTTTTGCGATTGACCGCAGATTGGAAGGAACAAGTAGTATTGGAAGAGGCTTACCTTCGCCAGACGATTGGCGGAGAGGTCGCCCACTTGAGCTGGGGGAGGGATGAGGACTTACTCTTAGCGGGAAGTAAAAGAATGAGGCAGCGGAGATCCGATGATGCTTGGGTGGCCAAGTTGAGTCGCCAGCTGGTTTCACCCACGATGAGCCCCCCCTTGGAATTGGAGTTTGCGGCCTTGCGTTTGGAGCACTCGGATCGGGATAGCATTCTGATGCCGGGGGTTGAAAGTTTAGTGGTGGTTAAGGTAAAAAACGTTTCGGATCATCCGGCAAAAGGCCTGTTTGCGCAGTTGGATGTAGCGCCCGAATTGCCCGGTCTATTGCATTTGCGGCGCCAGCAGCTCCCCGTTTTGAAAAAGGGACAGTCCTACCGGATGGAGATTCCCATCCGCGGTGGGGAAAACCTGGTGTCCAGTAGCACGCAGATTCGGGTGCGGGTCCATGATCCCCAATCGGGGATGGCTTTTCTTTCCCCCGAATCCCTACTCCTTCAGACCCAGGCGGGGCCTTTTCCCATTCTACGTTTCCAGGGACTGACCCCCGTGCTTACGGATAGCAACCCGCCTTATCGCGAAGAGGTCATTACCCAGACGGTCTACATCAAAAATTATGGAGGGGCTACGGCCAGATCCGTGGGCGTCCGCATCAATTTTCCTTACCTGGTTGATCCCGTGGGAGCGCAGTTGATTCAGATCGACTCTGTTGCTTCGGGAGAGCGCTTGGCGGTTTCATTCCAATTCAAGGCAGGGGTCTTTTACCCTTATGACAAAATTCGCGTCAGCTGTGTGCTCTACGAAGAAGCCTCCAGTGATTATGACTATTTCAGCTTTGACCAGGGGTTGAATCCTCTGCCGGTATTTGAGTCTCCCGGAGGAGAGTTTATCTCGCACCCCAGCCCCTCTTGGCTGCGTTATCCGGGCGGACAAGGTCGCTTATCGCCCCTGTGGTACGATCCGCTGGCTAGTGGGGTAGAATGGGCTTACGATGCCGCTACGCTCGACTCGCTGACCGAAGGAAAGTTTGAATTGTTTGACAACTACATCGTACTCAAGGCGCAGGTACGAAGTCCCGAGGCCCTCAATACCAGCGATTTTAGTTTTTACCACCATCTAAAAGGAGCGGGAGATTTCAGGATAAACGATGGGTGTTTCGATACGCTTTACCGTCACGGTCCCTATGAGTACCATTACCTGGCCAAGGTGAAATTACTGAATGGGTGGAACGAATTGCGCTTGCTGGTTGATAAAATTGGAGCCCAGTCCACTACCATCCGCATCAAGTTTACTCCCCCTAAGTTGCATTATATTGGTCTTGGGGTTCCTTACCAAGACTTGAGGAATACCACCAAAGACGTCCGTGACCTGTGCAAGCCCTTTGTAGCCCAAGTGAAAGCGGGTGGCCCCTGGCAGTTGTATTCCAGGGTGGATACCCACTTGCTCGTACGGGAAGGGCAGACGACGAATCAAGCCCTACAAAGTTTTTTTGAAGAACTGGCCAAACATCGAACGATTGCTGGGCAGCCAGTTCACAATCACGATCACCTTACCTTCGTGGGCTCCTTTCACGGTCGGACCAATCAGACCTTAAGCGATTATTCCAATCAGGACTCTACTTTTTACCTGCTCGCCAGTGAATATCCAACGACCCTGCGCTGGCAAGAGGTGGCCCAATTGGAACGGAACCAGCGATTGGACTTCAACCGTGTTATTTTACAAAGCCTGGTGGGGCTGAATTGCAACCGTACCTTTTTGATGATCGATGCGTGTTTTAGCGCGCGAGTTGCCTGGGCTTCGCGAAAGTACAGCGACCAACGAAAACCCTTTTTTGATCAACTCGCCTTGGGACGCACCATCAATGCTGCTATTCCTCAGAAGGTGTACGTATTGGCTTCCGCGGTCAATCTTTCTTGGGAAGGCAATGGGAATGGCTATTTGGTAGGTGCTATTTTAGATGCCTTTTCTGGCGAAGCCTATACCGTACGGGAGAGGGCGGGTAAACGCCAAATCAAACGGCAAAATGTCAAGGGAGAAAACCGGAGATCCTTACCGAATCAGACCTGGATCAGTATGCGCGAACTGTATCGGTTTTGCTACGAGCGAGTGGATTTATGTTCCTATTCCCAGCAAATCGTCACGGTGGCCCCCCCGCAGTTGGAAGAGTTCCCCTTATTCATGGTCAAGAAGACGGCCCAAAGACCGGAGGATTGTGAGTGCGAGGGGAAGGGGAAGTAGCAGCCCCCACCCAAGCGGAAGGGACTGCTACTCGTTCGTGCTAAGCTTGACTCGTTTTTACAAGCACGGGTGGAGTGGATTTAACGGTTGCCACTGATGGAGAGGTTCAACTCAAAAGTACCCCCCTCCTTGCGTA
>ERZ1740065.2337-NODE-2337-length-11763-cov-3.424240_pt1 | contig 11763 bp, 11 predicted proteins | sample MGYA00581738_ERZ1740065 | MGnify/ENA primary metagenome ERZ1740065 (study PRJEB43018, sample SAMN04849749) | marine metagenome | isolation source: floating plastic debris | place: Pacific Ocean | collected 2008-09-01 | study: EMG produced TPA metagenomics... | reverse complement strand
CCACTACGTCTTCACACTCTAATCGCTCGCCACACTCATCGACGAGAATGATCCCTTTCTCTGCTCTGTCTTTCCAAATGGCTCTTTGTATGGCGGACTTAATCAGCTTCAACATAACGGATAGGATTTCCTTATTGTCCTTGACTTCATCCAGTTCAAAAACAATCAATCGTTTGTCTTCGATTTTATACGTCTGGTCTTCGCTTACTTCAAATAGAAAGCTATATAGACCATCGCCGACATACTCGGACATTACGTGCAAGAAGCTCGTAACATTGAAGTAGTCGGGATGGATTTTTAAGGTAGTCAGAAGGTCTTTCTGATTCCTTTCTATAAAGCTGTAAAAACCATCTAAAGAATGATTTTCTGAAGTGCTATCGTAATAGTGGCGAAGTATCTTTTTAACCGATACCGATTGTGCTTTCGTAACTTTCAAGTCTGAAGCAAACAGTTCAAATAGGAAAACGGATAAGTCTTCCAATCGTTCAGGTGTGAGGTCGTTTGTATCACTTATATAAAAGGGGTTGATACCTAAGTTCTTTCCACTTTCGTAGCGAAGCACCGTATGCTTTTCGGGATAGAGTTTAGCGAATTTGGTATAAGAACCACCCAAGTCTATGATGACCAAGCGAACACCACTTTCAAAATACTGACGTAATATGTTATTGGCCAAAAAGGATTTTCCTTCGCCTGTTGGTGCGAATATGGCGAAGTTCCGTGCCTTTATTCGTTTCTTTTTTTCGTCCCAAACATCCTTTAAAACAGGAATGTTATGCTCACGGTCATTAAAGATGATTCCGGTGGGATCAGAATTATAATTGGTGTTATTGATGAACAGGCAAAGTGCGTGCTTTAAATCTGTTACGAACAAATCATTATTCGAAAAATTGGATGAGAAGCAGCAGTAACTATTTAAGATGTAATTTTTACGTTCTTCACCTCTAGGATAATATGGGATGATATCCAGTTCCTTAAACTCGGTCTTTATTTTTGAACCAATCCGGCTTAGATTCTCAGGGTTTTTATCCCAGAAAACAATGTTTAAATGACCACGAATAATTCGGGAATTATCATCGGCATTGATTTGGTCTAGAATATGTTGAATTTTCCCTAAAACCACTTTGTTCTGTGAACCGAAATTTGAGCTTTTGTTGAGTTCTTCAACTTTCTTATCGAGCAGCTTGCGCCACTTCTGTTTATCATCCAGATATAGGATTTGGGTGACGATGTGGTTTTCGTTAAGCGTAAGCCCTAAGCCATCAATAAACCCTTGGTGAAATACAAAATCGTCAGAAGTGAATTTCTCATTGGTCTTGCTACTCTGTACACTTTCGCCAAAGCACAGTTCGCTATTGATAGCTAGGGCATCAAAATGGTTCTCGCCAATATTGAGGCTTTTTTTATCTAATATGATATCGGTATCAAAACCTTCATTAAAGCCATTGAAATAACCATTGGTCAACTGCTGTATATCTTTCGCTTTAAGCGAAATGAATTTCATTTTTCGACTGTTGTTAATGAATGAGACAGAATCGCTAACAGAGCCAACGAAACGCTGTACGTTATCATCTAGTTTTTGAATAATCCTTTTAGAAACTTTCCGGAATGGATTGACATATTTCGGATTGTTCAATGCCTTGTTCTTTGTTAGAATAAAGAATAAAAAGCAACGGTGTTCCATATACTCACGACCTTTAAAATGTTCGTGGGTCGCTTTCTCTAGGAATGTTTTATTGGATAGTTGTTCTGAGGTATATGACTTTTTTAGATAGACATCTTGCTTATGTACAACTGTTCCAATTGGTAAAGACTTCAGGGCTTGAAACCAAGCACCGTGCATATCTTCAAAGTCCTTTTCAGATAATGAATAGATTTCTGGTAACGTGCCTTCATAGCATAAGACTACATTGCCATTGTTGGCAAAAATGATATTGTCTTGAATATCTACAATGGGTTGATATGCTGAAAGGTTAATCTTATTCATAATTAAAACCAGAATTTCTTTTGTTGCTGATGATTTTAGGAAAGGCTTTTGTCACCTGAAATAGTTGAGGATTGTTTGAGATTTTAGTTAATGCGATGTAGAGCGCAGCATTGAAAATCAGGATGCCGATAATTAGTCCGAAGCTGAAGGAAAAAATGATGATTAATAAGGATGCAAGTATGGCGACCATCATTAATGCAAATAGTGAAATGGGCAATCCAAAAATGACTGCCCGTTTTCTAATGTTTCTATAGACCTCGAACCGTTTCATCTTAAACAACGATGCCTATTAAATATGTGAAGATGCCGACTACCGCACCTGCAATAAGTACAAAGACAAGTACCCTAGTAATCCCTTTTTTAAGGTCTGCATTTTCCCCAAAGAAATGCCCAGCATTAAAAAGGAAGCCGACCAAGAAGATGACACCCAATAAAATGGGAAAAATGGTTCTGATGGTATCGCCTACGTCGTTAACGGAATCTTCAATGCCACCAATTTGAGCAAAAAGCGAAGTGGATAAAAGCGAAAGAATAGATGCTAAATAGTGTGATTTTTTCATAACGGAACAGTTTAAATTTTTGGTTCATTTTCGTTATGAGAAATTTACATATATTTGATTATAAATAACTTAAAATCAAATATTTGTGAATAAAATATTATTTAGAATCAATTGAATTCCGTTGCTATTATTTGACATCAAATGCTATGAATTTTTGAAGGGAAGATGTTGATAACCCGAAAATTGAAAATGAAAAAAGTGCTCAAAAACGTCAGTTTTGTGATTTTGCTTCTAAAAATGTGCATCATTTTTGGTCAAGAAACGAGTGTTCAAAAACGAATAATAATTGACGTTGGACACGGTGGAAAAGATTCTGGTGCGATAGGTATAAATAAAATCCAAGAAAAGGATGTTGTATTGGGTATTGCAAATTCCATTTTGAAGCTAAATAATGACTTAGATGAACCTTTAGATATTTATTTAACCAGGTATGCGGATACACTCATTTCGCTATCCGAGAGAACGAAGTTGGTCAAAGCTCTTAAAGCAGATTTATTTGTGTCCTTGCATTGCAATCATTCCGATAATCCAAATGCGAGAGGGATGGAAGTTTATGTTTCAAAAAAGCAAACAGGATATTCTAAACAATCTGTCTGGTTAGCTTTTCAGCTGCAAGATGAATTAAATAGGAAGTTGGGTTTTGAGAGTAGAGGTGTAAAGTTTGCAAATTTTCAGGTGTTGCGGGAAACAATCGGCTATTGCCCATCAGTCTTATTGGAATTGGGGTTTTTGAGTAATGCCGATGAAGCCGAGTATTTTTTGAAACCTAGAAATATTAAGGCTCTGGCTTTGGCTGTTTTAATGGGTATTACTAATTATTTAAATGCTTAATTATGAAGGAGCTATTTGTTGAAATTATAAAAATTTTGAGGGACATCATTAAGGTTATAATTAAATAATCAATAAACTTTTAGATGATTTATCCTAAAAAACAGGATATTTATCCTAATTTAGACCACAAAGTAATGATTATATAGAAATGACCGAATTAGGGAAGTTTTTAAACAAAAAGTCAGTAAATAAAGCAGAGATTTCAAGAAGAACTAAAATTAGTACTTCAAGACTGAGTGATTTATGCTTAAAAGATTCTACCCGACTTACAGTTGCTGAATTATATCTAATTGCTTTGGCAATAGATATAGAACCAACAACGGTTTTTATAGAAATCTGCAAACATTTAAAAATAGAGATGGATACTAATGACTAATACTGATAATCAAAAATCTAATTTACCAGGAGGTTGGGTATTAGCCAGATTAGAAGAAGTTTCTACAATAATACAAGGACAATCGCCCCCTTCATCAACATTTAATAAAAATAAAATTGGTTTGCCTTTTTTTCAGGGAAAAGCAGAATTTACCGAATTACATCCAAAAATTAAGATATGGAGTAAAGTATCAAAAAAGATAGCAGAACCTAATGATATATTATTATCCGTAAGGGCGCCAGTCGGGTCTACAAATATTGTAAATGTAAGGTGTTCAATTGGGAGAGGGCTAGCTGCTATTAGATATACCCCTAATTATAAATTCCTTTTTTACTATCTGAGGTTTATTGAAAAAGAACTCGATAAAAAAGGTTCAGGTACTACTTTTAAAGCAATCTCAGGAGAGGTAATCAGAAATATATCGTTACCTATTCCCCCAATTAATGAGCAAAATCGAATTGTTTCAAAACTAGATGAATTGATTAGTGAGTTAGATAAAGGAAAGGAGCAGTTAAGAACTGCTTTAAATCAATTAAAAGTATATAAGCAAGCAATCCAAAAATATGCTTTTGAAGGAAAATTAAATACTAATATAGTTAAATGGAAAACGATAAAGTTAGGTGAACTTCTTGATTTTGTAGGTAGTGGTGCCACACCCAAAGGCGGAAAGAAAGTTTATGTTAAAAATGGAGTGACTTTTATTAGAAGCCAAAATGTATACCCTAATGAATTTCGCTTAGATAATGTTGCTTATATAACTGAGGAAATAGACGAAAAATTAAAGCGCTCAAGAGTTAAAGAAAATGATGTTCTGTTAAATATCACAGGTGCATCTATAGGTCGATGTACTTTTGTACCTAAAAATTTTCCAAAGGCCAATGTGAATCAACATGTGTGTATACTCAGGCCAAATAAAAAGAAACTCAACCATAAATATTTATCATTTTACTTGAACTCTTTTCAAGCACAAAGCGACATAATGAATGCTCAGTCAGGTGCGACTAGACAAGGGCGTAATTATACTCAGATTAAAAACATATCAATTCCTCTTTGTAACTTAAAAGAGCAAGAGCTAATTGTAGAGAAGCTTGAAATAATCCAAGATTCAATGCGATTAACAAGAAATTTGATTGATGAACAATTAGTCAAATCAAAATCTCTATTGCACAGTCTATTTGAAAAAGCTTTTGATGGAAAGCTGGTTGAACAGGACTCGAAAGATGAGCCAGTAGATATTTTATTGAAAAGGCTAAAAGAAGAAAAGAAAGAATTTTCTAGAATACAGCGTATTAAAAAGAAAGGCAATTTAGTACATTCAAAAACATTAAAAATGGCAGAAGAATTAAAATCTATACTTGATTTACTTAAACAAAGTGGAGAACCAATATCGGCGAAAAAACTTTGGGAAACCTCAATACATAAAAATGATATTGACTCTTTTTATGCCGAATTGAAAAAATATATTGAAAAAGGAGAAATAGAAGAAATATCTAGAAAAAATAAAGAATCATACTTGACAATTATAAATAAAGAATGAGAATAGATCGAGTATACATAGAAGACTACAAAAACCTAAAACAGTTTGAAATTAATCTTGATGAAAGTGAGATGAAAACTGTTTTACTTGGGCAAAATGCTACGGGTAAATCAAATTTCTTAGAAGCATTGATCCTCGTTTTTAAAAACCTTGACCTAAGTACCGAAACAAAGAGATATTCATGTCCTTTTGAATATAAACTTCTGTACTTTATTGGAAGTGAAAATCATAAAATAGAGATTAACTTTTTAAAAGGGAGTTATTCTATTCTTGTTGACAATAAGAAACAAACTTTTAAGTCTTTTTTTTCAAAAGAGTCTAAATCAATATATCAACCAAAATACGTTTTCACCTATTATTCTGGGCTTAGCAATAAGTTAAAAGAACATTTTTGGGATCATCAAAATAACTTTTATAATAAAATAATAAATGAAGACTTTAAAGAAGATGATTTAGATTCTTTACGGAAATTATTTTATGTGCAACTTGTGCATTCCTACTTTGTTTTACTCGCCTATTTTACCCATGAGGAGGAAGAAAGTCTAAAATTTTTAAAAGAGGTTTTAAATATTCAAGATATTGAATCGATTTTATTTGTTCTTAAAATGCCTGGTTGGGCAAAGAATAGAATCAAAGAAAACCCAGATGATATTTTTTGGACCGCAAAAGGCTTGGTTAGGCCTTTTCTTGATAAGTTATGGGATTTGTCTCTAGCACCAATATATCACAATGAAAAAGTAAGGGTAGATTTTGATGATTATGACCCTCAGGACCAACTTTTTTTATTCTTGTAATGAAAATAAAAACTTAAATAATTATCAAATATTTATACTGATAATACTGCTCTTTTTAAAGCCTTAGAAAGCACTTACATATCAAAATTAATTTCGGAGGTTAGAATTAAAGTTAAAAAAGAAAATGTTGATGGTAGTATAACTTTTAAAGAATTAAGTGAAGGGGAGCAACAACTGTTGACGGTATTGGGGTTATTGAAATTTACTAAGGATAATGATTCTCTTATTTTACTTGATGAACCCGACACGCTCTTAAATCCTCTTTGGAAGTGGAAGTATCTAGAATTTTTAGACAAAGTTGTTGATAGACCAGCAAGCACACAAATTATCCTAAATACTCACGATCCATTAGTAATTGGAAGCTTGAAGAAGGAAGAGGTGAGAATTTTTAGAACTGAGAAAGGTGGAAGAGTAACAATTGAAGAGCCCGAAATAGACCCAAGAGGTCTGGGAGTAGAAGGAATCTTGACTAGCGAGTTATTTGGGTTGCCAACAACTATTGATGATGTCACACAAAGCAAGTTGGAAATGAGAAATGAGCTTCTTGTAAAGCAACAACATGGGGAATTGACAAAAAAAGACCAAGAAAAACTTAGAGAGATATATAATGAGTTAGAGCAGTTAGGATTATCGTATACATTCAGAGACCCCCTTTACCAGAAATTCATAGTGGCATATAAAACTCGGCTTAACGAAACTTCAAAAACTAGTTACTCTAAAGATGAATTAAAAAAGCAAAACAAAATTGCTCTAGAAATTTTGGAAGAAATAATGAAAGAGGAAGATAAATGATTCATATAAATAGAAACGAATCTATTCCAAATCAAGAATGGATTGAAAGAGCCGATGGTCTAACGGCGCAATTAATTGCGGCACCTGATGGTATCTCAAGAAATCAAATAATTGATAATAATAGTGGTCTGTGGGGAGAGCTGAAGGATTTTCTACTTAACATTTCGTATCAAAAATGTTGGTATTCAGAAGCTAAAGATGCTTACAATCACTTGCATGTAGATCACTTTAGACCTAAAAAAAGCGCTTTGGATATTGATAAAGTCCCCTGCGATGGGTATTGGTGGTTAGCTTTTAAGTGGAAAAACTATAGAGTATGTGGAGGAGCTGGAAACGTAAGGAAGAGGGATAAGTTTGCAGTAAAGGAATATAAAGCGGTCTATCCTAATACTAATATTGATGACGAAATTATATACTTATTAGATCCATGTGAAGAAGAAGATATATTAAAAATCACTTTTAATGAAAATGGAGAAATCACACCTATTTCTGTGGAAGGATGGGATTTTGAAAGAACGATTTATACAATCGATAGTTTAAACTTGAATTTTAAATTATTGAGGGAAGCTAGAAAAGAAATATGGGTCAAATGTTCCTCATTAATTACTGAAATACAAGCATTAATGGATCAGAACAATTTAAATCCTAGCCCTAATCGAAAGGGCAGAATTAAGGAAAAGCTAATACAATTAAAAGAATTAGTTCTGCCTTCATCTGCTTATTCGGCAACGGCAAAAGCCTGCTTAAAAAGCTCGGGACTGGAATGGACTTCAATGATAGCTGCCTAACAAAACAAAAAAATGGAATCAAAAAATATTGCTCAAAAAATATGGTCATTTTGTGATACTCTAAGGGACGATGGTTTGGGTTACAATGATTACTTAGAACAATTAACTTATCTGTTATTCTTAAAAATGGCTGATGAGAATAAGAGTAAATACAACCTTCCAATAATCTGTGATTGGCAAAAGCTCATAACTATTAAAGGTGGAGAGCTTCTAGACCAATATGAGAAAATATTAAAAACCTTAGGTAATTCTGGAGGAATGTTGGAAAATATTTTTTCTGGAGCACAAAACAAAATTCATGATTCTGTAAAATTAAAAAAACTTCTTCAACTTATAAATGAAGACAATTGGTCGTCTACTAATTCAGATATAAAGGGAGAGATTTATGAAACTCTCTTGCAGAAAAACGCGGAAAATAGTGGAGCTGGTCAATATTTTACACCAAGACCGGTAATCCAAGCTATGGTAAACTGCATTAAACCATTACCTAAAGAAACAATCGCAGATCCATCTTGTGGAACAGGAGGTTTTTTTCTTGGAGCTCTTAACTTTCTTGAGGAAAACTATGAATTATCAGAAGAAGAATTAGAATTTTTGATGTTTGATACTTTTCATGGTTGGGAAATAGAAAGATCAACTGCTCGTTTATGTTTGATGAACCTTTATTTAAATGGAGTTGGGGATTTAAAAAAGACACCTGAAATACATGTTAAAGATAGCCTTAAATCAACTTTAAATAAAAAAGTAGATATAGTTTTAGCTAACCCGCCATTCGGAACAAGTAGAAGTGATAAACCAACTATAGATAAAAAACAATCAACAAAGGAGGGTAAATTTTTGAGAGAAGATTATTGGGTAACCACAAGCAACAAACAATTTGCTTTCTTGCAGCATATATTTACCATGTTAAATGAAAATGGACGAGCGGCAATTGTTCTACCCGACAACTCTTTGTTTGAGGGTGGGGCTGGTGAGGCAATTAGACGCATACTTTTAGATTCGGTAGATTTACATACAATTCTTCGGTTACCTACAGGTATTTTTTATGCTCAAGGTGTTAAATCTAATGTATTGTTTTTTGATAAGAAGAATAATTCAAAAGAGAGAAATACTAATGAAATATGGTTTTATGATTATAGAACTAATATACACCATACGCCCAAAAAGAATCCATTATCTTATGAAGATTTAGAAGATTTTATTGATTGTTATAAGTCAGGAAATATTGAGAAAAGAAAAGAAACTTGGAGTAAAAAAAATCCAAATGGAAGGTGGAAAAAATATAAATACGCAGAGTTAATCAATCTGGATAAAATAAATCTTGATATTACATGGCTGAAAGATAAATCTTTAACAGATTTCGAAAACTTACCTAATCCAGATATAATAGCCAACGAGATTGTTGAAAATATTGAAGCAGGTCTTAAAAATTTTAAAACAATAATTGAGGTGCTAAATCAATAAATGGTTATACAATATTAAGCTCTCTTATCCCCAGCCCCTTTATCAAAAGCAATCAAATTAAATAGTTCTCGCATTCGACTACGAACACGGTTGCCATAACGTTCTTCCAATTCTTCAGCATTTAAGTTTGTAGTGGCGTGGGTTTTGATTTTATGTTTGGTGTTTAGGTAAAGCTCATATCGAGACAAGAGTACTTCGCCCATAACGTTTAAATCTTTGCCATAGAATCTGCCAGCAGGTTCTACACCCAAATCATCAAAACAGTAAAATTTGGTATTACCGTATTCTTCAACCGTTTTAAAACCCAAATGGTTAAAACCAAAAGTTACGTTTCGGCAGGGAATCATTTCATAAGGTCTTTGAAGTGGTACGATATGCCGCAGTAATTTCATCAAACTGGTTTTACCACACCCTACAGGTCCAGAAAGCAGGATGCCTTTGTCAATGTCAATGCCATAAGTCTCACAGTTATCCTTATCCTTGATGAAGTAGGAACAGAGCTTCAGTAGAATATCCTTATCCTCATCATAAATCCTGAATTTTTTACCAAACAAAAGTTTGCCCTTAGCATTTAGGTAAATCAGTATTTTAGGAAAATCATAGACAACACTTTTGCCATCAAATTTACCCAGCGAATATTCCACGCCACCTTCGGTTATTTTAGAGGGGTTGCCCATAATCTTTGTTTTTAGTGGTTCGCAAGTTGTCCTGTTTTTGGGACGGTTGTTTTTTGTTTAGTTTGTTTTCATCGTCGAATAATTCAGTTCTGTCCATCCAATTTGTAGCTAGAGCTCGCCAATCACGAATCGGCTCACCATCGCTTGTCTGCCAGCTTCGGGTTTCATAGTGCTCAAAGAATTTTTTTCCTTCATCTGCATCAAAACCTTTTTCTTCAAAAAATAAAATAACAGCCTGCCTGCCCTTTGGCTGTTTATTATTGTTTTCTTGTTTGATATTGTTTGTATTAGATACCAATGCTTGTCCATTTATGGGACGGTGTTGGTACACTACTGGTTCACGTATGGGATGGTACTGTTCCGCAAGTTGTTCCAATACGGGATTGTACTGTCCCGTAACTGGTTCATCACTAGGCCAAATAATGGCCATCTTTATTTTACTGCCCTTGTATGGGTTGTTTGAGGGGAAATAGGATAGGTAGTTCCAAGAGTCTAAGTCTGTAATGCACCTATGATATGTAGATTTTGAGCCAATTTTGGCAGCTCGCATTAAGTCTCTACGGTTTACATAAAGCTCATCTGCAAACCAGCTACTGTTCCATTCTTGGAACAACGCCATATACAAACTAATATGGGTAGGATTTAGACGGTCATCAAAATAGAACTTTTCAAAAGCCGCATTGAGTAGCTTTATATAGTTCATTACCTAAGAATATAGACAGTGCTGTACACGGTTTGCTGTCATCACATTCTGGATTTCTTCGGAATCATAAAAGATAATTCCGCCAACCTTTGTATAAGGTAATGTTCCATTGATGCGAAGATTTTGTAATGTACCAGGACTTATCTGAAGCATATCCATAACCTCTGAAGATTTTAGATATTTTTTAAGTTTCCCCTTGGCTTGATTTGTTAATAGTCTTTTAATGTCATCGAGCAATTCTATTTTGAAATCTCGAAGGTCGTCTGTTGTAATTATACTTGTGGGCATAGTAGAACGGGTTTTATAGTAAGAGGCTACCACATTGCTGTCAACTAATTTGATAGCCTCTGACCTGATTTGACTTTCGTTCTACAAATTTGGTAAGTTTTAGACTACTTTGTTCACAAGATATACCCAAGTTGGGTCATTTTTTGACTCATAGGTAATGCGATGAAATAGAGCGAATTAAAGGTTTGATTTTTGAAGAGAAGTATCAATTTCTCATAAATAAAATGAAGAACTTAAAAACACAAGTTTGAGGGAACTTGTGTTTTTGGGGGTACTATTCATCGGCATCTTCCATTCTTTTTTCAAGAGCAGTCTTAAGCCTATCAAGGAATTTTGTTGGTTCAATTTTTCGAGCTCTTATTTCTAAAAATTTGCGATAGTAGTTTCCTAAGTCTAAATCGAAGATCTGTTCGCAAGCCATTGCCATTTCCTTTATTCCCGCCTTACCACCTCTAATAGCACCAGAAGCCTGAAGAGCATATATCAGCTCGATCAAATCTATTTTGTTGGCTGTCCAACCCAAATCCAAGGTTTTAAAATGTCTTTTCACGGAATTGTTACTACGGCTAGGCTTATTTCTTAAATTGTCTATCTCTTCAGAATAGTGTGTAAGCAATAAATCGTAAGCGATGATCTTAGCTACTGAATTATCGTGGCTAGTGGAAAATTCTTCATCGGTATAAAAATGAGATGTATCGGGAATTAAATTTAAGTCATCTTTACCTCGTACAAAGTAGAAAGAATCTAAAAATGTTTGGTTGTTCCGATAGTACTTTACAAATTCAAGATGTTTACCATAATATTTTTGTAGTGCATCAATTTCATTATCAATAAAATTACGCTGGGATTTAATTGTTCCTACAGGTCTGTTTAAATTGAAATTATAGAGCTTGGCATAAAATTTTAACCTACCGTAGATATAGGGCTTTTGTTCTTTAAAGAATTTAATTTCTTGTTCTTCAGATTCAA
>ERZ1740065.2336-NODE-2336-length-11763-cov-11.497608_pt1 | contig 11763 bp, 9 predicted proteins | sample MGYA00581738_ERZ1740065 | MGnify/ENA primary metagenome ERZ1740065 (study PRJEB43018, sample SAMN04849749) | marine metagenome | isolation source: floating plastic debris | place: Pacific Ocean | collected 2008-09-01 | study: EMG produced TPA metagenomics... | reverse complement strand
TTTTCATTCACTTTAATTTGTCCTTCCCACATGTATTTCTTTCAACTTCCTTATATCCTCTCCTGCCCCTCCCTCATTTCCCCGCCTGCCCACTCTCACCCTACTACCCATAATCACACACAGCTATCGCTGATAGACAATGAACTGACCTCCATTAAGTATAGACTAGCGTCCTCATCTAGTACGAAATCAAACCTCACCATCTCAAAGAAATTTCTAGGAAAGGGAGAACACAGTCTATCACACAGTAATGTTCACACGGATTCTGTATCACTGAGTGTGAGAGGGCTGACCGAGGCTCAAACTTAGCAGCTAACGATCGGATGTCAGACAGTTTGCTGAGGAGGACGTCTCGTATCGTCTCATGGATGTCAGCGAAGACTCTGTTGCCGTCTAAACCCTTGTCCGTTAAGTATTGCATGAATGCCTGCTTGGCACTGAAACCTTGCTGATAATACTTGCCCAGAGATGGAATCTGGAACCAGTAAATGGAGGAGTTACCTCACATTGATCAACATTACCCAGCCAATCAGCGAGCGTATTGCTTTTGGTCCAGCCAATCAGTGAACGACCAGCTTATTGCTCCGTCGGTGGCCATATACTAGTAGCCATTGTTAGGAAATGGAGATGACATCATGATTGTAAGTGGAGGAGAGTTGTAGGAATGTAGAGTGTTGGCAGGTCGCTTCGATAGCTCTAACCGCCATAACTGTGACATCAGCAGTTTAAAAAATGAGCAATTTATATTTTTTATGAATGTAAAATGAAGTTGGCAGCAATTTCTGGCAAAACTTTGGAAGTCTGGTGTGCATACTTTCATATTACCGCTGTCTTCCTCGCCAACAGGAAATTTCATGATAGTCAACAAAATACCACTTGCTGTACATCATCTAATCACACAGGAAAATATTCCTCCTCATGGATGCAAGTGGAGACAACAAATGGTAGTAAAACAAAATTTATCAATGGCAAGAGATTGGGTCGATACAGAAGCTCAAGTTCAGAGTAAGCAGGTACAATAACACCAGGCTGTGCTGACCAACAGTAGGGTAGGAGCTGTGTAGTAACAGTACCTCATAGAATGGTGTATAATGGTCTGTGACAACGTACTTGTCTCGGTCACTCGCGTCAAACGGGTAATAATCGTGATTGCAGAACCTGCAGATAAAGGAACAGCATCTCTCTCAAACTACGGTACTCTCTCTCTCTCTCTCTCTCTCTCAGACTACGGTACTCTCTCTCAGACTACGGTACTACGGTACTCTCAGACTATGATACTCTCTCTCAGACTATGGTACTCGATGAAAAGGCGTTGTACCCGAATTCAACCTACCGCTCCCAGTTACGCCTCTCCCAGTTACACCGCTCCCAGTTACGCCTCTCATTGCGTGATATACACTCAACTGAGCTACTGTATGAAATGAAAGCTATGTAGGCGTTTTTGAAAGACATGGTGGGTAGACAACTCTAACATTAACATACAGCCACGGTGCCTTAGAGGAAGTATTTGCTGACAGCCAGTGCACTGATAGACACACACCTGATGAGGACGTCATGGTTTACAGTGTATATACGCAGCGGGTCGATAGACGTTATGACTGCATAGACACCGACATCAAACTTCTTCTTGTCTATCAGCAGAGGTCGGTCAACGAACTGCTGGACGAAGGTGTTCGAGCTGGACAGGTCCAAATCTGAATGGATGCAGAGGTCAGACTATACAAGACAGAAATCAGTGGTTAGACTGTACAGATATAGATATATAGAGAGCAGGGAGGGAGAGGAGGGGAGGGGGAAGGATAAGTGAGAGAGAGAGGGATAAGTGAGGGAGGAAGGAGAGCAAGAGGAGAGAGAGAAGGACAGAAAGGAGAGAGTGAGAGGGGGGAGGGAGGTGCAGCAGCTACAATATAATATACTCTAGTAAGGGGGAGAGAGAGAGGTGCAGTTAGTTACCACAGCTGAACATCACCGAAAGGAGCAGGTGAATACTACAGATAAGTACCACAGGTAAGGACTACAGGTAAGTAAAGGTACGTGACTTACCGGTCAGAGGTAGTATCTTGACACCCCTGTGATTGTTACTCTTCTGTACCCAGAGTGTGTCTGGATTCTGATGTGCCTACACAGATAAACATATACCACAAACTGAGGTGTCAATGAATAGTCATCCAGTGACTGCGGAGATGGTGGACTGCAGAGATGGTGACTTACGTATTGGAGGAACACAGCTTTCTCTGAGGGGATTTTAAATGCTTTCGGTACATTTTTTATCATACTGGTGGCAAGGCTAACTTTACTGGTCACGTAGCCAAACCCAGCTATTTTGTTAACCTGAAATGAGAAAAATCTCTGGCTATATCATCATTGCGGGAGTAATGGCATATCGCATTGCATAATATAGATATGGTGATGAAGCAAGAGCCTATTCCATCTACGTGGGACAGAAATTCAGCCTCTTGATATATAATAGTATGGATCATGTATAATAGTATGGATCATGTATAATAGTATGGATCATGTATAATAGTATGGATGTTATCTATATTGTTCCCGTTGAGACAAATTGTTACTATTATTGTCGCATTATACAGGTATGCTAGCACAAGAGGATGAGAGAGGATAACTCCCAACTAGTGGAAGGTATAGACAGAAATAGCGTCCAACATTTCCTCACCTACTATTGTTATTAGTAATAGAGAGGTTTAGCATTTAGCATTGATTTGCTACTTTTACGTCAGATTACTGACATGACATCAGCCAATTTTTAGCTACTCTGCAGACGTTGATTGATTTTCTGGCTATGTAACATGGTTTGATTTTACTCCTCGTCCATGGAAACAGTCAAATGTCATTTAAATTTACAAAGCCTGTTGAAGAAATGAACTGCTACCATTGAGTTTCTTTTACTTATGATATGTCATATGAACAAACATGCGAACAACTCCCCTCACCTAGATTTTACTGTAGCCTACGTCCATTTGCGATCACATGATCAAATTAGCGTTCTATATGGTTTTCTCTGCAGCTTGCTGAACGCCTCCATCAGTACCACTATTGTACTATATTGAAAATAAAGTGAGCATAGGAATAGATGTGCTGGAGAGAGGTGAAGGTCATTGTGAGTGAGAGGTGAAGGTCATTGTGAGTGAGAGGTGAAGGTCATTGTGAGTGAGACTGGTACCTTTTGATGAGGTTTGAGATTCAGTAGGAGTTGTTTGAGATTGGCGTCTGAGAACGGGTAGTCATGTGACCAGAGCAGGTCCCAGTCGCTGTACGTGCCTCCATCAAGGGAGAACTTGAGTGACGAGAGAACACGACTCACATGTTTGAGGTAGCCAGTCTCCATCTAGCGGCATTAAGTAACAACAATCAATCTAGACTGTCTTGTATGCATCCCTAAACATGAATAATGGTATAGGGATGAAAACTGATACGAGTATACAAGTCAGATGAATACTGTACGGACTATGACAGTGACCTGTGACAGCGAGATGTGACAGCGAGATGTGACAGCGAGATGTGACAGCAAGATATGATAGCGAGATGTGACAACGTGCTGTGACAGCAAGATGTGACAGCGAGTAAATTGACACTGGGTAGTTACATGATCGGCCCTTATCCAGGCTTGTCTCTTTATAATGGTGTGGGATGTGTCGGTGCGGCGCGGACGATACCTGTCCACCTTCCGGTTGACCTCACGTACTTCTGTCAAGGTCGACAGCGTGAAGGTCAGCATGATGAGGAGCACAACGTTGGGTAGGGTGAGGTGGTGGCGGAGATTCCTGTGGAAGATACGGATCGTGGCGCTACAGATTCTCCGTAACAGACCGACCTCATGATCCTGAAAAAATGGACAAAATAGTTAGATATAGTATACAAGAGGCACATGGAAATGGAATAGATGGAGTCCAGACAGGCACATCCAGATGTGAAAGAATCAACAGTCTTTAGAAGCCAGGTGTGTCATGTCCTACGTCCCGGCATCACACCAGCTCTCCATAACCATAGAGTATTCCAGAATGAAATTCTAGTGACTCTGGTTTCACCATTCTATGATCCTGTTCACCCGTTAAAACTACACAATGGTGTACTACAATTATTGGTATGATGCTCCACATTGGTCTCAGTCACAGCTAGGTTATAGCGAGGTATCACCCAGCCAGGTGGCTGTAGGTATGATCTTTCAGTGCTCCTTACCTTGTATTGGAGATGTGGGCAGTCTATGAGGTGTTTCGGACAAGTAGTCACCGCCATCATTGCCACAAGCCAAAGAAAAGGTCACACACACACCTAAGGTAGAGTCAGACACCTAAGGTAGAGTCAGACACCTAAGGTAGAGCCAGACACCTAAGGTAGAGCCACACACCTAAGGTAGAGCCAGACACGACTTTCCTGAAGTTCACTAGCCTCATAAATCGATATCAAACCTAATCCCTACTAAACGTGTCCGCAGTCAAAATAAAAATGTTATCTTACTGAGAGCAGCAGTGCCAATACAGACATAAAACGGTCCTAAAGTAAGCACGCTGCCATGGTAACGAGCAGATAGCCTGACAGTGAGTTGGTGTCTACTAGTACTGTGTCAGGTACGATGTCGCATTGTATCCACGCACTGTCACATTATGTATGCGAGAATTTCTATCAATCACTCGGCGAATTCTGATTTAACTTTCATTTCTGTTAAAGCATGTTAATTGTTGCCATCAGCCGCAATGAAGAGGTTGTAGGGTGTGAGGCAATATCAGTAGATACCATATATGCAGTTAGTACGTGGTTACGACATAGCTGTGGTAGATGTAGAGATTCCCTGTACCATGGCATTCAGCCCTATTACTGCTGACATTCCAGCAGCACTTCCCACAAAGTCTGAGTAGTATAGGAGGCAAGCTAAGCCTTTCTCAACCAAACCGCCTGTATGAAATGATTGCAGAACAACAACCAGTACCAGACAGTCTAGACCAGAAGGGAAATCGTTTCTACTACGTATATGAGACATCCAATTTATCTCACAATAGGTACCGTGTTAGATGAGCTGTAACTACAAGCTTGACGTTTGCGTTGCACTGACAGAGTAACAGGCGATATAGCACAACAACAGCGACAGTAGTAGCAGCAGCAGAACTATTCAGGCCCTAGTGGATGATCAGACAGCTACAGAACAATTGGGCAATTGGACAGTCAGAAATACTAGTAGGTAAGTGGTGAGCGGCTCGTGCTCTTCCTCCTCACCAAACAATCACGTGGTGCGAACGCATGACACACAATGGCAGGCGAGTCCTAATTCTCAAGTGACTACATAGAGCTAGTCAAAGATAAAAGCGACTCCAACACATCAGACCGACAGACCAGACGCGAAATACTCTGTTAGCATCCCCTCAAAGCTTCCGGCTCTAGCAGTTCATTGAGCCCAGCAAACAGAGATGAAACACAGTTTATCAGACAAGATACCTGTTATACGGTCCGCGTAGTTACTGAGTAACACTGACATACACATGTTCAAATTATCAATGACGAAAAATCATGACTTAACAAAACAAAATAGACACACTAGTCACGCACAGTACACTTGGGCAAATCCCATTCCTAGTAGGACACCAATGAGCGGCTCCAAATGCTGAAAAATTAGCATCAGGTTATCAAATGCATTTTTATTTCTTCGGACTCCGTCGATGAGTTTATTGGCGCTTCACCCGCAATATTGGTCATTGGCTATTCAAAGACCTCTGGTCACATTTTCGTAGGGGCTACGGCTCAGATACTGCCAGGTGATTGGATGATGTGCAATCAAATTATCCAATCAAGGTTTCGTAATGGGTGTCCTCAACACAACTGCAACGCGCGTGTACCCTTGCCGTTGAGAGTTCGACTGACAGCTACAACCGCTAGATTTCATCATCTCTGAGAGTTGGCTGCTACTACTAGCTGCACCTGATCATCTGATTCTGTTCCAGAAACTTCACACGACGTCCAGATATGGTAATAGTCTGCGGGAAGGCTTGTGGTGGCAGGAGATTTTAGCGCTATATTAGGAATTGAACCCACGTGCTTCGATGTTTTCACTCGTTGTCATCTGCGACTATTAATTTTGCCCACAGTCATGAGAGCCAAATCGAATATTTGAGTGTACATACCGTCTAGTCTGGTTGCGTATTATTTTCATAAATTATTGTACAGTATTTTATAGCTGTGGACCATCTGTCAGTTATAAAACGTTGCGTTTATTTACATAACATTTCACTTGCGATGTTATTTATTCTGTTAGAATGCCGCGAGCAAAGGTGGTACCAGCCACAACCAGGAGCAAGCAGAAGACAGCAGCTTGATTACCAAGCAGATGGCATTCTCTCAGAACCGATCACAATCTCTGGACGCACATGGCTTTCCTGTCGTGCCCGTGCGGCATACAGACATCGGAGCTCTTGAGCGACACCATGAGGATGATGATGATACAGTAGAGTAGAATTCGTGTCTATGTTTGGCTGCCCATTACGATATACCATCTGTCTACCCTTATCACGTTGATAGTGCAGGCTTGCAGCTGCTCACTGTATTACCTCTAAATTACGACACGGGTTGACTCACATGCATTCAGTTTCCGCGAGGTTTAGATGCAGTATAAATCCCGACATACCCGAATTTGTCTGTTTGCCTCATAAGAAGTTAGTTATTTTGGACTTGCTTAGACATCGTGGAGCAGACACAGTATCAACTGAATACTACAAACTAGATGCCATTGAATCATCTCCATAATCTAACCATATCGTCAGCCTGTGATCCTCCTGTCATGCTACATCGCTGACTATTACATCACCATGCTGTTATATGTATGACAAATATGATGTTATCACTGTTCTTATCTAAGGTACAGTATTTCATACAGGGAAATGGAGAGGCAGTCGAAAGAGAATACAGGCTCCAAGGAATGACAGGTGCTATAAAAACACTGTTAGAGAATATTGGGGAAGATCCACAAAGAGAAGGTAAGCTGCTAGGATTTCTCCCACGCTATCCCTCCTCTGTTCTCGTTTACACCCCCCCCCCCATCCCTCTATTATCTCCCTCACTCTCTTTCCTCTCCCCATCCTTCTCCTCCACCCTCTTCTTTCAATTCCATTTTCCTTTCATCTTCCTTCTACCTCGCCCGTCCTCTCCTTCCCTTCTCTACCGCTTTTCCCATTCTCTCTCCTCCCCTTCTTTTCACCCTCTGCTTTTATTTCCCCCTCTTTTCTCCCTTTCCATTGACCTACTCCATCATCCCCTCCTCACTCTCTCCGCTCCGTTTCCCCGTTGTTGTCTCACTGCATAGCAATCTGCTCCCAGAACCAGTAACATACGTCTTCCTGCAGGACTGCTCAGAACTCCCCTGAGAGCAGCCCGGGCGTTTATGTTCTTTACTAAAGGCTACGAGGAGCAAGTTGAAGGTAACAGCAAGCTTTTCTACATACCTTTGACCAATTACTGTGACCAGTGAGGGATGTGCAACTAAAAATTATGTCCAAAGATCATATGCTGAGCCTGCAGTCTCCTCCCACCCTCCAGTCTGGCCTGGGGCAGGCGACCCATGTTTATCTCATTGATCAAATGTAAACGAAAGTCAATTTCTCATATGTCACATCCCCGGTGCGCCGTCTCTCACATGTAAGGCAAATTAGGAAGAAATCAATGTTTCATAAATGAGAGCAATGATGTCGGAAGCAGTGATTACAGGTAGACAATGGCGGGTGTTGAATAAACACTCGACTTGTAGTTAGATAGCAGTCGACTAATCGATAGCCTCATGTGATTGCTGTCTGCTGCTTTCCTTCATCTGATTGGTCAGGTCTGGCTGACGCCGTGTCGCGCCTTTCTGTCATGTTCAAACACCTGTAAGTCTGGAGTGGGGGGAGGGTGGGTGGTTGTAGTGGCTCAAATCAGTGTGCTGTTCAGAAACTGTTTCGTGGTGGCTATGTTATTGTAAATGGGTAGAACTAAATTCACAGCCATTGTGTTGGTAGAGTTCTATGTGCAGTCAGACAAACCCCTAGTGCCATCGTGCTAAAACTCAAAACAATGAATGTTGAATTGATTGTTTTGAGTCTTGTTCCCCTCAACCTTTTTGCATGCTTGTACCGGTGCAGTGGCAGTGAGGTTTGTATGTTTCTACTGCTGTTTTAGAAGTCTTGAATGGTGCCATATTTAATGAAGACACGGATGAAATGGTGATCGTAAAGGATATAGAGATATTCTCCATGTGTGAACATCATCTCGTGCCATTCTATGGCAAGGTGTCCGTGGGCTACCTCCCCAACAAGAGAGTGCTTGGCCTAAGTAAAGTTGCCCGGTCAGTGCTGCGGTATCGGTACCGTCTCTATCAGGCAGGGTGTGAAGTCATACCCAAATAGCATGTACTCTTACAGAGGTTCAGGTTTTGTGTGCGCATATGTGAAATAGAAAAATCCTCACGTCTGATACTTCACACTGAAAACAGCTAGCTGCTGCACGTGATTTCGAAACTACCCATAAGACGACTTTGAGGTCTAGACGGTCAGATTTTCCTGATGTTGAAAATGAGCTACTATCTTCCTTCGTCAATGGGCCTCACAGAATTTTCCGAATCTAAGAAATTAATATTCTTTACTGCAGCTTCATCCTATCTACTCCAAACATCCTATCCACTCCAAACACCTAAGCAGTGCTGAGACTAGACTAGATATTAGACATGGCCATATATGGGACGTATATTTCATCAAGTGCAGACCCGATACGGCTCTGGTTGCCTGTCTATCTATGTAATGGTATATGATAGTGGACGCATCTCACAGACACATGCTACATTCTGATAGGTTAGTTGAGATCTTCAGCAGACGTCTGCAGCTGCAGGAACGGCTGACGAAGCAGATAGCCCTTGCTGTCACAGACGCCATCCAGCCCGCTGGCGTAGGAGTAGTCGTAGAGGCAACGTAAGTCAATTTACCCCGGAATACATTCCCTAAGAATGTGCTGTATTTGTATTGAGTCTCAGACCGCGTTGTGCTAGTGTCAGACCGCGTTGTACTAGTGTTAGCTGCTGTACCTTTGCCGTACTATAAATTATACATTAGTATCATTGGACAACATTCTAATTATCGCCATCAGAAATCTCTCTAAATATGATCACAATTTGGTGGGAAGTTAGCACTCTAGGGGACGGACAATTCTATGGCTTATGTGGTCATGTGACTTTGTTTTAGACACATGTGTATGGTGATGAGGGGAGTGCAGAAGACTGGCAGTAAGACGATTACTAGCACTATGCTCGGAATGTTCCGGGAGGATCCTAAGACAAGGGAAGAGTTTCTTACCTTTGTCAAGTCTAGATAGCCAGGCCTCTCAGTCTCATAGACATAGACATAGCCACATCTCTGTCGTATCATTGAGTGCCGCTGTTCAGTGGCCTGGTCTTAGGCGAGTTTCCCATCTCTAGTCTCCATACATTCCGACTTGTCTGTTATATTTGCGTATGGATGTATTTACAGTAGGTGTGACACATGAGGACAGGTGGTTGCGTGAATTTCACTACATATTGTTAGACTGGTATTATTTATGGGCAGCTGCTAGTGAAGTATTTTCTCAAAATCAAATATATGTGAAGAGCCAACCTCGTCTTTTTGGACCCGGATAAATCTGATTGAAGTATCTGATTCTATTGGCTACTCTCACGTTATGTAACCTTGCTGGTAGATAGTATAGACTCCCTCCTTATTACTTGTGTAAGAATAAGAACAACAATAATAACAACAACAACAATAATAACGACAACTTATACCAAAGTTAATGGCTCGTGCAGCCATACCCGTCAAATCTCTCGTATTTCCTCCTGTAATTTAGCTGTCGGTTTATCAGTTGGATCTTGCTGAGCTCGAATATGACGCAATCCGAGTGATGGGGCTTTGAGCTCTGGCTTCTTAAAGTTCCGACAAACAGAATCTCAAGTAATTTCAGCCTGATAGGTTGACCAGTCTGCCCACAGCCAGCATGCCAACATACAGTCAATGACTCATGACAGATCCTACTAAACAATGAGAGTTCTGTGTGATAGTAAACTAATAGTCAATCCATGTAGAGGAACAAGAGGAAGGCAGGCTAGCGTACTGATCTACTATGGCCAGCTGATAGGCAAGAAGACAACTCCTCACAGTACCAGTATTTTGTTAAGTGTTGAGTATATGAGTGTTTAGTTATTTTCACACATCTATGATAAGATATGTTGGAAAGTGGCAGGTGTGACAGGCTGTTGTATGTAACAGCTTCTAAATCCAAGGTCATAACACCTAATTACCAAGCCATTGTCTATGATGGGAGTATGCAGGTGGTTATCAGTGGTAGACTGCTGAATGCTGCTAATTGATAAATCAGCCTTAATATCGAGATGGGACACTCTACTGAGCCATCCCGTTAGAGACGTAAGTCCACGTGACAGCGGCATCTACTACTGTATTCTCTCGACTTCATTCCAAGACACCGACCTGAATCATTCTGACCTAGATGTAGCTAAACCGTTTTATGACGATCTTTTTTTCAAGTAAAATAGGTCAAGGCGTGCCTCATAGTTGAGAGAATGCAGTACCAGCTCTGCTGGCATTCTGTCCGGATCTTCTTACTAGACTCTCTGGTGATCGGCTTCTCCATTTATTTCTCAGATGCGTTCTGTCATACTATTCACCTGTTTGGTGGCTTCCGCCCTCGCCTACCCGAGTGGAGCGCCCTCTGGGGCGTGTGCCAAACTAGCCCCTATTCATGGTGGGGGTGCTATACTACCACAAAACTCTCCAGCCCCATACAAGATCGTTGTCGATCAGACCTCCTGGAACGCTAATGGCAACGTCAAGGGTATGATCCACGAGTGAGGACAACTCTGAGTACACATCATGAACGCGCTATGCTTGCAATGGATGACTGGGTATTTCAGTGTCATTCAGTGGAGATGAGGTAAATGGATTCATCCTACAGGCCCGTGAGAAGATTTTGGGTACAGGAGTGGGTATGTTCGACGCTAGTAACCTTCCTGACGGAGTTCAAGCCGGACCCTGCACTACAGCAAGGTGAGTCAGGCTCCGTATAACTGACAACAGTCAACATACAGATGTTATACTCGGCCTGATTGTAGTGGTGACAAGACATCCCTGACCCACACTAACCCAGACTCTAAAACTGACCTTCAGTTCACCTGGATGCCTCCTAGTAACGGCTACAGTGGGGATATCTACTTCCAGTCAGTCACCAGCCTTGATCTCATCCGTTCGTGTGGTGTAGCGCAGTGACATTGCATGACTTATGTTTCATTGTAGGGCGGCATTCGCCAAGAGCCATTCTGTGTTCTGGGTTAATGTGACATCAGAAGATGTAAAAGGGCCAGGCCCTCAGTGATTGGTCCGTGATAATAGGTCATGGCGACATTGGAAACTGACCAGTAGCTTAGTTGCAGTAAGAATATTATGGTGGATCTGATAAGGGTATGTTGAGTTTTATTGAAATAAACTAAAATTTAACAGTTATATCGGTCGTATTCTATCAATCTAGGTCAACCTAGGTAATATAGGTCATAGCTGACTAAAGGCAGCATTATTGCCAGGAGATATACATGCAGGTAAACTGACCGCTGCCATGTACTGGACAACGCTGCCATGTACTGAACAACGCTACCATGTACTGGACAACACTGCCGTGTGCTGGACAACGCTGCCGTGTGCTGGACTACGCTGCCATGTGCTGGACGACGCTGCCGTGTGCTGGACGACGCTGTCG
>ERZ1740065.2335-NODE-2335-length-11763-cov-11.691578_pt1 | contig 11763 bp, 8 predicted proteins | sample MGYA00581738_ERZ1740065 | MGnify/ENA primary metagenome ERZ1740065 (study PRJEB43018, sample SAMN04849749) | marine metagenome | isolation source: floating plastic debris | place: Pacific Ocean | collected 2008-09-01 | study: EMG produced TPA metagenomics... | reverse complement strand
TATGGATGGCGGGGCGGATGGCGGGACGGAGAGGGGCAGAGAGTGGGAGGGAGGAAGAGAAGGAGAGAGGGATGGTAGGAGGCAGGGAGGGTGGTAAGGAAGGAGAGGAGGGAGAAAGGAGAGGGAGTGAGGGGGTAGGAGGGAGATGAAGTCATGGACGAACAGACAGATGTATTGAGACAGATGGGAGAGATGGGGAAAAGACATTTCAGGAAATAAGGGATGAAGAACGAAAGCACAGCTGGGGTACCGTTAGGAGAGAGCGATGTAACAAAGGAACAAAAAGAGTCAAAAATAAGACAGAAATCAACCATAACGTCGTACGTTACAGACTGCGGTCAGGAATAAAGGAATCAACCAAAAACTGAATAGGCCATCCAATCAAGGAGCTGGGGACTTACCCATGGTGAAGGAGTGCTAGAAGAGCGACGACCCACACATCCTCGGTCGTCTATCACTTGCTGATCCTCTCACGTAAGCGGCCAGTGAGTACATTCCATTATCGCCGAGTCGCTAAAATATAGCAACAGACGGTAATTTGTCCGGTAACAATTGATTAGTAACCATAACAACAAATCAACTAGGCAAAACATGTGCGGCAGGGAAAGACAACTCTAATACCTGATAATCCGCTGACAGCTTAGCTTCAGCACCATGGACTGATCGTAGTAAAATTCTACAAACTACAGAGTTGAGACCCCAAATGAAAACTTACACAATAAAACATATTATAGTTCTATCAGTAAAATGTATATGGGTAGGTATGCATGAGCATAGCTGTGAACCTGTCAGGCTGAAAATACTGGAGATTTAGTTTTTCTGAACTTTGAGAAGCCATAGCTCAAAATCTCCTACCCTCTACTGTTATATTAGTGCTCAGCTCAGCAAGCTCTAACTGGTGAGCCACAGGAGAACATTAGAAAACCAATAGTAGCCATTTTGACCCTATATTCTGCCATCTAAAATACTGGAATCTGGGGGGGGAGGGGGAGGAATACGGGAGACTTGACAGGTATGTGTGTGAGTGTGTGGACTTACATGTACAGGTAGGTATGAGTATGTACAGGTATGGTATACGTACAGGTAGGTATGGTATAAGTATGTACAGGTAGATATGGTATAAGTATGTACAGGTAGGTATGAGTATGTACAGGTATGGTATACGTACAGGTAGGTATGGTATAAGTATGTGTAGGTATGCATAGTTATTTGTAGATACATGCGGGTACGTGTAGCCAGCATGAGTTAGGCAAGCCAACCACGAATCAACACCCACTAGTTGGTGTTCTACTAAACTAGAACGAAGTTGAGACAAGTGACGATGAGGCAGCGATTTCTTTCAGCTGTCCGCAGGGGCTGAACAAACAGTTGGAAGCAGCCTAATCCACGGCAACCAGCGCCCCCTAGTTTAATCCTCCACAGGAATGTCAACAACATATTATAAACCCCACCTTCTGACACCCGAAACAATATACACAGACAAATAGCGCAGATACAAGTGTATGAATCACAATCAGCGAGAGCATCATCGCCTTCGACGACCATTCCGAGCATCTCTGCCGCAGCTAAATTTACAACTAGCCGTACTAAACATGGATGATCTCAGCAAGAAACAGTGAGCGATTCACTTGAAGGCGCTGGCATGTAATATGGGTATTACATCATCACATACTTATACAGGAGAGATAAGGTATCAAGTCTTCGGTCAGCCGGTTTAATGCATCACTGATAGTCAATAATTAGGCATGTCTTAAGCCGGTTGATCGCTTTAAGATAGATATGATCGTAAAAGAGAAACTAACAGGTTCAAAGGTGGCGGGAAGATCTTATAGCTAATCAAGCCACAGCATTGGCACAATATATCAGCCATGTTAGAGCTGTTAGATAAATGATGACCTCCAAATAAGTAACGATACATATGTAGTACATGTAGTACTTGTAGCATATATAGTATACGTAGCACATGTAGTATATGTAGTACATGTAGTACTTGTAGCACATGTAGTATATGTAGCACATCTAGTATATGTAGTAGATGTAGTATATGTAGCAGATGTAGTATATGTAGTATATGTAGTGTATGTAGTATATGTAGTGTATGTAGAATATGTAGTCTATGTAGCACATGTAGTGTATGTAGTATATGTAGTGCATGTAGAATATGTAGTATATGTAGCACATGTAGTATAAGTAGTGCATAAATAAAAATAAAACTGAAACCATCAGATTGACAGAGATTCCATACCTCTCCCTCCCTCCCTAAGCACGTCGAGATGGTGATACGAACGAAAGCATATAATTTCGTTTTTGAAGTCTTGAAACACGAAATAAACGTCGCAACATCAATCAGCGACGATTCGATTGAATTCTTGTGGCGTTTGTTTAGCTTCTAGCCTCCACAGTCGTGACAAGCAAGCTGCAATATTGTGTGGGAAATCATGGGTCTGCATATTTACTCTTTGAATTATTCCCCAGGGAGACACCACGTAGTATTAAAAAGCTCCTAGTAGACACTGATAAAACTGATCACAGAGAGAAAATTGCGAATTTGAGGCAATCTTTCTTCGCATATCGCTGGAGCTGCGCTTTCTGGGGCGACGTGCATCGTCTAGACATAATCTAAGGGCAAGTATTAGCGTGCAACAGAATACAATCAGTTCACGTAAATCACTATGAGTACTAGCATACAGCATATTGTAGCATATTGTATCGACTGAAACATGACGGTCCATCAAGTGACATGATCACAACTAATTCCTTGGGAGTTTGCTTGATAGTACGGTGTAAGATGATCAGATGGAATATCTTACTAAATGCGTATCTCAACGGTCAATCAGAAACATCATATCCACTAACCTTATGCTTAAGAATTAGATTATCGTTCCAGTGCCACTGTATTCATCAGGATAAAAAAATCGTATCTTTCCAAATGTAGAAGAGATCGCAATTCTGGGATGAGCGGGATGATCCTGTTCTATATCGTCTAACCTAGTCCGAAATAGTCTAAGCACGATCAAAAACAACTTTGAAATTCTGTCGATAGTCTCTTCCTTGCGGTAAACTAGACTACAAAACGCACGCACCCGGGAGATTCGATGCGTTTATCTGCGATATAATTGGTCGCTGTCGGGAATCCACAGAAATATTCGATTCCGAAGAGAGAGGATAACTCCTACTATAGTAGTTTCATCGAATTGCGGTTCTACAAGAAAATATTCTGCCTCGTGTCACCAAATCTATCATCACCGTTATTGTACGTTTGAAGCACATTGTCTACCTAAACCTTTCGAACATTAGAGTGTGTCTGTCACCAAATTTCATTTTATTTGTCACACAAGGAAAACAGGTACATATACTAGACAAGGAGGAGAACTAGAATAAATGGAAATACAACAATCGAAGTCTGATGTGGCTGTATTAGGACCTCAAATGTCAGGTAGATCATGATCCTAAGACCACTACCTAACTTTGTTAGTGGCAAATATTGAGCAATTGCACTTTGTAAGTTTTCCTCGGAGAGTAGTGCAGTTTTTCCAGGCGGTTGTATATAGTAAGTATCGTTGTTATTCATTAGTGCTGAAGGGATTGAGTTGGCGGTGAGTTCCAAAAACTCAGTTAACAGTAAACACAGGAATGATAAACTTATAGATTAGCAGAGATCGCGCAATCATACATCATTCCAACACTATTTTTACCAACAGCGTCATCAAAAGGCAATTTTAAAAAACCGAATGTCACCGTCTTCCCAAAACACGACCGCCAACTGATTGTCCCTCATGTCAATTCCGGTTACGCCATCTGGCAGACCATCACACTGGAACTCTTTCAACTTGTCACCTACAAGTACAGATCTGAATTATAATCATAAAAACAAACATCAGGAGGGGATAACTCTGAATAAAAACTCATTTTCTGGTGAGTGATATACTTCAATCGAATCAGAAGGTAGTCTTCCTCCCTCACACCTGTCAAGTCTCCAGTATTCAGACCTGTCAAGTCTCCCATATTTTAGATACCAGAATTTAGGGTAAATATTGATATTATTGGTTGTCTAATGTTTGCCTTGGGCTCATCACTTGGAGCTTGGTGAACTTGGATAACAGAATATCAGCTGTGGGGGTAGCAGTTTAGAGCTGTGAGTTTATAGCACATGCAGACTTCTCAAACTTCAGAAAAACGGAATCTAAGTATTTTCAGCCTGACAGGTTGACAGGTCTGCCCTCCCTCGTTTTGTAAATAAGCACCCATTGCGGGATGAAAAATCTACGTATGGGTTTCCCTTCACTCTGGTGGTACATAGCAGTTCTACGTCTAGTTCTCCCTTACCTTGCTCACTGATCACGTATATGGTCTTAGTCCCGTTTGTGACGACATAGATCAACCCAGTTGAAGCATCCCTTGTCACACAGCTGGCGTTCTTGACCTGCTCACAAGTCCAGATGACCTCTCGTTTGGCAAGGTCGTAGTGAACCAGCCTGTTGTCAACTTCGCTCGTCACTAGCAGGCTTGTCTCTGAGGTGAAGACAGCGTCGTCGTGGGACTTGAGACCCGGAATGGTGACGGTCCTCCTTTCCGTCGGGCAACCAAAGTCGTAAACTATGAGTTTGTTGTTACGATTGTCAGTAATCACAAGCAGGCTGTCATTAACTGAGAACTGTGGAGTTTTGTTCGACGCGTCTACCGTGAACAGCTCTGTGCCGCTTGACAGGTCTGGCAACACTTGGTACACGATCATCTTCGTTTTGAGCCTGTGCACCAGGTAGCGAGAGTGCTTGTACTCCACGATGTCTTCGACCCTCGTGAATTTCTCGTATAGACGCCCTCTCGGCTTTCTCAATGACGTTACGCCTTTCATCGATCCGACCAGTATGTTATCGTCGGATGTGAACGTGACGGAGTAGCAGCCTTCATCGTCGACCTTTTCCGACGATGTGTGGCTTATTCGACTCGGCACTTTCTTCTCTGACAACGTGGGGATTATTTCACTCGGCACTTTCTTCTCTGACGACGTGTGGCTTATCTGACTCGAGACGTTTGAGTTGTTATAGTCTAGAAATAGATTTATTTAGAGTACAGGAAACTTGTTGCAAGCAAAAGTTTTGCACTATCATATACGTACTAGAATATGTTTTACTATTATATGTATTGTCCTGCAGACCCCATTCTTGAAAAATTACAGTTACACTATTGCGTTGAAATTGTAAGCAATTCTATGTACAAAGGTTTCCATGCTGACGGTATCTGAGGGCGCTTTAGGATACTGGATGCGAGCCTCGCATCCAGCCTTGTATGCGAACATGGAGCTAGAAATGCAATGCTATTCGCTCATGCTAGAGTAGAGTGAGCTAGTGCGGGCGAATAGCATTGCGTTTCGAGATCTATTATCGCATACAAGGCTTAATCTGATGCTCGCATCCAGTATCCGAAAGCGCCCCGACTGCTGACCCAATTCATACCATTCAGGATTGAGGAGTTGTGTTCTCATGTATATATAGCACATCTCAATGTACGCATTGGACTAGATATGGCTATCGTCAACTTATGACAGGAAAGAGCTTGCGATTGCCATAGATTCTCACAGCAAAAACTGGTGTAGTTTAATTCCTGGCTCCTTTCCAGTTTAATTCTAAGGCTACAATGAGTGCCAATGAACAGTCGCAACAAGATAATGGAGGTCATTGCCATGAAACCCTAGCACAGTAGGTTATCGACCTCAGAGCCTCTAGGAATGGTGGGAATAATATAACTCTGTAGCCTATTGACGCTGGCAACACTGGATGACATTGTAAACTTGTTGTTAGTACTGCCAGTACTATTGGTGCTATCAACACTGTCAGTGCTATCGGTACTGTCACTATCGCCAGAGCTGTCGGTACTGTCACTATCGCCAGAGCTGTCGGTACTGTCACTATCGCCAGAGCTGTCGGTACTGTCACTATCGTCGGTGCTACTGCTGGAATGTTTCTCTAATGTTGTCAGTAGGATAAGTTATCACGAGATTAAGTTATGTCGGATGATGGTAGAATAAAGAGTTTTATAATACAGGCAATTCATACAACACATAATCTGTATGTAGTCTCTTATACAGATATTTATTGCAGCAGTGTCACCATGGAAACAGCCTTGTAGGTTAAATAATAATTTTGTGAAAGTCTTTGCTAAAGTTATGTCTTTTTACAAATCGGAGAGAGAGAGTAACAAGGAAAAGTCACTAACTAACTGCCTGCGACTGGTGTCTTCTCCCCGCTTGCTCCTACGTCAGCGAAATCTGTCGGCTTTGGCGCCTGAAACATGAAAATGTATCTTTGTATGGATCTGTCATCAGAATAGCGGAATCAATACTAGAGTCACTAAATCTAGGGGTGGATTCAGGATACTAGTCTAGCTATCACGCTTAACATACTGGACACCCTTTCTGGACTTGTAGATGTCAGAGCTCAAACTTCTTCTCCCCCTCGACCCATACAGCTAGGATTCTGAAATAGTTGAGCTCAGATGGAACTAAGATGAAACTAGTGAGTCACTGGAGGACACTGGGAAACAAAAATAACAAGTTTAGCTCTGAAATTTTGTAGGTTCAAATACTGGAGGCTCCCAGGAAATACGACATCCGCCCACCTGCCAATTAATCTCAGACAGGGGTGGATCTAGCGATGTGTGGAGTGATTTCAAAGGCAGGTCACACAGGCTACGTCATTGATAGTACCATTCCACCATACTAAATCAGCCAGTCTAGTCACATGTCTCTCCGTCTGCTGGTGTGTACCAGTCTCTGTATAAGCTGGCATAGTAAAGGTTCTCTACTTCACCCTAGCCTAAGTTTTCTCATCGTACCAGCTTCATACCAAACAGAGCTCACAGCTAAGTATTGCCCTACTTGCATCCCAGTTCCTCTTCCCCATACATCTCACCCTTACCAAAAAAATCATATAAATGATAACACATCAATCACCTACGACACCTATTGACTTTCACATGATTCATGTGACCTATATAATACAAGCACAGGTATCAGAGATCATTGATGATTTCTGACCATATTGCGAAGCTAGACGAAGATGGAGAATATGAATTAGAGATGGTTAAATACAAGACTCTATTGAATATAGATGATTGGAAAATGGTTTTCTTCATTCTTTGCTACCTTTGGGAATCGAAGAATCAAAAGCAGTAGGTATTAAATGGCGATACATGGCTCACTATCCATAATCCTTCAGCTATTGACTACAGAAATCATCATGGCACAGCATATCAGTGATAGGTTAATCATGTTTACAGTCTCATGAAGGCAAAACTATTCTGAAAATGTTGTGATAGCCACTCAAAGTGTGTAGCTTTATTTCTGGTTCTAATGAAGATTTACGAAAAATACAAAAATACAAAAGTCGAATATCAAGCAGTCTGACGGAGAATCAAATTGAATCGCTGATTTTTGTAATCGAACCAACACTAATATGAACTCACAGCTGGCACTTGATTTTCAGGCTGATTTTCCTTTGCTTCTGACGCCTGGAGTAGACTCAACTCCGCATTGAGTCCGATTTCCTTCAGGGCCAAACAGAACTGGTCGTAGCAGCTGCGTTCCGGAGATTTTCGCATCCATTGGAGGAAACTTTTAATATTTCCTTTCACCTGCTTCGGTACGTGATAATATTCGACGGTGAACTCGTCGTAGCTCTCCTCTGGCAGGATTCCCGCTCCAAAGAAGATGTCGAGAAGTTTGTTGAATGATGCGGAGTTGATGCTCAAACTGTCTACCAGCATGTCATTGTTAGCTATGAGTATCTTTTTGTTGCCGGGATCCATGACTTCCTGTAAGTAGGTCTAGGTTTCACTCAGCGGGTTGCAACATACACACGCAGTCAGTCAAAACTGTTAGTTTCATTACTGCGGTGACAGCAAGCACTCAGTGATGATTTACACCAAGCAGTGATGCAATGCTGGCTGATTGAGCCAATCACTCAGGGAGAATGAGGAACTAGTAGTTCTTAGAGGAAATAAAAACACCTCAGGAAGATATGGTTGACCAGACACCTCAGTCTCACCCAGTATATGGTGATGGGGAAGGACTCACCTCATAGCACCTAGTAACTCATATTGAACTAAGCATGGAGAAAGCGAAATCAGGCACACTAACTCTGACTGAGAAGTTACTAAAAAAAAGAGCACCTGCGTGTGAAAGTCAGTGCCTTATATGAGCAGACAAATGACTAACTGGACGGTAACAACCTGTTTCAAAGCACGCGTGGATGGCACAGAGAAGTAGATCAGTGAGTGAAAAGTCTCAGCGCTTATAGATGTATGACATGGAATGTCTTTCCAGATATGTGAGCCGTGAGATACGAGTAGAAACTTCTCGCTACTGCCATGCACCCCGCCGCACTGTCACAAAATCTCACACCTCACACGGTCACACGGCCACGCCGTCACATGTCACACTGCCACACTGCCACAGGACTTAAACCTAAGACTACGTCACTGGGTGGAGGACGTGAGAGATGCGCTGGTGCTTTGTCTTGTCTTTTCTGAATACAGATCTGTAGAGAACTCTGTCTCACAGAGGACTGAAGGCAATGAAGCCGATGTGCTCTAACCTGAGTTGCTGAAAGGTTTCTGAGTTTACTCAGTTACTGATCAGCTGCTGAACAGAACTATAAGTTTTTGAGTTTCAGTACGGAAAATTAGATCATTTGATTGATGCTAGTTGCTAGTTGGTAATCCATTCATCATACAAACAGTGTCATAGGAAGACATTGACACATACCTCACTGCTTCGGCTGCCTGTCCAGAGTAATTCTAGCCGCCACAACTAGTGCTGGCTGGTGGCTAGTTAACCTTTGACACTATCAAAGCTATCAAAACTAAAGTGGTCTCTACTCAGAGTTCAGAGGTCAAGTCTCAGCCAATCAAATGATGGTATTGAAGTGGAATGCAATGACACGCTTCATGAACGCATAAGAGCATAAGCGCATACTCAAACATGTCCTGGATTCTAGCAACAATCACGATCTAGTAAAATCTCTTGTGGTTCTTGCAGCATAGTCTCCAGCATGTCTCAAGAGCATCAACTCTAGAGCGATTGACCATAGAGTACTAGGGCAGTTCAGGTGCCTGGATACCATCTATCTATAGTTTATGATACCATGCCACAAGTTTGGTTTGAGTGATCACATCAGAGATCATCATCGACGCAGTTGATGATCTCTGATCACATCTCTGAATGATAAATTACAAGCAATAGATGAGACGAACTGCACCCATAGACTTAATCAAAATGTATCTATTGACTGCAACAACAATCTATAGAGACTCCAGCACAGTCAATTGTAAGCTATACACTTACCAGTGTCTTCTGTATCAAACTGTACCAAACTGTACCAAACCAAAGATCATCAACCATCGATGATCTCTAACTAAGCTCTACCAAACTGTACCAAACTGTACCATATATGATTGATAGCACTAGTTGTCACCTCAATATTTCTCTCACATCAAAGACAATCAATCGCTTTGACAACTGGCCTTCATCAATTACTTTGGTCCCAGCCCCATGTAGCATTTGTCGTGTTGCGCCGACCGACGTAGCATGTCCTATGCTCATGGAAGCACAGTTTTTATCATGTCGTACGATGAATATCGTGTTTTATCCATCCCAGCGTATCAAGCTAGCTGATGATACGACAAGCGCAATACATGTAAACTGGCAGGCTTGTCTTGTGAGATACCCACTCTTACAATGGCTAGACAGAGTATGGAAGCGGAGTGAAGAACACAGTCGCAGTTACATAGGAGAGAAATGTGCGAAACTGTAATATTCACATCTCACGAATCAGACCATTCTGCTGGTGTTCGATCAGGCATGAAATCAGAAATACTGTAAACCCAAATATTTTAGCAAACAAAATATTATAGCGTTTTGCTCAAGTCAGCAGTAATCTAATAATAACACCTAGGATTTTAGCGATTTCTTTTGAGGTTCCATACAGCGCAAAGAGCTATAAAAAATACAGCGTTCCACTTTAATAGCGTCTTCTCCGACTCGCTATCGTAGATATTATTGCGAGATGGCTAAAGTATTTGGGTTTCCAGTCGTAAACATTCTCGTAATGAGAACAATAGAGATTATTCTTATCTCTTAACCTATTTCAGTCATGAAACGTTTCACACTAAACACATTTTACACAAAACAGGAAACAGTTGGTTAATAAACCAAGGAGTCTAGTTGGAGATGCAATGCCAGGGGCGGATTTAGAGTCGGTGTCTGGATCCGCCCCTGAATACCATGGGGAACTAGTATTTAATGCGGGGAGGGGGGATGTTTGTGAGCCCCAATCACTGTTACCCCAAGAGGTATATTGATAATTGGTGACACGGTTTTGCAAGCATAACAATTGCTTCTAAGTAAACTATCAGTATGCTCAGTGTTGCCAACCCAAATGGAAAAAATATTGTAAATATCAGTAATCTAAAAATAGAAACCCAATATACTGCCTCGAAATCCACCTTATGACCTTTATTTCAGTACATTACTGCTCACCAAATACTATTAGTCAGTTTTTGTGGGCCTGTGGTTGACAAAGAAAGCAATTACATGACCTAATGTGGTAAACTAGCTCCTCAAAAGCTGAAAAAGTAGTAGATCTACGAGTAAAATCGTAGGGCTGGCAACACTGAGCACGCTTTTAGTGAATGACTGGAATCCCTCGACAGGGAACGACAACTCCCAACTTCCATACCACTGCCTGAGGGCTGAACAACGACTGTCAAATGGGAGCTTGGATCGAATACAAAAGAGGAGCCAAAATAGGCTTTCAAACAGGACAGTGTTTGATAGACCCGCAAGTAGTGAAGTAACAGGCAGCGCTCATGCTTCTACTTTTCATTTTCTCTTTTTATTGCGATAGTCTTGTTAATACTGTAGCATTAGTATTAGCATTAGTACACCGATATACTCAGCCACAGTGTAAGTACTATTCTATTAGTGTACATGGTTTGTGCCGCCCACAGTGAGACAGGATCTCAATCAAGCTCGTATGAACTCCAGTCGTAGGAATTTGGGCCACTGGGGTCAGCATCAGCCCTGATGGACATTACTATATCATTATACTAGTTAAAGCCGTAAGAAATAAAGCTGGAGGTAAAAACTCAATTATATTACTAGATTGTATTATCATAATATCGTTCCGGAATCAATCGGTTTCCAGCATGTAGCAGGTCAGTCACAGCCATCCCTGCATTTGCTATTCATGTGAGATTTATCCTCACAGAACTACAAATAGTTGCAGTGTCAATAGAATCGAGTACATTACTGAAGGGAGTGACAATAGTGAGACTTGTCTCCCTGTGCTTCTGATTTGAGATAGTGACGAATATGAGAATTATCTACTCCTGCTGGGAAAGGACACTGCGTGCATCATCATTGAGTGCATATCAAGCTATGTTTATTGAGGTGAGCCTTCCTCTCTCTCCCTGTCTGCCTACCGCCCTCCTTCCCTCCCCTCTCTTTCCCTCCCACCCTTCCTACCTACCTTCCTCCCACACTCCTTTATCTCTCCCTCCTTCCCTCATTCCCCCCAGTCTCCTTCCCACCCTCCCCTCTCTCTCTCTCTCCCTCCCTCTCTCCCTTTCCTGCATCAATACTATGACAAAGTTCTGTCACAACCAGCCTCCCGCCTCCCGCCAAACCCCAAAACCCAGAACCACCAACACCAAAAAACAGAAAACAAAAAAAAACAAACACCAAAAAAACGAAAAAAAAAAAAA
>ERZ1740065.2334-NODE-2334-length-11764-cov-11.904945_pt1 | contig 11764 bp, 9 predicted proteins | sample MGYA00581738_ERZ1740065 | MGnify/ENA primary metagenome ERZ1740065 (study PRJEB43018, sample SAMN04849749) | marine metagenome | isolation source: floating plastic debris | place: Pacific Ocean | collected 2008-09-01 | study: EMG produced TPA metagenomics... | reverse complement strand
CTGTGAATATCCATGCTCACTAAAATAACTGTGTAACAAACTAAGTAACAAAACTGTCCATGCTCACTACAGTATTATACGACTATATGCACCGCTGGCCTGACAAACAAGTAAATGTAATATATGGCAATCCGGTTTTCGTCATTCTCCTTTCGATCTTGTTGTATTTGGAATTTTTGAGCGATATTTAAAGCTTCATTAAAATCCATTGATCAAGATGATGATTAAGCGATACACCATGATGTTTTTTGAGTGCTAATGATAGAGACTGACCTTTCTCTTAAACGTTGTCTGCTGGTTTGATCTGACAGCGCACCACAGCCTCTTGCAGTCAACAGGAGCCTGTAGGAATGCTCTCATTCTTATCAACTCGGCTCTGAGATCTAACTTCATGTTCTCATAGAAAACAAGATGGACGTCTCCCTCGAATACAGTCATGTAGAACCGTATCCACTTGATCCAGTTTTCTATCTTGATCGCAAAAAAATCTTTCCAGTCTGAAATGTGTTCAAGACAATATACTTTCGGCCCTTTTTATTCTTATGTTGGCATGGCCGCATGTAAAGCGCTCATCAGTGTCCGCACTTAGTACGAAATGCAGGCTTTTTATTCGCAGCACTTAGACTGGTACATATACAAATTTCTACTGTATTCAAGCGCAGTGTCTGTACACCGCCGGGTCCTCTCTGTGTACCTCTCTGTGTATGGAGGCACAACAGTGACGTCTTTTTCTTACGCCACTATGACATTATATCGCTGGAGTTCGCAGTCTCCTCGTATCATCGCCGTCATTGTCACAATCACGCATGCCCGTTCACTTCCCCATTCACTTCCTTGGTGATAGAACATCGCTGGCACAGAAATAGCTGGATGATCTGGATTTACACAAAGCTACTGATCAAAACTGCACTGATTTCACCAGCGAGTTAAATGTGCACCTACGAAATGAAATGAGTTATTTTCTATCACTACATATACATGCTTTTTTATCAAAAGCAATGCTTAGTTTCTAAGGCGTTATTTGAGATCATTTCATTAGTGAATAGTTTGATTTTCAGCTAGGGAGACCATCAAAATCAAAATCAAAATTTAATGTAAATGTAACCAGACGTATGTAGAATGGACAAAACCTCACTGATCTAGAGCAAGCACCTTTACAGACTAAAGATAGGGAGCAGAAGTGTGGACTAAGCAACTTGCACTTCATTCGTGCGTCCCATGGTAAACATGTAGATAGATAGTGTACTGTGAACACCAAGAAAACACTAATTCGTAGAAACCCAAATGGCTAGCTGGTCTTCTTACCTTTGCTAGTAAAGCTTGCAGAAGCTTTCTCCTGCGCATCATAACAATCAGCGTACCAGTTTAAGTGCGGCAAATAAAAAGCCCGCTCCAGTGATAACACACCCATTAACTGGAAATAGACCAATCAGAAAGCCATCTGAACCTAGTGTCGCTTAGATTTCGAACAAGTTCGTCCGAAATGCGTCACCGAGCTTACCGAGCCTCAAAAAACCACTGGTCAACACTGTGGTTTACGACGCCGCTGGCATAAACCAGTCAAACATTGCTCTGTGTAGCCACGGTTTTACATAATAAACTAGTGGTACACCTACGGAGTATGAGAATGAAATAGTCTTACAGAGTTAAATGATCTTCGTCATAACGGTTGTGTAACTTAAGGATATTGGGTTTTTGTCATTCTCCTGTCGATTTTTGCGCTTACTCCTGCGCCTATCTGCGCTTACTCCCGCTCATGCTGATACACAAATGTCGACGGGAGAATGACAAAAGCCGGATATTGTTAAGCTTCCGGTTTTAATCCTTTTTCATTAGGGAGGTGATGTAAAACATTCGGGGCTTTTGTAATTCTCCCATCAATAGGCTTACATGGGGCACATGCAGGAATGAGCGCGTGTGAGTTGAAGGGCGCATCCATGTGCAGTAGAGAGGAAGAAATCGACAAGATAATGACAAAAACCACATTTGGTATCAGATGAAGAATTCAGTTGGCAAAAGCTGGGGAAATATCTTGATGGAACAGCTCTAGAAGTTTGCTGTGCCGATTTTACAGAGATTGACTTGCCTGCTAGCCCATTGCTCGCCATTATGTCTATGTGAGTGTTGGTATGGCCATTCATGTGGTAGCTGTAGAGAGACAGGATGCAGTCCACGGGATGCCTCACAATCACGATCGCTCTGAAACGAAGCATCAGGATTATTGGTAGCCAAATAGGGGCAGTATTGACAAAATGAAAGGCTTAAACCTCTTTGAGGTATACTGTAGACTGGAATGATTTTGCGCTGGAAAATATTTGCGAAAATTCATCACAACTATAATCATGATAAAACCATTGACATTTTTTGTGATCATATTTTTGCGATTTTTAGCATTCGCAAGACAATCTCCAGCAATGCACCAAATACACCAAATACTAAGCTCACTAAATCGCCCTAAAATTTCTTTGTTTGACCTTGCAAACTTCTCAATCAACTGTAGGGAGGTAGAGGGAGCAGGGAGGTAGAGGGAGGAAGGTAACAGAGGAAGGTAGCGGACGAGGGTGGGAGGAGGGTAGGATGAGAGGTAGGTAGGGGGAGGAAGGTAGGGGGAGGTAGAGGGAGGTAGGGAAAGAGACGGACAAGGAGGAGGGAGAGAATAAGGGAATGGAAGAAGACAGCAGATAAGGTGCATATAACATAATTCATATGCTCCACCGGAAAATGCTCCTAGGAAGGGTGGAATCATGGTTATATAGCTTGGCACATATCTGTTTATATTGACCTACCTTTGGCACAGCATTAGAATCAAATGACATAACCATGGTCAACCATCATAACCCGATGATCTTCAAGAAAGAAACAGCCACCCATCTCACCGCAAAATACACTGAGGCATGTCCTACTGACTAGCAATGGCAGATATATCAACATACAGCAGTCAAGACACTGCAGAGAAGCTTTGCCGACTTGAGCATTTGTAGTCACTGACTTTTCTTTCAGCTATATCACCATCTTCCAGGGTGCAATTGTGTCATCTTACTTGAACTATCTTGACTTGTTTGCCTTGTAAAAATCTAAACTTTAGCGTGATGATATTGTTGTTGGTTCGTCCAATATCTGGTGCTGCCAAGCTAGCTTTCTTTGTCAGCGCTAGTAGAAATCAACTCAAACAATCTGTTTAAGAGCACTTACATGATTTGACGGCCAGTTGGAAATAGGCCAATTATGATAGGACTAATAACTAGTGATACAGCAATCACATTTTTGTTTGTAAAAACCTCTGGGAAACCTTCAAAAGGCTAAAAAAGTTTGAGCAACCTAAAGTTAGCTGGTGCGTTCGTATGCAGCACTGCAAGATACAAGAGGATGATACTCGACACATGGGGAGACGACTGGTTGGGGGCGCTGCAATCCCTTTAACAGATGCATGCTGAATGATGAGCATCTGTATCACCTGTAATTGCCAGGAAATACAACTCCAACCAGGAAGGTAAGCCCCCAGTTACCTCTCGCTCAACAGGGCGACGACTCCCAGTCCTCTTTTGATGGTCGATGGCATAAAGGCAGTGATGTGTGTGATAGTGAATGTTAGACGATAATCATGTTTCGTAAAATTACCGTTCAACCTGCTTGCCTTCAATGGAAAGGGTACGTTGCGATCTGCTGCAACAGTGTGTCTTTACCACGACAACGGAGCTGTTAGCAATCTCAACCATGCCAGGTATGTGTTTGAAGGCCGGATCTGAGCCCACTTGTCCTGTTGATACGCCTGGAATAAATAGCAGAAGCCATGCGAGTCTCCTTCTTGCAGTTTAGGGCATTTCCATATGGCTAATCAAGGCTGTCGAGTTAGTAAGCCCCCTAAATCGAGAAGCGTCGGTTTGGGCTGTTTAGGCCAGCTCTCAATTTGCTCTCGATTTTGGCTATACTTTTCAATTAGGGCAGTAAGAAAAATGGAAGACAACTCCCTAGTCAGGTAGCAAGGTCAAAGTCACATCACATAGTGCATCAATTTCAACAGACAGGTAAAAATAATATGTGATTTATAACTATTTTGTCTGCAATATAGTGTGGATTACTGATCACTGCTTTTCATTTTTCAGTAAAGACAAATAACTTGATTCAATTAAAAAAATATTTTACTGATAGATTTCATAATGTTCCCAGTACTTTCATGGTTGATGGTCTCTGAATGTACTGTCGAAAATAGCAGAGAGATACACAGTCACCGAAAAAGCTTTCGTCTCACTTAGGTCACGTGATGATGTAACTGCTAGAGATATCGATAGCAAAGCAGGAGGTCCGTAGATTTCATAATCCCTTCACTTTTAGCCGCCGATTGGAACCAGCTAGCTAAATTGACACTACCAAATCGATGCGTCAATTTACTATCCGAAACTTCCCTGCATAATGTTGTGCACCTACGGTGAAATCAAGGAAAATCAACGATCCGAAAAACGCCCTAATGATCCACAATATTACTCGAGCGCTGCTAGAAAAGTTTTGGCTTTCTGTTCTATTTTCTTAAATCATATACTTAAAGCTAGCTAATGCTCTCATGATTTCTTCATTTATAGGAAATCATCTTTGAGGGGAGTTGAGGTAATAAACACCCCCTCAGGCACTTAAGTTAGAAGATGCAGAGTTAAATCAGTAAAATATGGTGGCAAAAAATTGCGAAAGAAACTGGATAATTTAGGCAAAGGAGAAACAATTGATTCAATAGTCCCAGTCTGAACATTCTAATGAATATGAAACGTAGCGAATTCATATGCAGAGAACTTTGTCAGGACTCTTTGCATCAAATTGAACTGACGGTTAAACAATACTTAAAAACACTCAAGGTGCACCCTTGCTTAAAATCTGCGAAAAAACCATCGGTGGATTGGTTGCAAAAAAACTCTTCAGTGCCTGGACAGCATAAGGTCAGAGCCCGCCAACTGAATCAGGAGCAAGATTTGAGTTCGACAGAAATCAAACTACTCTGCCGAGCTGTCGCCTATAATTTTCCAATCACACTCCAGTTTCTTACCCAAGATGACGAAATGACAACAACTGCCCAAAGAAACTGCGACTAAAGTAAACTGTTGATTAGATGGGCTGATGATGAATCACAATTTTTATTCCACAGACAGACCATACCTCATATAATTTTTGCAAATGGCTGTGTGAGCCAGTACATTGCAGCTACATTTGCCTGTAGAAATCCAAGTGATTAGTTTCACAGGGGCAATTATCAACACTCGGACAATTGCTAGCTTCCTAGTCTTTTGGTCTCTCATGTAACCCAAAAAAAACGATAGCTAGCTATCACTATCAGCTGTCATTCTTAGCTAAAACGATCTTTTGTTCATGCATGGTCAAGCTACACTAGAACACAACGGATACAGTAGAGAAAGGAAGTAACTCGGTTATAATTGACCAATCACTGAGCGTGTGACGTTTATAGTCCTAAGAATAAATCCGTGGAGTGGAGCCGTATTTTTATGTTGCTCTGCGCAAGCCTTCAGTCTGTCGATGTTCAAGAGCCAGCATTCACGTAGCTTTACATCTACCCACCGAGCTCCGTTAAACGGTTGTAAGTCAACATCATACTTACGTGCGTACATATTCCTTTGCTTGTAATAATGGAGGAACAGGGTAATTACCTGTGAGAGTGGAAAGAAGCAGTCTTGTCCAGGTGTTTCCTGATCCTGGGAAGCTGCTGAGAGACGTCATTGTATGAATCCCTGATTCATACAGTCCTGGGGGAGGCAGTGTGTCGCAGTTGTACTCAAGTTCGACAGAACAACTGTCCAAATGGACTGCAGGGCTTGATGCTGCCAACTTCAGTCCTGGATTTGGATAGCCAAAATAGTAGAAGGTTCGTGAAATACGGTGTGCTTGTTTTACTTTCATCATGCAGTTTGGACTATGGCAGGTACATTCGGAGTGCAAACTCATTTACCGGTTTCATGCCCAGCAATTACTGTAATAAAAATATTCTTTTAATCTCAATGCACCAACGGCAGGTTACCCAGTTTACGCTGAGTATTTACCCAGCGCTTATTCTGTACCAGCTCAAGCTCCGAAAGTGATAAATGATGTGGCAAACTACTAACATTCAATTTCCCTGTACGCGGTCAACTTAGCCGATGCCTTCGCGTGCTGCTAGTCATACCTTTGGCTTTAAGCATTTAGCCATTTAAATTTGTTTGAATTCTTAATATGCTTAATACGTATACCGAGACTTACAGGCTGACAGTAAACGAGTATACACTCCAAATATATCTATATTATTTCTCAACGTCATGATGAAAGAAAAAAAGTAGAATTGTTTTTTGTGTAAATATATCATAGATCACCGCACACTATATTTTTGGTGAAAAAATTCAGATGTTTATCTCATTATGAGAGTAATTGCTCACTTTTTTTGGAGGAATTCCACCCCGGCGATTGTAATTGTTGCGATGGAATTCTCACCATGTTGGTCTTTTCCCCATCGATGGCGCGTGAAACCATCGACCCATCTCTCTTGGATGATACCAAGAGTGTAAGGATCAATGACGCCACGGAAACGGTAAATAACCAGATTATCCTCCTGTCCATGGCTCCCGACTTCTTGGTACGGAATCCTATGAAGAAAATATCAGCAACTTCTACATCCCAGGACTCCGTTTTCCTCGATAGTTACAAATCAGGGGTATGGAAAGAAACAGCGCATTTTTTACTCTTCTATCGGTTTCATAAGTGCTGGTGTTTTACTGGCACCCACACAGGTGGTACACCCGTACTAAAGCAGGGAAAGCATACTAAGTATTAGAACTGTACTTGCAATGAAACTAAAGAGGCTAGATGAGTTAACATCCGTTGATCACCATACTACCATAACTATGATGCTCCAGACAATAAATGACTAGCATGAATGAGGTGAGGCAGAAGTAGAGTTAAAATTTCAAGGGTTAAATGAGCCGGTGAAACTATAGTAAGCAAACAGAGTTACAACACTCAGCTCAAGCTGTACATACATTGCGTACAGGCAGCCAGGCATTGCCAGGGTAACATTGCTCAAAACCCAAAACAATTTTGTGGCTTCACTGACCGTTATTGTTTTTTACATGTTTCTCCCGCACTAGCTTTTAGTAATGGGCGTTGTGATAGATAGATGCACATTGACAAGCGGTTAGAGGTCTATTGATGGACAGTGTGAAGGTTAAGTGAGAATGCAGTCTAATTGCATACATATGCATACATAAATTTCTTATACAGAGTAGCTGTTGGGGTCGCGGATAACTGATTGTTAGACATACACATTCTGTACTGTCAATCCCCACTCAAATATTATTTAATATATATTTAATGTTATTTATTATATATTTAATATTATTTAATATCTCGTTTCTATTCATATCATTTCGCTCTACCAGCGAATTTGAGTAAATTATCTGCACCTTTCTCATGAGTTTAGTTTGTCCCAGCAGTACACGTGTAATACTTCAGCTAGTTTGTTTCTTTCTCACCTCTAAATGAAGTCAGAATAACATTTTTCCCCAAAGCATAATTGTCATATTACAGGTTTGAAGCTCTAGAAATATGTACGAGCTGGTCTCATCCTAGTTACTATTGTATTTTGGCAAAGGAAAGTTAATCTTTGGAAGATATAAAATCATAGAAAATTAGAAATGGTAACGGAAGAAAGAAGCTAATTACATCCCCTAAATCAGTTTTTTTATAGAGAAGACAATTCCAGCACCAAATTATAGCAGTTCATACGAACGATTACCGTACCTCATTTTACGCTTATCACTAGGGCTGTAGTTGTTCAGAATTTTTAATCTTGACTTATCTTAAACCGGGACACAGACTATAAAAGATCGATAGGCAGCCAAACAGCAGCGATCCAGCTCATTATGACGCTAGATTGAAACTGATCAGTCGCAAGCTGCATGCTCCCAGCTTTCCACCCATATCTCTCACAGTTTCTACCTGAGAGCCACCAAACATCATACAGTCATGGATTGATATCATAATTCCAACTAGGACAAGTTTCATCAATTTTCAACCAGTACTGGAGTTGAAAGTGATAGGGGAAAAAATTAGCTGGTTCAACCACGCTGGCTCCTGCCTCAGTTTGATTGATAGCTACCTCAGTTACCAGCTTCACTAGTGCAAGCGCCGAAACCACAGAGGTCACCAAGGGACCAAAACGCATCATCATCAAGACTGCTTGCTCAATATAATGCTACATGTAATTCGCCTATGATCTCTTAGAATTCCCTCGGTAGTTATAAGGACCACCCTATGCCAGCCTTAGGCGGGCCTATAAACTCATAGGCAAGCCGACCGACCTAAGAATCATTACTACCAAGGTAAGGCTCCCTCAACAACGCTTGTGCCAGAGGTTATCAGTCATGTACACAAGCGTATTGACAGCTTCCCAAGAGTCGAATCCCATTACTGCCGAAGCGATACCAAAAGAAAGTTCCTAGAATTAGGTTTAATGGTTACACAAATTCACAAGCTTTACGTCAATAACTGCGCACAGCACGGGACAAGCGGTGCATCTGAGCGGAAGTATGCTCAAGTCTTCAACTCAGAGTTCAACATAAGCTGCCATCACTGAAGAAAGACTTATGTGACAATTGCAAGAAATGGCGAGTAATGGGAGAGACAGGACTGATGTCGAAGGAGGAACACAGTATCAAGAACATCATGTCCAAATGAAAACAGAAACCCGCAAACCAAGGCTGGATGATGTGAGAAACTCCACTCTCTCAAAGCTTGCTGTGTCCTTCGACTTGGAAAACGTATTTTCCTTGCCGAGGACAGAAGCTTCTTCAGCTTTTTATCGACGGAAGCTACATGTGTATAACCTGACTGCCGTTGTGAACAGGATGAAGAAAGGCTACCGCGCAGTACGGCCAGAGAATATAAGTGGAAGGTCAGGAAATGACATAGCAAGTGCAGTGTCAGTGCCGCTCAGAGAGGTGCTGCATGACCATCCAGAATGTGAGAAAATTATTCTGTGGTCAGATTCATGTGTGCCACAGAACCGAAACTCCCTGACGTCATATGCTGTGCAGCTTTTGGTTGAAAGTACGCAGAACCTTAGGTCCATTACCCAACAATTTTGTGAGCCAGGCCACATTAGTATTCAGGATGTGGACAATATCCACAGTATAATAGGTCGGCACCTCTCATGTCTCGAGATAAATTCACCGGTGAGTATGGTACACCATTTCAAGGCAATAAGGCCATCTGGCTAAGAGATGTTTGTCAGATGCATGAATACGACAGATTCTACGACTACGGAGCTAAAACGGACAGCAAGTCCTACTCTCTGGTCAAATATACTAAAGCCAAGAGGTAGCTTACTGATCCGAGGACACAACGGTGATAAGATACAAAAAGTCATTCAAAAGGACATCAAACCAATGCCAAGTCATTGGGAGGAAGAAATTGAGAACAGGGGCGAAGTCAATATCTCAGCCAAGACTGCTGCAGGCAAGGCAAAAGCTGTCTAAAGAGAAAATAGCAAATCTAAAGGCTCTCCTCCCATTCATTTAGGGTGATGAGTACCATAGATTTTCATAAGTTCTCCTGAAGTGAACCATACCGCCTGAATGTGATTCATCATCCCATGGTGTTCCTTTATCTCAACATGGCACATAAGAGCCTAACTAATATTATCACTACTACAGCACCATCAGGTCATAGTAGAGTAGACTATCTTATATGTGTGTGTGACTGAATATGTTCAACAACAACTACATTCAGCTACTATTACTACAAGAGCATAGCTGTGACCGTAGGTATACATCAGCATTGGGAAAAATACTATGGAAAATCTAATAGGCCGAGATAAATGACCTAACACGTGAAACAGTTATAAGCATGTGGAGACAAGTCTCACTTCACATACCTGTATGACTTGATTCGCGTGTTTGTGTTATGGAATCTCTTCATCATATGACATGATAACCCCTTACAGTAGTACTTAGGCAAAAAAGCTGTAGTAGGCCTACTAGCACTTTAAATGTGAGTTTGGTTTGATTTCAAACAAGGTAGCCAGGTAAGATTGGGCTAATGCTTGACTTATATATGAACTTGAATATGTATTTCTTCCAATCCTAAACATTATGAGTCCAGTATACTCAAAACTTTCTTGCAGTTACTCTCAGGGCTCTAGAGGGCGATAGTATGTTGACCCAAACCCTAAGACAGCTTACAACTGCCTCATCCCACGTACTACTTAAAACTAGCAATATTCGAGCTAGGAGTCCTATGTAGCTCCAGTTATACAGAAATAGCGGTTCTTATGTGCTGATGTGTCGTACATTACAGCCTGCTCTATCACTTTTTCATGTTTTTTGCAATCCAACTAGCGAGTAGAAAGAATGCTAGATAGCTTTTTGTCTACATACTTTTCGTATGCCCACATACTTTTCATCAATCGAATGACATGGCCGTAGTAGGACCACTGAGTTAGCCTATTGTAATGGACTACTGTCTGACTTCAACCTGCGTAGGCCAGCCAGTAAGGAATAGGTAGCTTGCACCAACAACAGACAACAGTACGTACGCTTTACCAATAAAGAACAGTTATCATACTGAGATTGATGACATACGTACGGTAAATATATGAAAAGCAGTAAATCCTCACTTCGCTGTCCTCAACACCAAAGGTAGACACAACTATCCTTAAGGCAGCTACTTCAAATCACGGGATAAGTTTCTACAACAGATTCACTAACACTGATCCGGTATGAGCTAAAAGAGATGAATGACGCCTCAGCTCACTTTTCAAGCTAAATTTGTATAGTGATAGCTAGTGGGAATGAGAATGCAACAGAATACAAGCTATTCATCACCCCAATAGTGGCATTGTGTGTGCATTGTGCGTGAACTCAGGCGTGTAATTTAGGATCTGCGTAAAGGCTGGTTTGCCCACATCTATTAGGATGGTTGGGCAGGGAGGTCAGGGGTCACCAAACATGAGGCTAGCTTGATCCAGCTGAGCTTTTTCCTTCTAGCTTTCTGCTATCGTATCATGCAGTAGCTATGTGCACATCTTCAAGACTGAGATGTGTTCCGATGTGTCAAAGAACTGGTGTCTGATAGTGCAGTATATTCTACACCTGTAGATACACATAAAGCACAGTGAGCAATTGCCTTTTCTGATACACATATAGTCCATCACTCTGACACTATATATACTACAGTTCCATCAATCACTCACCCCTTCATAACGATCCCACTCGTGGTGTTGTCGATTTCTTCTAGTATTGAGAGTAGCCTGCATCGATAGGTGGTTCAGCAACAATTAAAAGAGAGCCAGCTACTTTAATTTATTTAGTTGAGGCTACGTATTCTTTGAAACTAATGCTGGTGAGCTGTTTTTAATAGCTAGCAATTGCTTTGTGGCATGGATTTTCGTAAGAAGTTGGCCAGTCATTGGTATTACTCAGGGCCGTGCCAAACGGCACGGCTTTGCGTGCCACTGTACATTAGAATTTTACAAAAAAAGTTAGGAGCTTTCTCCTCCTTAGAAAAGTCATTGTCAGGCCATAAAATAGATCTCTCCCTCCCTCCCTCTCTCCCTCCCTCCCTCTCTCACTCTCCCTCCCTCTCCCTCCCTCCCTTCCTCCCTCCCTCTCTATATCTGCCTCCCACTCCCTCCCTCTCCGCTTCCCTTCCTCTCCACCTCCCCTCCCTCTCCGCTTCCCCTTCCTCTCCACCTCCCCTCCCTCTCCACTGGAGTCAGCTGGGTTTTTCGCTTCTCAAT
>ERZ1740065.2333-NODE-2333-length-11765-cov-13.451409_pt1 | contig 11765 bp, 10 predicted proteins | sample MGYA00581738_ERZ1740065 | MGnify/ENA primary metagenome ERZ1740065 (study PRJEB43018, sample SAMN04849749) | marine metagenome | isolation source: floating plastic debris | place: Pacific Ocean | collected 2008-09-01 | study: EMG produced TPA metagenomics... | reverse complement strand
GGGGGTGGGAGTGGTGATGCTGACACGTGACAATATTGCATATCATATAAGACGGGACGGACGCTGGCAGTGTCACACATACAGTGATCCGCATCTTGCTGCTTTTATGTTGAAGCAGCAGTTGAAGCGCGCGGACATCATCAACGTCTATGGCTCTCTGATAGGCGTCGGCAGCCAAGCCACCACAGACCATGGACTCGCTGACAAAGAAGAACTTTGAATGGCTGCTGTATTGGGGGATGTGAGGGTTGGGGCAGCACATCCCGGCCTGGCGCTGCGGCCGCGCCTTGTACATCAGCAGCAGCCGAATCATCTCATACCATCCTGAAAGACAGGCACTGTGATTGAAGTAGGTCAAGGCCAATAGTGTAGAACTGGGATACGATAGCAACTGTCTAGCTGTAGCATGAATGGCATATGCGATGCATTGCTGTGAATTGAGTATGAAAATAGAAGTTGTCTTCTCGTGTCTCATATGCACAGTTTCATACCTGCCGACAAGATATTTAGTAGGAAAATGGTTGTTCATATGAAAATATTCCACTAGTGAAGATGTTAGAAAGTCTACACTAAAAACTCTAGCAGCCTGTAAAAACTTTATTTAAATATTGAGGAGGCTTATGATTGATAAAAAGGACAATGCTTGAGTAACGATCTCTACAGCCTTCAACCAGACATCGCTTAAAAGTCACCTTTGACCTTGGCTTATGATTGACATCCAGTTTGAACAGGTTACAGTAGTCACTAGCCTCATGCTCCAACCTGTTCATTAGAGGTTTTGCAAAAGTAGGTTATTTGTAGCTACTCCATTGGACAACCATTCCGAAAAACCACTACCCTGTTAGCTGCAGGGGAGCCAAAAACAGGGTTGATATAATTGCAACGGCGCAAGTATTCTTTAATAAGCTATGATTGAATGTCCAGCTGCATAAGATAAACAGTCTACATGAAGAAACTGGTCATTGACTGTGACATGAGCAGATAACTCCGACATTCTGTCATTACAGGTTACAGCATAATGATATCACGAGGTATGATATCCGGACCCAGTGATACTGAAAGGCTCTAAGAGTCTAGAGTGTTGTCTGTCGTGCAAATTCTGTTTAAACGGAGTAAAAAACTCCGTCCCCACACGGCTCATTGAAAGAAAAACTGAGAGTGAAAATCAACAACTTCTGAGCAAACTTCATTGACACACCACAGTGTTGCATTCAAGTCTGACAAAACTGCTTTTTTGATAAAATGGTATTTCTGGTGCACTTACTCGTACTGAGAGCATTTCCTGTTCTGATGCTGCCACTAGTCAGTAAGTAATATGACAACACAGCATAGTGCCCTGGGCACCGGCAGCATCGATACTCACACAGTGCTGCCATAGCACTTATTCAGCGTTGTCACTGTACTGGTAGATGTAGAAGCTGATTAGCGAGCTGATTGGTTGCCTCACAGATTTACAGGATTGAAACTCATGTCAGTCAACTTTTAGCGATGGAATGTCTTATCTTATATGCAGAGCAAAGAAGTGAGATGCAGTCAGTTTCACAGCAGTTCTGTTACTGCGGAAAGCTATTGACTTGGGACTAAATTCTCTAAAAATTTCATGCGTTACAACAGGAATCGATAGATTTTCTGTGAAACAGATTGCCAGTGGAATGGTCCCTGTCAACAGGAGAAAACAACTCCTACTAGCATTGAGATAAGCGTTTGTACAATGGAAAGACTATGTTGTAGAAGTGTATATTTATCTAGGACAGTATCTGCGATATTTACTACAGAGCTTGTACATGCGGTGAGGGTGATGGTATGTTGACGCGGATTTGACCTTGAGCCGGAGGTCATTAGTAAACAAAATCGGAGATAAGCTTTGAGCTGAGATAATAACAATACAGAGCAGTAGAGTAGGCGGTTACCAGTGGATACCAACACGCAGTGAATGGCTGATAGCCGCTGCCTACCATTGGTGACTGCGATGTGCAACGGCAGGCTGCATTTGGATATGTTCGGGTTGACCCTCCTGCTCTGCAGCAGATAGCGAGTGAAGCCTATGTCATTCTTCATCACCGCCAGCTGTAGTATGTTGTATCTTAAAACAGAAAACAGGATCCAAGTTGGACTGCAGCCAGTTTACTGGTACCACCTGCTAGCACCTGCCTGCCACTGCCAGATGGTCAGTGATGTTTTAGACATGTCCACAGTCCACAGCCTGATACTATGAACCCAGCATTCAGCCACACTAAATGGTCCCCGAGCTGCTTACTATACATCTACTCCTAGGGAGAGGCATCGTTATTTTGGTACATGGTATCCCTACAAAGTGTTCTACGAATTTTCAGCAAGGCTACTTCAAGTCAGCAATCTTTAGATTTGTTCAATACCTCCCATATCTGATGGAAGGCAAGGCCAGGAGCACTGGGCAGCACTGCTGGGCAGCACTGGGAAGCACTGGGCATGTTTGGATTCTTACTATCGGGTAACATGCTACACATATTTATTATGGCATGCAAAACAGCAAGACCAAAGATGATTCCAAGGATTCCATGTTCAAACTGCTCAAATGTGATCATTTCTAGTGGCCAGTTACATTCATGTCACATTTAAAATACACACTTGTGACGCAGTTTGTCACGCTTACCCATCTTCGTTGGTTTGCTGAGCAATGCTCAGAGCGTCACACGAGCTGAGCATGTCTCGTATTTGTGACATGGAAGCCTGGCCATCTGACATCGAGTACAGGTCGAGGCAGGTTGACAGAGTCTCACAAGTCTCCTTGGAATCTCGCCGCATCGCTAGCAAACGTTGTGCCGGATGGAAGCCCAGGGTGAGCAATACCAGGAACTCTGTGGAGATCAATGCATGATGATGTAGTAGTGGCAATGATCTCCACAACATACAACATGAAAAACAAAACATACCCCAGAGATCCACGATCCACAGCCATAAGTACCACAGCCTCAGTTTCAGCGCGGCAACAGACGGCATCTTCAAAATCCCTATGAAATGTAGTAACTCCCATGACAAGCAGCTTGTGTTGGAGGAACAATCCATGACAGTGTTCAGGTTTCTCTACTTCACTTTTTAACAGCTGGGCGCTACTAAACAAACTGAAGCTCTGCCTAAACTGGCTCACACGAGTTTGACAGGAGATAACGGCTTGCTGAGGGATACAAACAACATAACCAGAGAATCATCAACGCATGCCCCTCCCGAGGCTATTATATCAACACCATCGCAAGTGCAGACCACCCTTGTAGGAGAGTGGCAAGGGTACTTTTAGCAGTCCAATATTTATAGTAGCAGTACATCACCTCGGTGATATCTTGCACGTGCACAGGATACATTATCAAGTCACTACTGATACGCTTGCGACACCCAACGAGTAGGATGGATGGGTGACTACATAGAGCTCTAGAGTATAGCCGGTAGGAAAGTCGATCGCATGCGGCAGTCGGCTATGGTTGCGTCCAATCCAACCAGACACTCATTTAGCTTTCACGCCACACCCTCTCGTAAACAACAAACCGCACACACCCATTTTGTCAGAAAGTGCTAACTATCAAACTCACAAAGTAAAGTGCTCTGCTTCATCAAATACGGAACGTGTTACAATGCTAATATAAGATAATCCGAGCCATAAGCAACTCAATTCTATACAGCGGTAGATTTATTGTCGGTGAATTGGAAGTAGAATGTGAGTACCTTTCTCAGCGACTAGTGAATATTCAATATACCGTGGCAGCGGCTCTATGAATGCAGCTTCTTTTCCATATCTCTTTCTACTACTACTGACATCCGTTCACATCGATGAAAACATATCATATGGATGATATAGTTGCATATGAAAACGAGTATAGTACGATGCTCGCTTTGGTGAGAAATTCAGTGTTTCTGTCACAAGAAGGTGGCGTGATGATGTGCTTCATTTATAAAATATGCGCCCACCAAAACATATCGGTACGCTTTTGGGATGTGCGTGGATCGATACGACATCAAATCTTAGGTTGTTTCGTCTCACTTTTTTTCGTATAGTATGTTTTATGTTGATAGACGGGTTATATTTTTAATAAAGATTAATGACCTGAACTGGTGCGTGTCTCTCTTGTTTTTTTTGTATGTTGTTTTGGTGGAGGTGAGAAAAGTTTGTTCGGTGAACGTATAAGCGTATCAGATCGATTACATTTTCACAGCCAACGCGAAGCTCTTTGAGGTAAGTGGTACAGATAGTCAGATAGTGCGGGAGATTTTCACGAAACACGCTATTTGTTGGATTTTCACCAGGTTATCTAGGTAGACTTTTTAGTGCTGCTAGGAATGTATTCCTTTTGAAACTGTAAAGCAGGTATGTGACATAAAGAAAAGGTGCAAAGCAATCTCTACGCGTGCGACTTAGTGTTAGCTCTCTATCGTGCAGCCGTACTTATATCGATGTATCAGGGAATGTTTTTCTGATTATTATCGGTAGATCGAAAGCGTATAGGCATAACTTATCTGTCATTGTCTTCTTCCATCATCTTTTCAGTTTCAGGCCATAACATGCACCCTTTACCTGTACCAAAGTCGAAGGTTCTCAGAATAGCGAGGTACATCTACGCAGCACGCTCCCTAGCAGGAATAGGACATCTTTCTCTTGATGACGCCACCCGAGAACTGACAAAATCCTCCGCCAGGAATTTCAAACGTGCGTATGGAAATGAAGATATAACTGTAGACGTATTTGAAAGAGCACGGCTAAAAGTTTCCACGTATCGAGTTTTGGGCACTGATACGTACGTTCCTGCCGGTGATGTAGCGGCTTTGCACCGTCCTCTGAGAGCAAGTGCTCATCGATTGGTGGGAGAGCTAAAGCAAAAGTATACACGAGATCAACCTGTAGAGAGAACTTCTCATAGACCCTTGGAGCATCTATATCAAGAGATGGATGAGAGTAAGAAGAATGTGATCACAACTGATGAAGCTCTGCGAATGCTTGACGCCGACCGAGCTGACAAGTTTGGTTTTGATTTACTGAGAATGCATCTGGCTCTGAGGTCTCACTCATCTTCAGCCTATTTTATACGACAAACTTTCGGTTAGTTGGCCTGCTGATCGCTCAGTCTCGGCTTGGTGAAATAAGATTTAAAAAAGAGATTTTCAATGTAATATAATATCAACGTGTTTTTAACCTTGGTTATCTTTGTCAAGCTCTCTATGATATGTTTTCCATATGTTTATGCTCTATCGATTGTTTTAGTTAGCACAAGCAAGGCAAATCTGGAAATTTTGGACCGTATCTTGAGCACCATGAAGAAATTTGTAAAAAAAACCTCCAGCTGCACTGACCATGCCGAAGACACGCTCATGTCCGCACGAAAAAGGAGTGCACTCCTGCGCAAGCTGACACTGCTTTACCTGCGAGAATCATGGAATTTAATTGGGCTATGGAGACTGATTGAACATCAGGTCAACTACCTCTCGGTAACCTGCTTCCCTTCTCTCTTATTCCCACCAAGATCGGTTTCTACGCCAAGCATTGTGGGATAGTTGGAGTTGTCTCCTCCTCCGATATGGTCCAACCGATGTTTCGTGTACTGTAAAACAGGAAATGTTTGCAAGCATAATCTTTGCCTATTCATCTGTGATAAAATTTTGTGAAAATACATTTTCACGTTTCTTGCTGCTAGTGTATAAGCAATCAATCAAGCAGAGAAAGGAATATTTGCGTGTTCAATTTTTGCGATTGGCTGAAAATCCTCGAAAACGCAAAAATTAGACAAAACGCAAAAAGTTCCTGTTCTGCAATATATAAATAAATAATAAGTAAATAAAAATAATTCGGATTGAAAACTATTCCACAAGAATAGTATCAAAGATCCTGGATATCTGATCAGCAACTCTATCAAACCGTCTGCTATGGCTATTCGGAGTTATCTTCTCTTACTGCTGTTCATCTAATTTTATTATTATTATTTCAGCCGCTGTATTTTTCCATCACTCGAGAACATTGCAATAAATACAGTGCAGTAGAGACTTTTGAGGCTGTCGTACTAACATTTTTGGAACTAGCAGTTACACATGATTTAGTACGGTTATGTGGTTCTTTCACAACACTTGCCGTTATTTTTTCAGAAGACCATGTCACGTCCTGTTTCGGAGGAAATGGTGCGCTGTTATCATGATATCTGCATCTATTTGAACGTTGTCGCTCCGCAGACAGCTAATGCATGCTGGGAAATCTTGCGAGGAGGCTCTCTGGTGACTGAAGGTATGATGATTGGCCTAATTGTTATGTCACCTAGACCTGGAGAGGTTTTGTAACATTCCGGTGTTATGTAGCGGGCTAAGAGTATTTTTTCAGGTTTTTATGCAAATTTCTTAATAACGGACGCCTTCACACAGAGTAGCAGCGCTGCTTTGTACGATCAACTATTATTTTGTTTCCGAAACACCGCTATAGCGGGAAGAATCTGGGGCGAATCGCAGCCTGTGATCTAGGCACACCAGTCTAGAAAAAGAGGAAAAAAACTCGCACTGTAAGAACTTTTCTGTCCTTAATACAGCCGATTTCTTGATAGTTTCCATTGATGCATCTATCTTCAAACGTCTGAGAAAATGAATTATTATTACTATTATCATTATTGTTATTATTTATGGATCGACACAAAATCTATAAATAAACTTCAAACTCCAACCACTGTCATAATGCTAGTCCAGTTTTTTTTGCTCCGGTGTGAATAAAGTCACTGGAGATGTCATTGTTCTGATGAATATTGCTCATCATGGCTTATTGACCTCTACACAGCTGTGTGTCTGTTGTTTAGAGTCACTGGACGAGCAGCGATGGCCGAGTTGGGATGACAGCCTCCAGTGGCCAGTTTACGTACAGTTTTACCACGGTGGGAAACACGCAGGTCAAGAGAAGCTGTACGCATCGTCTGAGTTCATCGAGACGTTTAGCAGTAAGACTGTCGATGCTTACGCGTCAGAGCTGTGTGAGAAGCACGGCCCGTCCCAGCTGGAGGTAGGTTCCTGTTTCTCAAACATTTTTCAAAAATATTTTGCAGTTCTGTCACGATTTGACTGAACTTGGTTTTTAAATGTTATTCTCCAAGCTGAAAATGCATGTGTAATTGTAATTTGAGAAGTTTTAACTGGAGGAATGAAAACCGATCTACTTTATGCTGGAATTTATTTGCGCTGGAGAATATTCATGAGAATGCAAGGAAACTTCGCTGAAAATTTTTGCAATTGAATTTTTTGGTGAAAATTCATGACTAATATAATCACTATACTGTAAACCGAAATATTTTAGCGGCCTCACAATAATAGTTATAATAGCGACTGGAAGAAAACGCTATTTAAGTTGAGCGCTATATTTTTGATAGCTCTTTATACTATATGTAAGCTCGAAGGAAATCGCTTAAACTTCTAGGCGTTATGATTAAAAATACTGCTGATTTGAGCAAAACGCTATAATATTTTGTCCGCTAAAATATTTGGGTTCACAGTAATATAGTAATTGAAATTTTTTTGCTATTATGAATGTGTGCAAAAATTTGCAAACAAATTCCAGTATACAGTAGATCTCGTATCGATTGTTTTGTTGGATGGGTGGTGGGGTGATGATACCGCACCGCTAGTAGATACCTTGTGGAGTTGTGCTCCCAATGTAGTACTGTCGAGACAAACTTTTTGCTAGTGAATTCAGCGTGAGTGGAAAAAAACAGTTGGATAGAATGACCAGCTATGAATGGAGCTCTGCAGGCTGTTGTAGTAGTGTTACATCTAGCTATCTGTTGGGAAGGTAGTCGGTGCTTGTGATCAGCTGAACTACTTAGTTTGATAGAAAAATGTGTAGCAGGTGTTTTGGTCATGATCGTGAATGGGAGTTGTCTCCTCAGGTTATGATTTTGAATGGGAGTTGTCTCCACTTGCAAACAAATCAATAAAGTTAGTGCTTGTAAGGGGCGCTGTTTCGTGATGCTCGGAGGAAAGAAATAAACATGATTTGCTCATACTGGAACCTCATCCTGCTAATAGTTGCAGCCGCAGCCAATCAGAAACAAGAATTATTGAACATTTGCTGATTGCTTCTCTAATATCGCTATCAGTGTAAAACTTTATGAAAGACGTCTGGATTGAGGTATTTTCTACTCACTGCAGTTTTAGTTGTTGGTCGTCATTAGGAACTCAACTTAGTAAGCCCTCTGTTATTGCAATCGTTTGCTAGTGACTATGAAATAAAGAAATTGAACGCATTCAACACCCGTTGGCATCAATTGGCATGACCTTATGTGGGCATCGCCAACAGACTAGGGATTGTCTCCCCACGACTTCCATCAATGCGCAGTGATGCGCGGCGTCACAGTTGGTGACAAAACGAATGAAGGCAGTTTTCGGTAGTTGTCTATTTCCCGCCATGAAAGCTCTCCAAGAACTATTAAGAATTCTTCAAGAACTATTTGAGAATTCTGAAGAAATCTTCAAGAATTCGTAAGACTACGTTTTTGAAGAAATTCCGAACGGGGAAATAAACAACTACCCAGTTTTCTTGTTGTAGGTTGAAGATGTCGTGTGGCACATGCATCTGAAGACCTTTGGGCTTAAATTAGAGATCTCCCTCCGAGACAATATGAAGCCAGCGACGTGAATCTGACGGAATATCGTGAGTATATTGTGGTTTTCATAATCTAATAATTTTTAGTGGGATACAGTAAAACCAGATTTGATAACGACGGTCTAATCAGAGCGAAAATACCGATGAAAAATCATCACTGGAATTATAATGCGCTATAGAACTTACCCCCATTATAATAGGAGTTGTCTTCTCATAGGGAATCGCTATCATTAGATCTCTATCGTTTTGATTTTGTGAGCTTTATGGAGAAAACGCAAGCATCTCAGTCGCTATCAAACCTAGTTTTCCAGTAGCTATGTCTAATTTGATGATAGAAACCTAACGGCTGTCGTTGTTACCTGCGTTGTTGTTACCTGCCTACTGCTGGTCGTTATTTGTAACCAGAATCTTGACTATAATCGCTGTGCACTGGAGGAACTGATCTCATCCTTTCAATTAAAAAACTGCCAATGAATTTGCATATTTCGGCCGGTTGTATCTTTCATCTCGCTGATTGCAAAAAGTGCGTACTGGCGGACGCAGTGTTAGCGTTAATAACAGCCTGCACTGTTCCTTGCATAAATCAATCTAATACACTCGCCATCGCAGTCAGACTATCGTTTGTCGATATCTTTCCCGCAGAACGGATTAACGATTTGGGAGGAGTTAATCCCCGTGCTATTTAATCTGGCAGCAAAGGAGGAGTTCTCACATAAATTACCTGTACGATCATAAAGAAACGATCAAAGCGCTGGATTACAATCACCACTGTCCTTACGCTGGCGCTAGATGGCAGGCGTGTCACCATCCAAGCTCTTCACTGACGAACTGTGCTCTTCGTGACGAGCTGGAAAATATTTCTGGCGTTCAAAGGACAGTATGTCATCATGAAGACAGCGTTACCGATGCCCTCCACCTCGCCCTGATCACACCTCTGGCCGCTATTACATACTAAGTAGGCGTATAAATTCGATTGAATGTGTTATTGATGAGGTGTGTTATACAAGTTCTAACCCCATCTGATTGTGATGATGCAATGCCTTTGTTAGTCAAATCTGTAGCGGTATCGTATAGAATGAACGATTTCCTATCTGAGGCCATCTTATTTCATTACTTTACCTGCGTACAGTCAGTAGTCATCCCCCCCTGTCTCCCACAGCCCTCTCTATCACAGTGATGTCGCTTGAGAGCTTCCATATTGGCTGCGGTCAAAACTGCTGAAACGGTGGACGCTCTACCCAACCCTTTGCTGGTGAACCTACTATCTGTTTACCTTCCGTCATGGTAAAACTACAGTTCTATGTACTTGAAACTGATGTTTCTTTTCACTACCATCAACTTATCATTCGGGGAAACATACTTCTGTCTCTCACTGTACCGAGATTTGTAGATACACATGTCTATGTATCTATAACGCTACATATCGATGTCTATGTATCTACGAGGCTACATATCGACGTCTATGTTACCACTATCCTGTGGTTATATCTATGTCAGTGCATGTCTTTGATTATCTACATTAACTTCCCTCAGTTTTTTTTCTCAAGAATTGGTCGGTTGATTTATTGTCATCTTTCCAGCATTCCAACTCCTGACTTGGTGTGAATTAATCAAGGGTAGATGAATCCCATCCTCCCCTCCCCATGAACGGCTGTATCATGGAACCAGTGATATTTTGAGCTATTCCTGAATGAATAGGCGAATAAACTATGAATGGGTTTTATGCTACCACATCTTGTTTGCTATTTCTTCTATTCAAATAACACATACTAGTAAGCTGTCAAAACATGGCTATCGCTACGGCAACCACATCTGCTTATAGCAATAGTGGTGTTCTCTGAGATATGATATTTTGATACCGAGTTTTTGACTCTCTCCATTCTAATGTATGCTATTCACAGCTCCTCTTTATTGTAGAAAATACTTTGTGCCTCATTTATCACCAAAGCAGCATTCATGCACGCGCCTACGTTTGACAGATGCTTGTGATAGGAAAGACGCGCGAGGAATGACGCTTTAATCATTGAACTGTCTAAATTTTGCTACTCATTTTTGCTGTGGTTTTCGTATATTCGTCATTCAACTCTGGCATGTCTAAAGAGAAGATGCTCCACGTACGCAGGTGCTCTAACATTTCTGCTTATATTATTCTGCATTAATAGCCTATTATGGAGCTGATTTGCAATTCAACGTTTTCTATTTCCACCGCTATTATTAAGTGTTTATTTACTCTGGGCTGTCAACTCAGCGAGATTGAATCTACATTTAGCCAAGATTACAATGAGGCGCAGAACTGCTCAAGCAAGACTCGGTGATATTGGGCTTCATCTCCCTCTTGCGACTGGTGCTGTGCAGTATCTACTATTCTGTCATCAAGGTGCCAAGTGCTAGCAGGTTCTCATTCGTCTACACGGCTCAGTAAATCCAGTGCTTTAAGCTTAAGATTTTCATAGCAAACAACTTTCAATTCATTCTCCCAGCTAGTTTAACATAATTAGGTACCGTGTGTAGTTCTGGAAACAAAAGCTTGATTGTTTCTAACAGCACATTGACTAGTGTCAGTTGCAACCGATTCGGTAGAGGTCATTGGACACCTTGTCATTCGGCTGCGTTCAACATATTGAAGGGATCGTTCTGTTCAAATCTGTAGATCAGCTCACGGATCTAATTCAAACCAGCACCTACTGCAGTACAGATTGATATTGCTATACTCTGCTGCTACCAAGCCTGCTTGCTACTCAGGATAGCTCCATCTTGTGGAGGTAAGGCTCTTGATTTGTCTCCACTAACATCACAAGTTGTCAACGTTCCTCACTCTGAGTACATGCTTCTGCTCATGGTGTCACTGGAACACAGGAACTGTCGGGTTATTACATAGCTGATTGTGTAAAGAAGCAACTTTGTACTAAGTTTGGAGCCCAGTCTCTCTCCTGGTTTCTTCGTGACTTGCCATCTCTTTTCTCCTCGCTGTTCTCCCATCTTGTTTTTCCCTTTAGTCTTCTTAGTCTTCTCTCCTCGTCCTTCTTTATCTTCTTCTCTCCCTCTTTTTTCTCTCCTCATCTCTCTCCCGTCTGCTTCTCTCTCACTCTCTCTCTCTCTCTCACAAACACACACACACAAACAAACACAAAAAAAAAAAAACAAAAAAAAAAAAAAAAAAAAAAAAAAAAAAAAA
>ERZ1740065.2332-NODE-2332-length-11770-cov-4.563807_pt1 | contig 11770 bp, 9 predicted proteins | sample MGYA00581738_ERZ1740065 | MGnify/ENA primary metagenome ERZ1740065 (study PRJEB43018, sample SAMN04849749) | marine metagenome | isolation source: floating plastic debris | place: Pacific Ocean | collected 2008-09-01 | study: EMG produced TPA metagenomics... | reverse complement strand
CTTGGGGTGGGGTGGGTGGGGGTCCCTTTCATTTCTGGGTTGTTTGGTGGTTTAAAAATTTCTTTCTTGTATGGGGTTTGGTTGCTATTGGGTTTGGGTTGGTGTGGGTCTGGGTCCCCGCTAAAAAACGTATGGGGTTTTGTGAGCAGGTATTGGGGGCTGAGCGGCAGGGCTTTGGCGGGGGATGGGGGGACTTAAAGGCTAATGTTAAATTTTTCCCGACCGAACGGCGATCTACCGTTCAGTCGGGAAGGGAGCGGTTTAGCGGTTTTTAAATTTGATGTTGCCATCCATTTTAGCTTTGCCTTCCATGGCGTCTACGGCGGGGAATTCCAGGGTGACGGTCTTACCGTCGACGAGGGCACCTTCCATGGTGGTCTTTTTGACCTTGCCCGGCAGGTGGTACACCACTTTGTAGGTCGCATCGGCGAGCATCATCCGCATCATGCCTTTCTCCTGATCGCCAATGGCGTCCATGGCATCTCCACCGGCTACGGCATTGCGGGTGAGGCTGCGTTTGGCGAGTTGGAAGAGGGCGTTTTGGCCATTGCTGCTGGGGAGCAGTCCGCCACCGCCACCGCCGAAGGGATTATCATCGGTTTGCAGTTTATCCAATTTTTGCAAAAACTCATCTACCTCGGCAATTTCCTTAAAATCGAGGATGAATTGGGTCGTCATCACCTCTTTGGATTCGCTCATGATCTGGTGGATTTTGATGCGTTTGAGCAAGTCGTCGTTGCCAAAAGCTTGGCGAAGGGAATCGGGGGCATCTTTCATGTACATCACCGAGTCCACTTCGATGGGCTCCTCGCTGGCGAAGGGATTATCCGGGTTGTTGAGCTCGTCGCCGCCAAACTGCTGCATCATACTCCGCATTCCACCGTCGGCCATAATACTGCTCATGTCGATGGTAATGTGGTATTTTCCCGAGCCATCTTTGTTGAGGAACAATTCCTCGATGACGTTGATACAGCTCGTCAGGCTAAGGGATACCGCCACCAAGGACAGATAGAGAATTTTTTTCATTAGGTTGTGATTTATATGAATAGTTGAGGCTCAAGATAGAGCGGTTTTGGGCATTAAGCAAAAATAGCGCTACCTTTTGGGCGGGGCAATACTCCTCAGAACAATCTGCCCGCTCGCCTGTTTTGAATACTTTAGAAACAATCTCTCAATCGCAAAAAAACCGCACCTCCTCAATGGAATTACATAAAACGCTTGGGGCACTGAAAGCAGCCGGCTACCAGCCACAGTCGATCAAAGAAGAACTGCGTAAAAACCTGATCGCTCGACTACAATCCAAAGAAAACGTCTTTCCCGGTGTACTCGGTTTTGAGGATACCGTGATCCCCGATATGGAGCGGGCCATCCTCTCCCAACACAACATCCTGCTCCTCGGTCTGCGCGGCCAGGCCAAAACCCGGATTGCCCGGCTCTTGGTCAATTTGCTCGACGAATACATCCCCGTCGTAGCGGGCAGCGAGCTCAACGACGACCCACTAGCCCCCATCTCCCGCCACGCCATCGACCTGATTGCGGAAAAAGGCGACGAGACCCCCATCGAGTGGATGCACCGCGACGAGCGCTACGTAGAAAAACTAGCCACCCCCGACGTCAGCATCGCTGACCTAGTGGGCGACGTCGACCCCATCAAAGCGGCGGCCCTCAAATTGCCCTATTCCGACGAACGGGTGATTCACTTTGGCCTCATCCCGCGCTCGCACCGCTGTATTTTTGTCATCAACGAATTGCCCGACCTCTCGCCCCGCATCCAGGTCGGCCTGTTCAACGTGCTCGAAGAGCGCGACATCCAGATCCGTGGCTACCCGATCCGTTTGTCGTTGGATGTTTGTCTGGTGTTCAGCGCCAACCCCGAGGACTACACCAACCGGGGCAGCATCATCACCCCCCTCAAGGACCGGATCGAAAGCCAAATCCTGACCCACTATCCCCGTACGATCGAAATCGCCCGGACGATTACGGCGCAGGAGGCCCATTTGGCCGACCAACAGGAACAGCGGGTGGTCATTCCCGATTTGTTGAAAGAATTGCTGGAGCAGATTACCTTTCAGGCCCGCGACAGCGAATACATCGACGCCAAGAGCGGGGTGTCGGCGCGTTTGAGCATCGCGGGTTACGAAAACCTGGTGAGTACGGCGGAGCGCCGGATGCTGCTCAATCGCCAGGAGCGAACCACGGTGCGAATCACCGACTTCTGGGGCGTCGTACCCGCCATCACCGGCAAGGTGGAATTGGTGTACGAAGGAGAGCAGGAGGGCCCCTACAACGTGGCCCTGGCCCTACTGGGTGCGGCGATCAAAAAGCTGTTCCTCGACCATTTTCCCGACCCCGACAAACTCCAAAAGGGCAAAGAGCGCGATCCCTACGGGACCCTGCGGGCCTGGTTTTCGGGGGGCAACGTCATCAACTTGCTCAACGATGCCAGCGAAAGCGATTACCACGATGCTTTGGATAAGGTCGCCGGATTGCGTAAATTGGTCGACCAGGCCCAGGTGCCGGCGGGTTCGGAATACATCTATATGGAACTCGTTCTCCACGGGCTGGCCGAATTTGAGGTACTCAACAAAGACTTTGTCGAGTCCACTTTTAACTTCCGCGACTTGCTCGCCAATATGTTTGACGACGACAACATGTTTGACGACTTTGGGGACAACTAGCGGGTCAAATACCTGACCTATGCTGATCTCCATCCACCCGGAGCACCCCCAGGGGCGGCGCATCACCCAGGTTGTGAAGCTACTCCAGGAAGGTGGAGTCATCATCTATCCTACCGATACGGTTTACGGCCTGGGCTGCGACATCCAGCACCCCAAAGCCGTAGACCGCATCTGCCGCCTACGGGGCTTCAAACCGGGACGCGCCAATCTTACCTTTATTTGCCGCGACATCCAACAACTGGCCAACTATACCCACCAGATCGATAATACGGTCTTTCGATTGCTCAAACGCAACCTCCCCGGTCCCTTTACCTTTATTCTCCGGGGCAACAACAGCTTGCCCAAGCTGTTGCGCAATCGCCGCAAAACCATCGGCGTCCGCATTCCCGATAACGCCATCGCCCAGGCCATCATCGCCGAATTGGGCCGCCCCATCCTGTCCATCTCCCTCAAATCGGACGACGAAATCACCGAGTACTTTACCGACCCCACCGAAATCCACGAAGATTTTCAAAAATTAGTGGATGCCGTGATCGATGGGGGGACGGGCTACAACGTTCCCTCCACGGTAGTAGACTGCACGGGCGGGGAGCCACAGATCATCCGCGAAGGCCTGGGAAATTTAGAATTTTAAAAAAAGAGCGCCCTTCACCAACCTTTTTAAAACCCAGAAGGCATTATAGAAGTAAAGGCCCCCTGTGGAGCCGTAAAAATGTGCCTATGCGAAGCTACTCCTTCCTCGTTTTTTATGCTGGTCTAATGGTATTGCTGTACGCCTGTCGTCCTTCCGAACCCGAATTCGTGGTGGGGGAGGTGGACCCCCGGTTGGAAAAATACGTCGCCGAATTTGAACGCGTATCCCATGAATTTGGGGATCAGCCGCTGGACTTGGTGGACGAGGGCGTACGGATCGTTCTGTACGATCGGGATCCCGAGACACCCAAGGGAGTTGATGATTGTTGGAGCCAGGGGCATCGGACGATCGTACTGGACGCTTTGGGGTGGAATGATCTGGCTGACAACCAACGGGAGTTGCTGGTTTTTCGACAACTGGGGCGTTGCTTGCTGGGTCGCGTTCCGGGAGATAAGCCGGCCGATCTCGAGGGGCAGGAGCCCCGAACCTTGGTGACCTACGGCAATTCCCTTTTTAACTACACCGGCCGTCGACGGGCTTACTACCAGCGAGAATTGTTTGAACCCACCTTGTCCTTCCCGGTCGATCTATTGGCGTCCCGCGATTACGTCGATGCCCACGATCGAGAGTTGTTGCTGTTGTTTCAGGATGCGCTCCGCGGTCGCATTCCGATCCGATTGGATACCCTGCTGGCCGTGGAAGATGACTTTGAGCTGGAATTCGTCCTGTCGAACACGGGGGAAGATGGTGGGGGGCATTATCTGAATCTGGGCTCGGAAACGGATGGCTTTACGCTGCGGGCCAACAATTGGGTCAACCCCTCCACCGGCCGTCGTGTATCCAATTTGGAGCTGGCCGCTTACGGGAGCCACGGAGGAACGCTCAAGCGGTTTTTCTTGAAGACCAACGAAGCCTGGCGGCACAAAATGACCATTCGCAAGCGAGGCTCCGAACTGCTCTTTTTTGTCGATGAGGCCTTTGTCCTATTGCAGGATGACCTGGGCATTCCGATCCGTACATTGTTTAGCGATGATGGCGGCAGCGATACGCCGGAGCCCAGCATCGCGCTCCGGGAGTTCCGCATCCAGCGTTTGTTGGACTGAGTTTTTCCGAGTGATACCATGTAAAAGAAATCAATGAAAACGATTCGAGAAATGGCCCTACTGGGGCTGCTAACCCTTGGCTGGCTGGGTACGACGAGCGAAGCGCTCCGCGCTCAAAAGCTGGATTACGGCTTGTCGGTTGGCTGGTACTATCAGGAAATCAACGGCCGGGGCTTTCGCCTGGAGGGCAGTACCTTTGTCCCCCAGAATGCCTACCGCGTCAACACCGGCCCCTTGCCTGGTCTTTACCTGGGCTTTCGCCTCCACCCCCGCTGGATGCTGCGGCTGGATGCCCGCTACCGCCGTACCCGCTTCCAATTTGACGAACAAAGTCAAATCCGGCTACGGCAAATGGAAATCCCCCTCAGTGTCAATTACACCCTGGGCCACGACATTGCGCTTTTTGGAGCCCTGACCTGGCGGACCACCCTCCACCAGTCCAGCACCTACCGCAACGGGATCGATATTTACGACGACCAAAGCCGTTTTTTCGAAGCCCTGGTCCGGGCCCACCATCCCCACCAGGCCTACGCCGAGTTGGGGCTGGAATACGGTTTCCAAAGCTTTCGCCGTCTCGACCGTTGGTCCATCCGGGCCAGTTACGGCTTTTTACTCAGTGCCTACTTTCGTCCGGTACAGCTTGGCCGACAGTTTGTCAAAACGGTACAAGCCCATTTTCGGATCCCCAGCTTTCAATTGCAATTAAATTACCGAATCTCGCAATAAACCCGGGGCTACGCTCCCCGAGGACGGACCAACCAAAACGTTTTGCTGAATGGACATTCTACCGGTAAAATGGTCGACAGTACACCCGCACCAAGCGCCACGAGCTCGGGAGATTTCCCCGGCCCTAAACTACCATCCCGGCAGCAGGGATGTGGAACTCATCCGGGGTTGTTTGGAGCAGGACCGCCTGGCTCAGAAGTACCTCTACGAAAGGTACGCCGGCAAAACCTTGGGGATCGCCATGCGTTACACCCGGGACTACGCCGAGGCCATTGGCGTGCTCAACCAAGCTTTTTTACAGGTCTTTAAAAGCCTAAAAACCTACGAGGACCGGGGGAGTCTGGGCGCCTGGATTGCCACCATTGTACTGCGGACGGCCATCCGGCAGGCCAAGTCGCAAAGCCGTTATCAACAAAAAATGGATTTTGAAAGCGAGGCGGACCAACCCGTCCAAAACGAGGTACTCCTCCAACAAGAGATGGAGGTCGTTTTTAGCTACCTCCAACAATTACCGACGGCTACCCGGACCGTATTTAGCATGTACGTACTCGACGGGTTCAAACACCGCGAAATTGCCGAGCAGCTTCAGATCAGCGTCAGTACCTCCAAGTGGCACCTGGCCAACGGACGTAAATTATTGGAAGCCATCATCCTCCGGAAAAATACCCAATGATGAAAAAGAACACACCAGATCGAGTGGAGCGAGGGCTCCAGCAACGGGTAAATGACTACGAGTTTGCGTCTGACCCCCGACGGTGGGAGGCCATGGAGCAATTGCTGCAGTTGGAGGTGGCCAGGGAAGCGGCGGACTCCGTAGCACCAAAGGTGGGCCTCAATACCAAGTGGGGAGGGGTTTGGACGAGTGGGACGGTCCTGGCTACGCTAGCCCTGGGGGTATTGCTGGTGCTGGCACTGGGATGGTGGTGGGGCCAGGCATCCCCTGCGTCCGGGTCCCCTTCGGAGGGGCTGGTCGGGGCGGAAGGGGTAGCAGCGCCGGTCACCGAGGCTCAGGCGAGCAAATACCTGCTGGAGGAAAGACAAGCTGTGCCGATCTCTACCGCTCCGAACTCCCCGGAGGAAGTGCTGGAAACGGGGCCGGAGGGATCCGCCAGAGGTGGGGTACCGCCCACTTTGGGAATGGCATCTCCGCTGTCGCCAGTTGCCACCGAAGTCCAGCCTCCACTGGCGGCGGGTAGTCGAGAAACGTCCGAACCCGAGCCTATCCTGGGAGGGGCGGATTCAAAGACCAGTATTGTTGATTCAATTGATGTGGAGTGGTCGAAGGCCTCGTTGGAGCTTTTATCCACCCTTGTTTCCACCCTACCTCCGCCTCCCCAGCCTTCGACGGTACCGATTGTGGAAAAAGACAAGCGTCGGGGACGGCTTTATACGCCCTGGAGTATTGGAATCGGCTTGGGCTTGTTACAGCCCGAAGCATTGCGGTCGGCGGGTAGTGATCGCTACGATTTGGCGGACCAGTTTTCGTTTCGCGGGCGGCGGGCCTGGCTGGCGGAATTGGACCTCGCGTACCAGTTTACGCTCCGGTGGCGGGCCCGCTTGGGCTTGCGCTTTAGTCCGCGGCGCTACGAACGGGGTAGTTTGGAGGAATTTTACCGTTCTCCCGTCTCCGGCTTGCGCTCGAACACCTTCCTGGTTCACCAGTACCAGCTTCCCCTCGATTTCGACTGGCGCTGGCACTACCAGTGGAGTAGCCGCTTGGGGGGAGGGCTGGCCATTCGCCAGCAGCGGGGCCGCTTGGATGGTCCCACGGAACCCGATTTGGACCAGTTGCTCGACGATTGGATCGTGGCCCGATCGGCCTTTGCTACCTTTGGGCTGGGCTATCACCGGGGCCCCTGGGACTTGCACCTGACGGGTACGTATTGGTGGCGCAATTTGTTAGAAGATCCCGGTGGGAATTATCGGACGCACCCGGTCAATACCACGGGGAGGCTACAATTTCACCTGAGCTTTGCTTACCGTTGGAAAATTGTAAAACGACCTACGGCAGACGTCAATTCGTCGAAATAGTCGAGGATTGACAAAAATTAGCGGTAGAGTTGTGGGCAAGGAGTGTATATTTGCACTTTCTGCTCGAACGAAAATAAAACATCGATAATGAAGCAAACGGTCGGAATTCTCCTCTTCCTATTTTTGGGAACGGGAATGATAATGGCACAATCGGGAACGGTTAGAGGTAGTATTTTTGATAGGGACAGTGGGGAGCCGATTTCCTTTGCCACCGTTCAGCTGAGTGGGACCAGCATCGGAGCGACCTCCGATCTCGACGGTTTCTTCAGTATTGGTAACGTTCCGGTAGGGGATTACCGCCTAGTAGCCACCTACATCGGGTACGATAGTGTATCGGTAGACATCACGGTAGGAGCGGGTAAAATCGTCAACGAGCGGCTGGTGATGTCGGAAGGGGGAATTGACTTGGTGACGGTAAATGTATCGGCGGAAAAGGCCAAGGCCCAAAATGAGGTCAACATCTCCTCGGTTACCCTGACGCCCAAGCAAATTCGGGCCTTGCCCGCTACCGGTGGGGAACCCGACATCGCGCAATTCCTCTCCGTGATCCCGGGGGTTATCTCCACTGGGGATCAGGGAGGACAAATTTACATCCGCGGAGGCTCGCCCATCCAAAATAAAATATTACTTGACGGAACCACCATTTACAATGCCTTTCACTCGATTGGTTTGTTTTCGGTATTTGAGACCGAAGCGGTGCGGAGCGTAGAGGTACTCACCGGTGGGTTCAATTCCGAACACGGTGGTCGGATTTCTGCGGTGGTCGATATCAAAACGCGCGAGGGCAATAAAAAGCGCTTTGCGGGTAAGGTCTCGGCCAGTCCCTTTCTAGCCAAGGCCCTGATCGAAGGGCCCATCATCAAGCTGAAGGAAGACACGGGCACCAGCGCCTCCTTCCTCCTCACCGGAAAGCGGGCCTACATCGATCAAACTTCGACCGCACTCTATTCCAATTTGCCCGATTCTCTGGGGCTGCCCTACAACTTTACCGACCTGTACGGCAAATTCTCCCTCGTTACGGGCAACGGGACCAAACTCAATGCCTTTGGTTTCAACTTTGAGGACCAGGCTAACTTTACCAATGTGGCCGATATCGGCTGGTCGACGGCCGGGGGAGGCATCAACTTTACCCTGGTACCCGCCAGCTCGGCGATGATCGTGGGGGGTAACCTCTCCTTCTCCAACTACCAAGTGGATCTGATCGAATCGGACAACCGGCCCCGATCGAGCTCGATTAGCGACTTTTTGGCGAGTTTGGATTTTACCTATTTCGGGCGCAATAGCGAGGTGAAGTACGGTTTCCAGGTCAACGCCATCAATACTGATTTCCGCTTCCAAAATATTTTTGACAATACGATCGAGCAGACTTCCTTCAACACGGAGATTTCTGCCTTCGTCAATTACCAGCACAAATTCGGTCGGCTCATCATCGAGCCCGGCGCGCGTCTGATGTACTACGCCTCCTTGCCCGAGTTGTCTTTGGAACCCCGTATGGGACTGAAGTACAACATTTCGGACAACATCCGCTTTAAGTTTGCGGGGGGACTGTACACCCAAAACCTGATCAGCTCGGTTAACGAACGCGATATCACCAACCTCTTCGTCGGCTTCCTCGCCGGGCCGGATGAGCAAATCTTCCAACTCAATACGGACGAACTGGCCGACAACAAATTGCAACGCTCCTGGCACGCCGTGGCGGGCGTGGAGGTCGACGTGAGCGAACGCCTCTCGGTCAACGTCGAGCCCTACCTCAAGGAATTTTCCCAACTCATCAACATCAATCGGAACAAGACCGAGCCCACCGACCCCGACTACGCCACCGAAACCGGGGAAGCCTACGGCATCGATTTTCTCATCAAGTACAACAGTCCCTCCTTCTACTTCTGGGGTACCTACTCGCTGGGCTACGTTCGTCGCGACGATGGCGAACAAGTCTATCCCACCATCTTCGACCGTCGCCACAACGTCAATCTTTTGGCCACCTACACCCTGGGCGACGATCGCGAATGGGAGTTTAGCGCCCGTTGGAACCTGGGATCCGGTTTTCCCTTTACCCTCACTCAGGGCTTCTACAATTTCAACAACTTCAACGAAGGTCTGGATACCGAATTCCTCACGGACAATCCCGAGGATGTGGGCATCATCTACGACGAACGACGCAATGCGGGACGACTGCCCTATTACCACCGCCTGGACGCCTCGGTCAAGCGGACCTTTACCTTTACCAAATACACCAAGTTGGAAGTCATCGCGAGTGTCACCAACCTCTACGATCGGCGCAACATTTTCTTCTTCGATCGCGTCGAGTACGATCGCGTTGATCAATTGCCGGTTTTGCCGAGTTTGGGGATGAGCCTGTCCTTCTAGCCCACGCCACCGTCTTTATCGTGCCTATGAAAAAGATCAAGCAGATTTCGACTTACCTGCAACTACCCGATCGGGAGGAGACCCTACAACGATTGGAAGAACGCGACGAACGCGAAAACGTCCTTCTCGAAGAACAGTACTACCCCACCGGCGATTTGGAATCGCGCCTGGAGCGAACCTTTGATGCGGACAACCGCCTGGCGGCCATTCGCGAGTACGCTTCGGATGCCGAACAGCCCGATCAGGAGATGCTTTTTGAATACACCGCTGCGGGTAAGATCGCCCTCAAGCGCGTGGTTTACCGCGACGGGTCGGAATCGCAGCACCGTTATGCCTACGATGAGGCCGAGCGGGGAGAAACGATTACCATCGTCGACGAGGAAGGAACGGTGGAAGGGGTGGAGTACCGCCGCTACGATTCGGAAGGGCGGGTGCTGGAGGAGCGGATTGCGGTAGAGGAGGAGCAAGAGGAGGTCCGGCGGGAGCAAGCGTTTGACGATCACGGGATGTTGCTCAAGCGGCGTACCGTCCAGCAGGGAGAGGAGGAGGATGCGCTGGTCGAGATCGTGGCTTACGAGCGCGACGAGAAGGGCTTGGTGCGCAAGCGAACTATTGAAGACGAGGCGGGAGATATTTTGCGTCTTGATCTATTTGCCTACGACGAACGGGGCAATACCGTAGAGCACCAAGCCGAGGACCATCACCAAGGCTGGGCAATTGTGGATCGGTGGGAGTTTGACGATCAGGATCGGGTGAGCAGCAGTCAGCGGACTTATCCGGGCGGGGCGATGCTCCAGGAAACGGCACTGTCTTACGATGAAACGGGCCTGCTAGCCGAGCGCGAGACGCGCACCCCACAGGGCATCCAGGTCTTTCGCTACCGCTACGAATTTTTTCCGGTTTAGTTTGGCCCCGTTTTAAAAACCTTCCCCTTCGCAGCGCTCCGCGGCGGAGTATGCTTTGGTATTACCATTCATTTTTACGGTCTAATTCATTGTCAATCAGTTGCTTGACTGGTCGGCTACTGCTGTCTTTGCACTGCTGACGCTCCGGTGCTTAATATTGGTTTTATACAAAGTTAAAGGTTTGGTAAACCGCAAAAATGGTTTGGGCGTGGTGCCGCTACTATCTTTGTGAGGCAATAGTTAACGAAATATTGTGGATGCAGAATGAGAAAAGGGGGTTAAGCCCGGTTCCTCCGGGGATCAGGCTTAGCACTTGCATAAGTTTGAGGATTGGGGAGCTGCTTAAAAGGAGTGGCTCCTATTCTTTCTCTACCGCTTATTCGAACCAAGAAGTTATTTCATAATTCCCTTCTTTTCATTCTCTGGACTCACCTCTCTCTGGCTGTACGGCGCCCTCCGTACAGCCACTATTTTTTACGATCCATTGGTGGCCATACCGGGATCGGGCTTTGGCAAAGAATGAGGAGACAGGCCCAAGATTTAATCAAGCTCTAATAAGTATTTAACCGTCGCTTAACAGGAAAGGTGCAATTTGTGACCATCACCAATTACCCACCACACGTAGACCCATACCGATTATGAAAAGAGCACTGGAAATCGCCATCATCTCGGATGTCCATCTGGGGACTTACGGTTGTCACGCCAAGGAATTGACCCAGTACCTCCGCAGCATCCAACCTCGGACCCTCATCATCAACGGCGATTTCATCGACGCCAGCCAGTTTAAGCGCAAGCACTTCTCCGCCGAACACCTGGAAGTCATCAACGAAGTCCTGCGCATGGCCACCCGGGGCACCAAGGTGTACTACGTCATCGGCAATCATGAGGATGCCCTCCGCCGCTTTTCCAATTTTTCGACCCACAACATCAAGCTCCGCAACAAACTCCTGCTGCGGCTCAATGGAAAATCCTACTGGATTTTTCACGGCGATGTTTTTGATGCTTCTACGAAAATTTCTCCTTGGCTGGCCCAATTCGGAACGCGGGGCTACCAGTGCTTGATCCGCCTCAATCGACTCATCAACCAGTTGCGCCGCCGCTTGGGACAGCCCCGCATGTCGATGGCGGCAAAGGTAAAAAACAACGTCCAACGCGCGGTCCAGTACATCCGGGAGTTTGAAGAGGTCGCCATTGGCTTGGCGCTAAAAAATGGATATGACTACGTCATCTGCGGCCACATCCACCAAGCGGGTATCAAAGCGGTAGACCGGTCCGAAGGCAGGGTGACGTACATGAATGCCGGCGACTGGGTCGAAAGCCTCACGG
>ERZ1740065.2331-NODE-2331-length-11770-cov-12.796842_pt1 | contig 11770 bp, 8 predicted proteins | sample MGYA00581738_ERZ1740065 | MGnify/ENA primary metagenome ERZ1740065 (study PRJEB43018, sample SAMN04849749) | marine metagenome | isolation source: floating plastic debris | place: Pacific Ocean | collected 2008-09-01 | study: EMG produced TPA metagenomics... | reverse complement strand
AGTACTGTAAACCGAGTACTGTAAACCTAGTACTGTAAACCGAGTACTGTAAACCTAGTACTGTAAACCGAGTACTGTAAAACGAGTGCTGTAAACCGAATACTGTAAATCAAGTACTGTAAACCCAAAAATTTTAGCGACCTCACAATAATAGCTCTAATAGTGACTTGAAGAAAACGCTATCAAAGTTGAACAATACTTAAAGTTGCTATATTTTTTATAGATGATTCTGATGCAAGCTCGAAGGAAATCGCTAAAAATTTCTAGGTGTTATTATTAATAATACTGCTGATTTGAGCAAAAGCTCTATGATATTTTTGTCCACTAAATATTGAGGTTTACGCTATTTATACGCCCTTATAACCACTACCAATATTCAAGGGAAAACTTCACTCTCCTTGAAGTAGACATTGACTATAGTCATTGAGAAGAGGAGAAAACTCGTCATTACACAGACGCGACGCTGCTGTTCATCTACATTACTTCTTACAGGGATCTTGCTGCAAGGAACTGTCTAATATCTGACAGTAAGAGGGTGAAGATATCGGACTTTGGTATGTCTCGCGAGGAGGAAGAGTACGAAGTGAAAGGTGGCATGAGGCAGATCCCCATTAAATGGACCGCGCCGGAAGCCCTCAACTACGGTAGCTTGTCCAGTCACCTCAATGATATTGTTAACTTACCAGCCTAAACTATAATGATTTTGAGTCATGGAACAAAATATGAGATGAAAGTAAAACTGTAAAACAGGACATACTGGCGTTCACCTAATTTTTGTGTTTTGGTCATTTTTGACTGATTGCAAAAACTTAAATAGCAAATACTGTAGAAGTGGAAGCGTTAGCGTGGAAGAATGTTTAGTGAATATAGAGATTTGTAGGAGATCACTAATAACAAATCCAGCTAAGTTTTCTGTCAGAGTATCCATCATGAAAATTTTTTGGAGTTGTCATCTCATTATTAATAGAAACCCTACGATGATTCTTAGTCCGATTTGTCATTTTATAGAAGATGATGATTTGATTTCGGTGGGGAGGTACTTCTACTCTATTTTCTCAATTGACTCGGTCCACAAACGCTAATATTTCTTCTTGCTATCATGCTCATTGGGGGGGGTTTTTACTCCTTGCACTGCATGCGTGCACCTGCACTAAGTGCAAATGTGGGTACACAGGCCCAGTGCAGACTAGGTGCCGTGCGGGCCAACATGAAAGTGCAAAATATTTCTACTTTGTTTCTACTTTCACAGTGTTGTTTGTATGATTTAACAGGGTGTTTTAGTGTGTAGTGTGTTGACTTGTATTGCAGGGCGGTACACGAGTCTCTGTGACGTTTGGAGCTTCGGCATCCTGATGTGGGAGGTTTTCTCTGGAGGGAAGACGCCGTACACAAACATGAAGAACCAAGAGGCGAGGGACCGAGTTGATCAAGGTACACCCCAATCTAACCTGCGCCTAGTGATTCATAGGTCGTATGAATTCTCCTATCTACCACGTTACTCAGGCTACCGCATGCCGAGTCCAGATGAATGTCCGAACGCGGTCTACTCTCTGATGAGGGATTGCTGGGAGGAGAAACCGGAGAAGCGGCCGCATTTCAATCGCATTGTCATTGAGTTGAAGGATATTCTCAAGATGGCGCGGTGATTGCCGACACAAGACAGCTCTCCATCTCTCTCTTACCTCAGTAGCGAAATACAGACAAATTCTAGCTGACTTTTACTCAAATCCTCTTGTAAATTACTTCACAGACAGTATTTTCATTCCTGTTGTTTTTTTGATGTCATAATATGATCATTATTATTATTATGTATTATTATATTATATTATTATTATCGTAGGATACAAATCTGGTGTCATAGTTTTTATTATTTTACATATTTTATGAAACACTGTACGCTACATGTGAACTACTCTGGTATTGAGCAGTAAATTTCATTTCTACTCATGAAAAAACTGCTCAAAATGGTACTAAATTTTACATTGACACATTGGAACGCATGTGTGGTACTGTACATCTACAATATCATGCCTCAATGATTATTTTTTGGTAAAAATAGCAAAACTAACTCATTCATTTGGCCTTTTGATGTGCTCTGGGAACCTCTCCAGTCGGGTCTAGGAAGAGAAAGGTTATTCAAATAGAGCCTCGTTTTCAATCATAGCCGGTCAGTTGTACAGACTTACTCTTGTAACCTTCATAGCACAGCCCTCGGGTAAGTTTCTCTGTATGTATTCAAGGTACGTATCTGCCGTTGAGCCTGTTAGCCGCTTCAACTGAAATACCGAGTGTTACAATAACCAACTATGTCATCCCCACTACCAATCATTGGTGGTACCGACTGATCACGTCTGCTGACCTCAATGACCTTGAAGTGCGTTCTCCTCTCATACTGCACCTTATGGTATTTCCCATGTCCGTGTCTCGATTTCAGCACAGTAGTCCGCTCGATGATCTTTGGAGGCGTTGCACTGAAACATCAGAGGAATTCCTACGCTGTCACTACGTCAGCGAGTCTATCTGACCACACCAGTCCTTACCTGGAGGCAACTGTTATGTCTAACAACTTGGCTGCCTCGTTAGCAAAGAACTCGTAGCTCTTGAGGACAGCTGGGTCGTGGCTCGTCACCTCAACAACAACAGTTTTGTAGAGAACATCCGGCTCACTTGTAGCCTCAGGCGAATTAGTCTGTACCTTCCCAATACGAAAGAAAAATTGGTGTACAGGCAGCAGCACACGGTAGAGTTAATACAGAATCACATGGTACTGATGACCTGGGTAGGATAGCACACTCTCCTGTCATCCGTTCCTTATCAATAAAAACACATTTAATCAAACTGCTGGCTTTCGGCGGCGCGTCAGGCACCTCGGTTCCACTGGCTACACTGTGTCAATACTCTAATAGATTAGTGACTGAGTGAGTTCCAAAAATTTAACAAACAGTTAATTAAATTGATGATACGCGAGAGCGCGTGCCGCTGCAGGCTATTATCAGTCCGTTCTATAGTTGTAACTACTGCCCAGTGTAGCAGCAGGACAGCGAGACAGTAAGTACGTAAGTGACAGGCATCGGTTTACCTGTGCAGACTGGATTACCTCAGCGCTGACTTGGATAAAGTTGGCCAATTCCCATTGGAGGTAAATTAATTACAGGGACAAGCATTGCTGCTGATTCGTTGGACTCAATTCCAAAGCATGCAAACAGAATCAATAACCATTTCAATCAACAGCTCATAGAGACGATTTTTTAAACATTCAAGACGCAGTCGCTGCATTGTTAGTGTATCTTCAGCAGACAGACAGGCAGTGGCGGGATATGGCGGCGAGGAACATGGCGCAGACAGAGAGCCAGGCAGACACGTCAAGCATAAACCCGACGACGAGCAGTCGAGCGACCCGCATGGGCGGAACGGACGACTCACAACCCGTCACACCGGCGTCGGGCCTTCGGGTAAGCACCATAGACATTGAGACAGTGTTTGTCAAGAGTTACCTGTGTTTGTTTAGTCGAATGCCACCTACATGTCGAGGCCAAATTCTGTTTCAAGTTGAGAGTGTGCTGCGAGCTGTGAGTTGATAGGCTGATATCGACACGTCTCTTCCAATTATGTAGACATGGTCTGAATTCAACGACACAAAATCATATAAGTATTTAATTCGTCTATTGAAACCAATACACACGAGCCAAGGTCAAGGTCCTACGTGCTGGGAAAGGATTGAAGTAACCGCTAGCTGTAATCACGCGCAATCAATAATGCAGTAATTAAATGTGATCATGGGTGGATATTAATATTCCCAGAACATTCATTCAAGACAGTAATGCTGTAAGTGTGGCTATATTACCTGCACTTGTTCAGTAGTCTAGTTAGGCCAACATATCTCAATGATTGCGAGATAGTGGGAACACTCATTCTTCAGTTACTACAATAACCATGGTAACAGTATAATTTGTGGCGAGTCAAATTATTCATCCTTTCACTCACATAGTCATAGATATAGCATGCATACAGACTGTACAAAATGGTTAGGAGGTGCAAACATCTCTGAGTAAAATGCCAGCGCAATGCTCACTGCTAGGCATTTTCATTCTACTTGCTCACACCCATACATACAGCCCAAACGCACATGAGTGTAAAAATGAAATTACTTTGAGTCATATACAAAATGGGTATGTAGTTTCAAGTAAGTATAGGTATAGTGTACTTATAACGAGTAGCAGTGCTGTACTACAGTTCTGTAGTAGGCAGACTGTTAGTGATAGATCAGTGTTTACTACCTATAACATGCTGACCGCATTCGCCCACTAACAGTATGTGATACTGCTTCAGGTCTATATTTCCAAGCCTTAGTATAGTATAAGGTCATATGGTGCACGAAAATCCAGCCTTCAAATACGTGGGTATGTGGTGATCATGGATTAGGTTTGAAAACTGGAATGGCAAGACGTGGATAAGTAAGTAATGAATAAAACCATGTGAGATAAGAGAGCCAAAGCAGATTTCACAACTGCAGAATAATATGCATACGTCGATGTCAGATGTACAGCAGGAAAACCCACCGGTATAGAACTTAGAAGTACTGAGCTTAGTGTTGAACTTCAGATCTACTGCGCACCGGCGTACTAATGTTCATGGAGGCTGACATATTGATAATGACGAGTCAAAGTTGGGATCGTATAAGAGTATAATATTCTATCATATTGATTAAAAATCACAGAATGAGTTAAATAATTTATCGATAGAGTAATATTGATGTTATCATAACCCCAATAGAACGACGATTAACTCAGAACCGCATTCGTGTGATGTATTCGGTGCGGTCTAATCGTAGCATAGCAACGATCCAAGATGGTAAGCGAAACTGTAAACGTTTGTGCTTTAAAATTCGATATTTCTATCCCAGTAATATAAACAAAGGAATCCTATTTATCATAATTTTACCTTTATTTTAGTCAAAGGGCACCACCATCAAGGAGGCTCTGGCAAAATGGGTAAGTAACAATTTCATCGGTATCAGTGATGGCCGTATGGATGGGTAACCACAATGGACGAAGCATCATAGCGCCTAGAAAGCTGAAACTGCTCGGATTTAGATGTTCCTCTTCAAATCCAGGAAGAGAAAAATGGATCGAAGGCATCAGAAGCCAAGGAAGTAAAACTCTATGCACAGATACCAAGCATAGAAAAGATGGACGCTTCACTGTCTACACTAGCTGCATGTGAGAAGCTATCCTTGTCAACGAATCAGATAGAGAAAATCGCTAACCTCAACGGTCTAAGTGAGTATCATTACTATGTAGCACTCATGATCACCTCAACAGCAAAAATTGTAGTGTAAGCATAGATGGTTATATGATTTACACTCATTTTAGAAAACCTGAGGATATTATCACTCGGCCGAAACAACATTAAAAGTCTCACGGGATTGGAAGCAGTAGGAGACACTCTTGAAGAGTTATGGATCTCGTACAATTTCATTGAGAAGTTGAAAGGAATCAATGTACTCAAGAAAGTTAAAGTCCTCTACATGTCGAACAACTCTGTGAAAGACATGGGAGAGTTCTCTAAACTGGTATGATTTCAGGCTTGTTTTAAATTAGAAATGAGATGCTGGAGAGATAGTAGAGTTTGAGCCATTGAATAGGGCGATCTTCCGTGCTTGACTGAACTGAACTTCGTCGGCAACCCATTAGAGGAGGCAAAGAGTGGTGATGGAACATGGAGGGACGATGTAAGCAAGAAATTATCCAAATTGAAGAAACTTGATGGTGAGTTAAAAATTGATGAAACTGGTACATAGACATCAGAGAAGCCGCATGTTTTCTCTACTGCTACAGGCGTGCCAGTGATTAGAGATGAAGAAGAGGAAGATTAACCAGCTGGAAGACGATTATTTCCTCCCTAAATAACACGACAGAGTTATCATCATTTGTATCATAGTCCTGTGCATATTTATTACCATATGAGCATGTACATCACGCTCTCCATCATATCAATAAATTAGAGCATCAATATTGTTTCTTGCTGAATGCGTACTTTCATTTCACTTCCTCATCAAGATCCTGAAACATAAATGAGATTGTAATCGTCTGTAGTCACTAGTAACTGGAGATGCATTCTATCATGCTGGGTTGCTCATGGACTTACGAATCCGTGTGTCAGCTGTTTGGGCTTTGCATGTGCAGCGTCTATCCATGAGGCAATACCAGCAGCCAGTTTGTTCTCAACATCTTGTCTACCTCTTGACGACAGTACCGTACCATCTGCTTTGCAGACCACAAGCCTCGGTACAGTTCGTATGCTGAATTCATTCGCTAAAAACCTGAAATTTTAGTTCCATCTCGGTGAGACTGAGTTTTCTCGATTACTCTATGTTCTATGAATGCAGGCAAGCTGCTTACTTAGTCTGCTTTGATTCTACTTCCATTGTGAACCATTGAGGCGGCATTCGTGAGTAACTGAGATCAGCTTGGCTTTGATCGTTTTCAAGTGGGATATTTACAACAGTAAGCTCATTGGTCCTGTGCTGGATACCATCATAGGCCTGTGAGAAAAAGAACGAACAGTATCCACAGTGAGAAACCGCACGTACATGTACTACTCACTCACACGTATACACGCATAAGCAAACAGGTACATAAAAGTTTATGTTTGATTGAAATAAAGGCGTATTTACCTGTACGAAAGATCTAGTAAAGGTATGGCAAGGCTCACACCAATTGGATGTGAAGTAGAGAGCAACCACCTTTCCATTTGAGGCTTCATGGCCACTAATCTTTTGTCCTAATTTATCCCAGAGCTGACAGTTATGTAGCATACACTGACATGCATCTTCATGGATGAGTTGAGATACATCCATCAAAGTTCTCTTTAGTCGACTACTACTAATATTATGACACTACTGAGTTGAGAGCAGCTTGATCATCTCTACACGAAACATCAGCAAACTACACGCTTTTCGCTTGGCGGTGCTACCGGAAGTGGTAGGCGAACGTTTCTAATGAAAACAAGTTCACGGCGTCTCAATTTTTCCACTTCATCGATAAAAATACTGGTATTCAAAAAAGGGGTTCGCGTTAAGAAAAGAGCTGAATGACTATCATAAAAAATATTGATTTATTGCAGCACTTGTAAACTTATTAGCACTAGATTCGTATACATTTATGGTCGATGCCAAAAAGAAACCAAGGATACTGATCGAATATGATTAGGGACATAATGCTTGTCGCCAAACACGGATATTACCGAACCAACTAAAATCTATGGCGCTTGCTTCAAACTGTAGACTTGGTAGCTGAAGCAGATTTGCGTATCATCATGCACATGGAATGCCTGTCTGAGTGACATATAAGCAACATAAATACCTTGAATCATGGCTACGACAGAGAGTTTGATGTTTGATGGTGATCGTATGCAAGAAGAGCAAGAAGAAGAACTAAAGCAGGAGGAAGATGAGAGGCAGCAGCAGGTCAGAAAATAAGTCGCCATGATTATTATTACTTTTACAAGTATAGCCAATAAGAGGCGTCGGTCTTTAGGCGGCGTAGACCAGCCTCATTTTGTCCCATTACCAACTCATCATCTAATGAGAACGATTTCGTACGAGTTATAAGCTATTATTGGGGAATTGGATAAAGATTAACCACACCATGTTCGATCCACTGCTGTGCTATCCACAATTCAAGGTAGTCGTCGTCTTATATACATGCATGCATAGTTGTAGAGTAGTGCGCAGCCAGTCTCGCCTCGAGCTAGTGATGTCCTATATCGCTGTACGTTACGATGCTCTTGATTTATCGATACATTGGAGATTTATTGTAGATTAACGTTTATATGATGTATGTTCAAATGTATGATTAGTTCATATCATGGAATCATATCGATGGCACTGAGTCTAAGAGCTAATACCTCAACGCTATGAAACAAACGTTCATATCATCGGATGATTCTTCTAGCAAATGGTAGGAAATGTAATCGTTTATCCAAGCAGCTATAGCATGAGTCTTGCTGGCACTGGTTTGAACCAAACATGGCATGTAAACTAGAGAGTAAAATAAATGTAGAAAATACAGGGCACTCATGATGGTGTAAACTCTGTTTCGTAAAGTCAGGCTCCAAGATTCCTTCTTTGTATTTCTGTATACAATCTGAATTTGTAGCTATGTGCATTGCTGGATTCTTATGCATGGTGTGGGACACTACAAAACAGTATCATAGCAGCGGCAGCAGTTAGAAACTTTTTAGCAAAGAGAATCTCAGAGTCGGCCACTATTTGATAATGGTCTGGATAGGAGCAGATTTGTTCACACAAAAGAGCTTCTAGTGGTAAACATTCCGCATTAATCAGTTTCTTTTGTACCTATTATGGAAGCTGAGGGTGATGTTTACGTTGGAATCAAACATTAACTTGCTATTGCTCCTCCAAAACTGGTGATAAGATAGTGTACACTGCTGAGCCTTTGTCTTCAAACTTCAAGCCTGCACGTATTTATCAATATTCTACTCCCAACAGTTTTCATTGAATGATTTACAGGTTAGTATAGGTGTGTGGCCCAGTGGTAAATTGAGGTGGCTCTTCTCACCCTCACTCATGTCAATGCATCATCTGTCTCATCTGTTACGTTACGTTTCAGTTAAAGAATCTGCTGGCCAGCGCGTTTGACGATCTCGAAGCCGACGACATTTGTTCTGTAGCCAGTGATGAATCTCACGACTCAGGGCGACACTCAGACGAGGCTGGGTACGTTACCGTTGTTACCGTTGGTGCTGCAGTGTTGGTATAAATGCATCGTACTCATCATAACCAACACAAATAGACGTGTTTGATCCATGGAATCTGACTCCCACCTATTTGACTATTAAAAGTTAGAAAAGAAGTCCTGCCAGTAGCATCTTCCTCACTCATTTGGGCAAGTCATATTTGTGTTCCCTTATAATGGAGGTCTAAGTGTCTAAGTTGGAGATGTCCAAAGTAAAACAAATTCCTCATCTGGCATCTGATTCTCATTATAACAATGCAATAAACAATATGGACACTGTACCTAAACCTCGCAAAAAATGAACGCATACAGATTTTCTCAACTTTGGTACACACGTCTTAATTCTGTGGTAGCAACATTAGTGCGCGTGCGGTAAGATAGTAAAATACTGATCAACTTCATGTGATGTATGTTATACAAAACAGGCAGCCGAGGCAGTTTGGAGTTGTCCTCCCTGGTTACCACGCGTCCACCCCAGTCTCTGAAGCTCGAGCTCCGCCTCTAGTCACTCCCATGATACAGCGACACTGTAGCTCCGCCTCTTCTTCCACTTCGAGTCAGCAACACAACGCAGAGCAGCGGCACGCGGACTCTAACCAACACCCGGACACCTTCCTACAGGAAACTGAAGCATCTAATGCTCCATCTGCGTATGACCAGAACTCGATAACCCAGTATCCCGACGACCAGTATCAACGCTATGCCGCCCCTCAGCAGGAGATGAAGGAGGTGACAACTCCTAAATCTATTTCTTCCCATTGCTCAAGTAATGAGGCGGCGCCATATCGGCACAATATGGCAGCCGCTCAGTCACATCACATGACCACAGTCAGTCATCAGAGATGTGGCAGCAGGGAGGAGCAGGATCGCGCCATCCGCGTCAGCCATCCCGCCAGCGCTGAACTTCAGGAGCGATATTTTCAGGAAGGTTGTTACATCACACTTGTTCAGTAGCTAGCCTGTGCGTGTGCGGCGAGTCACTGAGTTTTTTTTTCTCTCTCTCTCAGGTCCAGCGGGTACAAAGAATCAGCTCGAGATACTGTACCATGCAAAGAGCAGACAACTCCAGGAACTCCAAGAGAAATATGAACTTTTGCAGTTGGAGACAACGAAGGAGATAAGGATACTGCGACACGAGGCAGCTCTGTTGGAGGGTGAGTGGAGGTTCTGTCTGTGTGTCTGTCTGTCTCCAGCACTGACAGAGTTCAGTTACTGTCTGACTATGAATGTGTCAATATTAGTACACAAGTCACAAGTCTATGATTTCCGTCCTTTCATATTACTATACATATTACTTCTACATCGCTGCTACATATCGCTACTACATATCGCTACTACATATTACTATTGCATATTACTATTGCATACTGCTATTACTACACTATGAGTTGCCACCATTAGCACGAATATTTTCCCTATGGGATGGTAAATATAATGGAAGAAAAGTTTCACAAGTTGGAGTTGTCTTCTCTATTTTTGAACCCAAGTTTTCATGAGAGTGAGTCATGTGAAATCGATTCTCAGCTGCAAGATTGCATTGGAGACTAGCACCATTCACACGGTGTACAATCCAGCTTGCATTTTGTGATTTTCTATCAAATCTATCGTGACTGAATGAACGGATCCACAACGAGATGATTAGTGGAATCAGATTGGATTTCAGTTTTATTGTTACAATCCATGTATCAACATGGGATAAAATTTGATCATTGCAAAAAAAAGTGAAAAGTCGCCATTGCTTGTTGAAAGCAGATATGTGATGCAGGAAAAAACTATTGAGGCGCTTCTGTGTGCTGCTGGGCGGTATATGTATAATATATGTATATGTATAATATATGTATATGTATAAATACTGTATACATAAAAATAATTGCAATTGAGCATTAAATGTGATTTTTGAAAAACTCCTTTTTTCGCATTTATTATACATAGCATTTATTTTTTAGAAGGTTCGCAGCTCATTGCAGAAGTTGCAAAATCGCAATTTTTACTCATGGTATTTATTTCTCAGCAGGCTTTCGCATTTATTTGTCTCAGTATACAGGTCATGTATATAGGTCATATATATAGGTCATATACTGTAAAAGTGGAATCATTAGCGCTAGAAATATATAATGTTTCCCCCAAATGAGCATAATAGTGAGAAAAAATGTTAGCATTTGTGGATGGAGTTCATTCCGAAAATAGAGTAGAAATACCTCTCCAACGAAAAAAATCAGCAATTATGAAGTCACAAACATGCCTACGACCATCGGGAGGTTTCTATAAACTATGAGATGACAACTCCGAAAAGTTGTCACGATGTGACAACTCCTATTATAACTTAGATGTATCTATGATTATCGATTTCCTTCAAATCGCTACATTCACTAAATAGTTTTCCATGCTAAATTTTCCACTTTTACAGTACTGGTATTTAGCTTGATTTGGAACGATGCGACTAAAAAGTAGATGTTTTTCACTACATTCATTCAATATTCTTAGAAACTCTGGAAATCATTGACGGAATGACAGGGCAGCTCCAAAAACTTCAGCCTGTTGAGATACTCTGGGTCTGGTTCGATAATCTTAGGCGTCCTGCATGTGCTCGAGCTTAGATTTACTAGTTTTTGAAAGAAAATGATGAAATATGGGAGAGAGGCCAAAACAGGTGTGTTTGTACAGTAGAAGGTTTTTAGTTCATTTTAATTCATTCCGACCCTCTAGGATTGAACTTCTGATACATCTGTGACAGTTCATATGTTCTCGGGTCGGTGGAAAATTTGCATTTACTTTGTTGCAGTGACATGAAGCTTCTGTCGTTGCTATGGAAGATGACTGTTTCCTGTTTCACTTGTATATGAGGATATGGAATGATTTTCAGGGGCCAAGCAGGGTGCCGAGTGTAACCTGAAGCAGACGCAGGCACTGCTCTCTCAAAGCAAGGAAACTCGATTCGACTTGCAGAAACGCGTCACCTCTCTCGAAACTGAGCTGAAACCTTGAGCCAAGGAACGAGAAGAGGTAATTTC
>ERZ1740065.2330-NODE-2330-length-11771-cov-12.796688_pt1 | contig 11771 bp, 4 predicted proteins | sample MGYA00581738_ERZ1740065 | MGnify/ENA primary metagenome ERZ1740065 (study PRJEB43018, sample SAMN04849749) | marine metagenome | isolation source: floating plastic debris | place: Pacific Ocean | collected 2008-09-01 | study: EMG produced TPA metagenomics... | reverse complement strand
ATACGCCGGTGATACGCCGGTGATACGCCGGTGATACGCCGGTGATACGCCGGTGATACGCCGGTGCATTTTTGAACTTTCTTTTTGCCTTTCCAGAACACCATTAAAAATAACGAATCTCATATCGTACAGTTATTTTGGTCTTTTATCGATGGAAGAAGAAAATATGTCTGTGACATTGATTAACAATGCTACCAATGTAAAGTAGAAGCCAGCATAAAGCAAATATGCGATTGTTTTGGCAAATTGATGCTGTGTCCATTTGAGTGTAGCTGGTGATCCATATAGTTATCATAGCTTCTAACTAATAATGGCAGGACGTCAATGAGTGTCTGCCAAAAATATACTGCCGCAAATTCTGTAGCTCAGGGACTGGTTTGTGGTGGCAAGATTAAAAAAGATTAATTCGAGACTAAAATATTAATTGGTGGATTAATCAAGTTTAATTATTTTGAACAAATTCTTTCCCTGGGTTATGTGGTTGAAATTCCATTCCTGAGTCATAAGTCTCAAACCAGCATAATGGAATAGTTTCTCAGCCTCAGTGATCGAGCTCATCTGTTTTTTAATGTGGCTGGAATCTTACCCTTGCCTCAATGTCACTCCCACTCTGAAGATCCCTCCCATGATCGTATCTACTGACAAACAGCCTGTGGGTACGGGAATACTAAATGAAACCATATATGACTGCCCACCATATACCTCTATACTGCATGTGGAGATGCTCTTGGTGATAGCTCAAACAGCCCAGCCAGTTTTACTACAGACCTCCCCTGCCTCTCTATACGTACTGATAGCAGCAGCTGAGCATAATTCATAGCTTCCAGAGTGGTTTTATATAATATAAGTTGTATATTATATACGGTACATATGTCTCCAATTATCGTCGCGATGATTGCTTGATTACATTGCCTCGCAGTCTGTGAACTCGCTGAGATAGGAGAGTCGGTGTAGCAACCAACTAGAATGGGTGAAGAGAGAAGAACTAGCTCACTGCGCTTATCTGAGAGACTCTATCACATCAGATTGAAGAAGATGAAGATAATGCAATAACCTGCCGCATCAAAGGTCATGGGACTGCTACCATCAAATGTAGGATGCGTTTTGATCAGCCAGTGATGTATGGAAGTGTCGTTGGTAATTCATACTCTCCGATCTGCATGTACACTGGTGTTGTACAGAAGGTTTGGTTGAAATTTACAGTTTTTCTTTGTTGCTTAGCAGCGGAAAGTATTTTTGAACATTCAGTAGAAAGAGACCCTGGAAAAAAATGAGTTTTATTGTTTAATGGGTTATCAATGGATGTCTATTGTTTCAAAAATATATGCTGATTTCCCACCGAGTTTTGCACTAACACAGCCAGTGTGTTACGTTTTCAGCGAAAACGTTGTGTTATAATCGCTGTTTGCTGTATGAACTAGTGTGGCATAGTTTCACTGCTGTCTATCTGTTACTCTAAAGCTGGGTTTACACTGCCTGGATTTGCTCAGTTTCAAGCGCTCAGGAAAGGCCGGTTTTTGAGAAGGGAGACAACTCCCATTCTCGACCGCGAAGATTTTACCTGGCTTTTGCTTTGGCTCTGGAGCCATTTTCTGCTTGGGTTTGGTGCATTGTGTGATGCAAAAAAGCCCGCAAATACGCGAGTCAAGTTTGTAATGAGTTGAGTGTGTGAGTGATGGCGAGACAGAAGGATATTGTCAATGAAGCTTTTATTGAGGAGATAACATAGCAGTTTACACAGCCCATTCATACTGCAGAGCAGTCATCCACAGCTTTATTCAGAGATAGCTCACGGTAATCTAGAAGCATTGTCTATAGCCAGCCATGCCAGTGTTTAATCAACCAAACACGAAAGAAATCGTCGTAAAACTAGCTGTTCTTCAGTGGATATGCTTACTTATATCGCAGTATATTAGCAACTGATATAGGGTCTCATCTTGTCCAACAACCTCTGAATTGAGGCTTTGATACATGTAAATAATTTTAGTCCCAAATCCATTTAATTGGTGGTAGACCGTCCATATCCTGCTCCTCAAACTGGTCAATAAGCCGAGGAACAGCAATTCTATAAGCTCCAATATTACGCTCGTTTCTAGTTATAGCACTTTCCTAAGGTATCATAAGTGTTTCAATATTTGTGATGTCGTCTATCAAAACGTGCTTGGTGTAGAGAAAAAAATCTGAGTCTTTTGTTTATTCTGCAAGAGGAGACTCTTCCGAGTCTGATAGCGAACATTTTATGGCTCTAGTTCAAGCAGATAAAAAGTTACATCAATTCCAATTCATAGAAAAATGCCAAATCTACATAACGTATTTCAGAGAAAAGCAGCTTTGAGGCTAAAGTTGCATGAAATATTGGTTTACTATACTTGGGGCTTCAAGTAATGTGATATAAAATATTATGCTTACCATTTTAAGGAGGACACCCTGGTGCATCTTCTGATGCAAGTTAGAACATTGTAGAAGGTGCTTAGATGTCCCTATGAGTCATATAATATGGTAGCGCTGTGTCGAGTTTTCGTCATTAGCTGAGTAGCATTGGAGTCGATCTTCGCTGAGTTAGCAGCCGCTGCATCTCTAACATAATCTCAGTACTAATCAATTTTTGGTACTGTGACTCACTTTCATAGGCTAAAAACAATCTCAATTGAAAGAGCACATCTTATTGGTCGGGTAAGGTGGGAAAACAGGGAATCACCCAGGAAAAACTCTTATTAGTAAAAACGATTGAAACTTGAATTGGAAGAAGCTGATACCCGACTCGTTTTGATAGACCGCATCACATTTATAGATTTCTAATAAAATCGAAATAGCAGCTGATAGACTCTATCTATGAACGTCCGCGATTCCGGTCGGGAGAAAAGCTCACTACTAGTACTAGCGCGCAAGTTGCTAGCATATGATCAGCTTCCTTGGTAGATTCGCGGTCCAATGAGTGAGCGACACTAGCGTTGTGACCCGGGATAGTTCCCGAGCCGTGTAAAAGCATCTCGGACACTTGTGCTCGGCTTTCGTGATAACCAGGCGAATCCGACCGAGCGATAACCTGACGAATCTGACTGAGCGATAACCTGACGAATCTGACTGAGCGATAACCTGACGAATCCGACTGAGCGATAACCGGGCAATGGAAACGCTACTTTATATAGATGTAAACTCCAACCAGTGAGTCAGCTAACACCGGTCTCTACAGCCTTTAGGCTTTCAAAAGACCTCTCCCTCATCAGTTAATAGACAATTTGGCTTTTGTAATTCTCTTGTACTGTAAGTTTATTCCCATACCCACAGGCTGTATGTCAGTATGTCATGATCGTATCGATCATGGGAGAGACATTCAGAGTGGGAGAGACATTCAGAGTGGGAGTGACATTGAGGCAAGGGTAAGATTCCAGCCACATTAAAAAACAGTTGAACCCGATCACTGAGGCTGGGAAACTATTCTATTATGCTGGTCTGAGACTCATGCCTCAGGAATGGAATTTCAACCACATAACCCAGCGAAAGAATGTTCAACTATCGTCATAACCAGGGCCGTATACTTGCCTATGGCAGCCAGGCACTGGTAATATTGCGCAATACCCAAAAAAAATTTTCCTCACCGTTACTGTTTCTCCGACACTAGCTATTAGTAATAGATAATAGATAACTACATGCATATTAATCATTGACAAGTGGTTAGAGGTCAACTGATGAGTCAGGTGGAGGTTAAGTGAGAATGCAGCCTAACTTTCTCGCAGCACCGGTCGGTGTTCTCACTGCCGGTTTAGATGTAAGTAAGTAAACCACTGCTGGTGATGATAAGCCAAAAACAGCCAGCTGTTGAAGAAAAGTTTATATTTAGAGCACATGTAGGTTTTTTAATACTCTTGTATTTCTTCCCGGCAGTAACTAGTATTTCACTTGCCACAATGGAGAACTGGAATTATTTCTTGGTTTCCTAACGTTCTCTTGAGGTCTTGTTAGTCCGGTTTTGCTGACCTGAGCTCAGTTGTGGTAGGCAGACACTGTAGGGGCTCAAGACATGAAGTATCAACAGTGAGTAAAACTGCATTTCTTTCCAGTATTTTGTATGAGTACCAGCAGAACCTCCCGGGTTATCACTTCACATTTTCCTCAGTAAATAGATGGGTTTAATCAACTAGGTTTCCATCTCAGTGCAATGCATGTAGCCCTACATGATGGACATCGGCTGCTACCAATGATAGTGTCACTTCCACTTCTCATGATGCCTGGAATACTAGTCTTTATTTTTGCTCATTTTTGTTCATTTCATTCTGTGAGTAGTGTCAGCTTCTGTGGGGAGAAGGGTGGTTGGTATCAGCTCAAGCCTGACTGTCCATTTTCCTACCTATCACACCACTTTCCAAGTACTACAGATAGAAAAATTTTCGGGTGGCTTTGCTCCCTCTAACTCCCTGACCAGGGGCGTAGCCCCTAGACCCCACCGGGGCCTAGGCGGCCTCTGGACCCCGGCCTGCCTGGGTAACGTAATTGCCAAGTCTACCCCCTGTCATAACCGCTGTATCTTGTGATATAAGCTCATCAACGAAGGAATTTAAAACTACATATGACTATGACATATGACTGAGGTCAGCTCAGTCTACTGGCATGACTATTAGTATTAGATATTTGAATGACATTCAGATCACAAAAACCATCGTCCAACCCCAAATCTCCAGGATCACTACAAAACGGACTATTCATCAATACTAAGAAAACTAAAGAACTCGTTTTCCGTAATCAGGGTGACAATCCTGACCCACCATCCGTCATGATTAATAACGCAGCCATTGAAAGATTAAAGGAGTATAAATATCCAGCCACAATCTTCTGTAAGCTGAACTTCAGCACAAACACTAGAAACATCATGGACAAAGCCAACAAGAGCAAAGGCAAACTTGAAGCTTCCACCTTAGACGAAATATTTTGTAAGCACTTAAGACCAAATGCTTAAGAAGTTTGCAATGGGCAAAGATAATGTGATCACTCTGGACCAACTACCCTCTGGTAGATACCAAACACCTGCTCACCGTGTCAACTGCCGACGATATCGTTATGTGTGAGCTGTTCAATGAAATCATTTTATAATCTAGTCAATCATTTTTTTCCTTCCTCTACCAAAGCTGCCTCCTCTATTACTAAATGCCACCTATTACAGAATTTACTACCTGTGAAACCGCAATCTCCGATCTCAAACAGAACTCATTACCTAATAATCTGCAATGTTGTAGGAGACACAAGATTTACCACCTCCAACACAACAGTGTTCTATCTCAGACAGGATTTTTCGCCTCATATGGAAACACCTGCGATGTCAGGAAAAACCTTCCCGTATTAGAAACGCCCCCTATTACAGGCGAGATACACTTCCTATACGAGAAACCACCTCATACACAGACCACTACCTAAAACGAGATTTAACATCTTACATAAGTAATCATCCGCCTATCAAAAGGGTCACAAATGCTGGCGAAGAGAGTAATACTACAAGATACTATCTATTGATAGAAAATTTGATTGAATTTTTCTTTTGAAAGATGATTTCATTTGCTCTACTGTGTATACTCAGCAACATCAGCTAGTGCCGATATCACAGCGCAGTATCACCAAGGTTGCCTTAATAACGTCATAAAGCATTCAGCCAAATACTAAGAAATATCGACTCGCTACTCAGCTCTGTTACCATGGGAACAAAGCTACTGGTCAAAGCTTTCCTATAGAATTTATTAGTGCAACATTAATAAGTGCTACGTATTTTTGATAGATCTTTATCATTTTTGCGGATTATCTATATTTTCCCTCTCCTGAATACCTCCTGTAGCTTTCCAGCTTGTTATTTTTCCATTCATAAGCGTAAAGATATCAGACAAACAAGAAAGCCACAGAACTACAGCTTTTAAATTTGAACCTATGGCATTGACAGATCTGGGACAGAATCAAAACTTTCAAACTGATCAACACAACTGAGTTACTGGTTAACTTGTCATGGGAGCAATCAAACTGCAGCTTGATTGGCTTATTTACATCGCAGGTGGCATTGGGTATACATTGTATTAGTTACAGCTAGTATAAACCAGAGGTGCCGCTTCACAGTCAGCATTGGGTATAACATCAATGCTACAGTAATCCTCTGATTTATTTCATATTTCCTATTAGCACTGTACTTTGCATTATTTACCTCATTAAAAGCTTTCATGCATTGAGAGAGGATGGTAGTCAGGACATGAGTATCATGTAGATTCAACCTTTCATATCCATGTATCATAGCACTGAGCTTTCATGTTGCCGTGGTGTGAAAATCATCATCAGCGCAACACTCAGAGAGTAAACATTTGTTGACAGGAATTCGAGGAGCCTCGATCGAAAGATCCGGTCCTGCTAAAGAATGCAGCTAAATCCTAATTCCGTGAGGTTTAGACCAGCATGAATGTCTGAGAAAATGCAGTTATTTATCAAATTTAAGTGCGAAAGAGTCTGTGAAGGTACCATCATGAATTAACAGAAAACTTTGGCACCCCCGATCCTTGCCTGGATTCACGTCATGAATCACAACGCTCAGACTGCGTTATGATCTGAGTAGTAGTACGCAGACTGCGTTATGATCTGAGTAGTAGTACGCAGATTGTTTTATGTTGAGCCTCTCATCATGAACAACAAAAATTTGAGCTACAAAAACCACAAATTATCTGTCAATGAGAAGCCAGGAAAAGTAAAAAGCCGTCATACTACAACACTGCTGTATCTCTCAAGGAGCGAGATTTTGTTAGCTGCGTACTTCAAAATTACTCAACTGCTGCAAAATTGAAAGCCTGGATGATGCACCACTGGCACTGAGGATTGGATTGCTAGCTGCACCCACCACAATCATGTGAGAACCTCAGTTTCAAACTGTTGACAAGGTGTGTGAATTCAACGCACCAATGCCTTTACACTGACACATCACCTGCCTACTAACAGCTAATGAAGTTATTTAATGCTGAATAGCTAATGGTTGTGAGCACTAAGCCCCGCCCACTTGTAAATAGTATAAGAAGTCTCACTGAAGTACACTGACAGACATTGATGACCTGTAGCAGCCAAGCACAGACTGATAGTGGAGCGTTACAAGCTGAAACATGATGAAACAGATTTTACTCGTGGTGAGTCTACCTTTAACTCCTACACACAGTCATAGACTTCGAACTTCACACGTCCAGATTGATCTACTACACACTTTGAACTAATTTTCAGGTCGTACTTCAAGTGATCACAGCATTTATTCTGGCGAAGGGGAAGCTATGCATAGAAAAGCCGGTGAGTAATATATTGTCAATTATCTGTGAACTCGATAGTGCTGGGATACAGATTCCGAGGATTATGTATGATCTGAGTTGCTGAAACATTATGGAAACAGAAGAAGACAACTCAAGCACGTTATGCAAAACGTGGTTTCGCCTTAGTTGAGAATAAAATTAAATCTACATACATGATTTACTTTAGAGATCTGCTGTTGTTGCTTATCGCCAGGCCTTTAATGACTGCAGTACTACTGAAGCATTCAAAAATTAATTAAGCACAATTCTAATCTAGTTCCCAGGTAGTAAAAAGAAATTAATATTGTAAAAATTAAAATGTTAGCCAGAAATTCGTAATGAATCAATTTCCAATGTAATTGTGTAACAACTAGTCCATTGTACATTATCTTCTTCCGCAGAAACCTCCAACGATGACTTGTGAGAATAAAGGATGTGACCAGAACTGCACCATGATCAATGATACTCCAGTCTGCTCCTGCGACAACAACTACCAGTTGGATGGCGCTGGCGAACATTGCGACCGTAAGAATCTCACCTTCCTTGTCCCGTCATGATAGTATTCTGACATGCTATTGCTCGAGGCTGGAAATGAACAGTCTCAGCTGGATGGTGTCCTACACATTCCTAAACGTGCTGATCCGCAGTCGATGTATCGTCAGTGAATGCATACAGTCACAACAGCTCTTAGGTTATATGGGTAGTGCCTATGGTCATACAACCAGTATGGTTACAGGAAACTCTCCTACTCTCACAAACCAGGGCATACTCCTTTTCTAAAAGCGGCGGCCATGTGCTGTTTCCCTGCTGGTCAAACAGCTGAGTATACACTGGGATTTGTTTTTGTGGGTTTGCAAAACACAAGGTATAGAAGTAGGAGATAGCTCAGTGGTAGAGCAACGATACGCGCAAGTGTTAAGAGGTTGTGGGTTCGAGTTCCACTGAGTCCTCCTGCTGGGTCCTTGTGCCACAGGTGTGCTCTGACCTGCATAGAAACCAGAGAGCAATCTGGCGCAGTATATAGCAGCCTTGCCCTTAAGGTACTTTATCTCTTAGTGTTCAAGCATGGAGACAGACTCGAGATTTTAACATATTTATTCTAACATTTCAATTTGGTTTTTTCTTTCACTACCAGTGACAAAGGTGACAGGTGCCTACCATCGTGGCTCTGGGCTTACCGCAACCATAAAGGGTGACGTCCCCAACAGAGAAGGATACACTGTCTGCATGGCTTTCTCTCTCCTTAAAGAAGCTAGCCCAGCGCGTGGATCCTATTTCTTCTACACCATATATCCTGTTGGTATGTCGGTTTATTACTCACAGTCTGGTATCCATATTCATCTCAGCAAGCGTAGTCTTTAGATTGCACCATCACAACAAGTGCACAACATGACCTCACATTGTAGCGTACATGTTCGCAGAATCCGTCACAGAAATAGGACTGGGTTTGGTTGTTTTTGGCTGTCATATACTCAGACCATCAGCCATTCAGCGATAGGTCGTGAGCCATCGTACGGCCGCTCACAAGCTTGCGATGCTGTATGGAAATCAGACCTAAGCCAGTCTTGTGAATTACATTTCAATCAAAGTATTATATTCTTGGCGATAGAGCAATCTATGAGGTTGAAAGAACTTCATTTTTTCTCAACTCCATTTTTTAACCTCTCATTAAAGCCTCTGACAGCTGTAGCCGCAGAGGTTAAGCATTTATGATGCTGCTCTGGTACATTCAGCCCATCCCTCATTATCAAGTTCATCACGAACTGTATCAAATGAGATGAGTCAAGTCCTTGTCGCAGGAAAAAACATGCAGCTGTCAAATCAGGAATTCCAGCTGCATTGTCACTATCACGGGCTGTGGCTCCATTTATAAAATTATGGGTCTATCATTTTGAATAACTGTTAAATACAGAACTGTGACCACGTGGACCACATAGAAAAACTATATCAACACCTCAAACTGTGACCACGTGGACCACATAGAACAACTATATCAACACCTCAAACTGAACATTCATCCTCCCTTTTGTCAACTCAAAAGCAGAAAGAAAATTGTTTCACCTACAATTTAGTGTGAGTCCTCTGTAACAGACCCCATAATACTAGAACCTTGTGATAATTCAACTTCTGTAATCTCTCAAATCAACATACATTCCCTTAATTCTTTATTTAGTTATTTTCCTACATATCCCTGATTACAAGGCCTCATCAATAGTACGGCTTCAATCGCGTCATGTTTAGTTCATCATCCCACTAAATACACTGCTATTTTTTTCCTAGGCGATATCAGTTACTATATTGTATCCAACTTACCATCGTTGATCGATTGCCTTCCAAAGGATTTGCTTGTTTATTTTCAATATAATTCTATTGCCCATTTTGAGATTATAAGATACGTATTTCTCATGAAAACCTCAATGAAAATTACAACAACAGAATTGACTGACATTTAAATAAAATATGTTCGTTCGCCTTTACGCTCTCGGAGATTGTGTGGAAAAACTGCAATTAGTGGAGCTTAGCCATAGTTCTGGCCGCTTTGATCAATCCAGCCTCTATACCAGCCTCTATACTAGCCTCTGTACTAGCCTCTGTACCAGCCTCTATACTAGCCTCTGTACCAGCCTCTATACTAGCCTCTATACTTATGTCTGTACTTGATGTGTAATTACAACTCCTTGAAGTCCTAACACTTAAACATCAACTATGCGTCAGCGAATACGTACCATTCCATCGACCACTACTCTCATACCCCTCATCTCTGTTCTCCCTCCCTTCCTTTCTCTTCTCATCTTTTCTCCTTCCTTCCTCTTCCTCTCCCTCCCTCTCTCTCTCTCTTGGTATTTTCCTTCATCCTTCTCCACTCATCAGCTTGACAATGTTATTAATAGAACTTCATTGCAGAGGGATATCCGATATCTGTCACTGCAATGCTGGAAAACTACAAGGTAACAGAATTAGTATTAACTCCACTACCCAAGCCGTTTAACTCGAGCGTCATCACGTCCCACGGAAAGTCTTGCTTCGCATCGACAGGAGGAACACTGACGGTCAGTATTCTCCGGTAGAACGAGCATAAATCATAAATACCTTCTACATATCAGACGGGTTTCTGCAGTGGTTTGTGGACTTCGGAAATGGATTTGAGAAAGTAGGGCGCGACGCAAACATGCCTACTCGCACTCTAAGTGCAGGATCTAGAATGTTGATACGTAAGCCCCTGACAACTCGAGAAGTTGAATGCTGTGTGGTGTTCACAGTGCAATCCATTTCTTTAACTGTTGCAGAGTCCCTGGTTAACGACGTATCGTGGGTCGGTGTTTGGTCAGGTCTCCTGTCTATCGATGAAATGAATGACATCAACTGTCTGACTAAGGGCGACCTCCTCAGCTGGTCTGACTTCACTACTGAAATTGATGTCACCAGATCAGTGATGACCTGCGAGGAATTTGACACACTTGGTCAAGCCTAATCTCAGTATATCCCACCATGTATAGGACTGTGCTAGTCGTCAGAAGAATGGACTGCCACAGGCCTATAATAGTGTGTCTTTTTCTACACCTGGCACAGTCCTAACTCAATTAACCAATGAACTACACTGAGATAGGGCACTGCCCAATCAGATTGATTCATCCATAGCCTCATTATTCAACACCCATTACGGGCATACTATGACAGCCCCCAATAATGTAAACATACTGCACTCATAAGGTGCTGTGAGCGATGAACAGCTCTGCTGAGACAATTCCCTTTGACCTGATTAGTTGTGTGGTGCCTTGTTTGACAACTGTTTTGGTGATGGGCCAGTCATATTTTGTTGTCTATATACTTTAATACATCGCCAAACAAATAGCCAATAAATGACTGCGTTACTTCATGCTCTGTGGTTTTCATTGGCCAGTGGAATTACGCACATCCAATCATGATAGGTTTAGACTGCAAATATGTCAAGCCAAATATCTCCTCTTCCTTCAGTGAGTGTCCATGCCCGTGCCAGGTAATTGTTTTTCCAACACTTCTTTCATTAATTTCCTGCTGATAGCAGGACAGTGTTGTTAAACCCTCATTTACTGGTAACTCCATGTCTTAGGCCAAATAGTTGTAGATGCATCTCAATACATAGAAGTCTGCTCACCTGGCGTCCAAGGATTTTGCTCTTTGCATTTACGCGCGTTTATCATAGTATGTGTTTGTCTAATTGTAGTATTGATTCAACTCTTTAGTTTTATCATTTTACGCTTTTCAGATCGAATGGTGACGAGTAATCTCAAGACACTGGCGAGTTACCGACTTCATATGACGATTCTCCTTCTGGCCACTTTCCCTTGTCATTGTCAGTTCTCTCCTTATTCCCTCGTTATCTCATCCTCTTCCTTCCCTCTCCTCCTCTCTTTCCTCCTCTCCTTCTTCCTCCCCTCCCCTCCTTCTCCTACCCTCCCTTCCTCTTCCTCCCCTTCCTCCCATCCCCCCTCCTCCCCT
>ERZ1740065.2329-NODE-2329-length-11774-cov-12.414284_pt1 | contig 11774 bp, 5 predicted proteins | sample MGYA00581738_ERZ1740065 | MGnify/ENA primary metagenome ERZ1740065 (study PRJEB43018, sample SAMN04849749) | marine metagenome | isolation source: floating plastic debris | place: Pacific Ocean | collected 2008-09-01 | study: EMG produced TPA metagenomics... | reverse complement strand
ACGGGCAACAACTACGGGCAACAACTAGGGGGCGACAACTACTGGGGGGGCGCTTCCTGATTCGGATATAATGGCGTTGTCACAGCTAACCTGTAGGGTCTGTTAAGCAAATACTTGCAGTCTCATCAGTGCATAGTTGATGTGGCATGGAAGCAGCTGACAATCAGAAACTATCTCAGAGGGAGATCATTCTTCCCGGTATACAAACTCTTGTTAGTATGCATATCAGCATGTATTAAGTGGCGTCAACACCATCAACAATTAATCATCCACGTCTTTACTGAGGAATACTTGAGATTTTTACTTTATCTTTATGCGTGGACAATATTTGTGTAACAATACTGTGCATGCAGTAAAATTTTTGCGTTTTTGGTTCATCCTTAGTTATATATAATTTACATAGAAAATAAATGCGTCTTGAAAATATTTTGCGAATTTGCGATCGACGGCTCGATCGCAAATTCGCAAATCACAAATTAATTCTGTTCTACAGTAACGTAGTTTTATGTAAACTCATATATCGCTGATCGGTTGCCAACTACAAGAATGTCAAGGCCAAATTGATATCAGCCTCCATTCCAGCCCTGATACTGCTGTGGTAAATACTAAACAGTATTCTTCAGTAAATTAGGGGGTTTGTATTCTAATTAAGCCGAAGTTTGGAAGTTAATTTTGACTCCATGTTATGACAAAGTTAGTGTGACAATAAAGAAAAAAAGGAAACGTCTCAAAGTAAATATTTATTTTCATGCTGTTGAGGTGAGCCTATATACACGCCATATTCAGTCGAAAATTCTCCAAAATACGATGTGAAGATCGAAATTAAGAGGAGGAAACTAGGTCATGCTATGTAGCCATGGTATGAGTCAGATAGAGCGGGATGGAGAAAAACTAATTAAAATGGAACCAGGAAATAAATCGATGGAATGGATGGAGGGATACAACAAGGAGTGGGACAGAGTAGTGGGATCAGCGCAAGCACTTATCAAAGATACTGATCATAAGTTAGTAGCTGAGTGCTGCAATAGTAAATCAGCAATAACTAACGGTTGCTGTTCATTCAGACACATTTCATTTTCAATTTCCTTTTTGGATAGCAATCTCCTAAAGATATATATAGCTCTTATCACTGCCACTTACGTTACGCTCAAAATGTCCAAATGATGGCTTTATGTACATCAGCAGCGTACCGCAGAAAGGAATTATTTCCCGAATTGATATCTTTTACAATCAAGCCGTTTGCAAATATGTGACCTGTGCTGACATAATCAACCAAAAGTCGAAAACCTTCAATTCTCTGTTTATAAGTGTTTTAAATGCTCCTGTTCCTCCTCTTTCAAATGATGTTTGTCTCAAGGCTCTAGCTTAAATATAGGGGAGGTATAGTTATTTGAGTGAAGCCGTGTCCGAGCCCCACTGATGGTTTTTTATAAGACCAAAAAAAGTTTAGTGGATGTTTAATCGGCATCTCCGACCATATCAAAAAATCGACTTCTGGTTGATTGTGTTAGCCAGGGTCACATATTGTCAGCGCACATTTATTTTCTATGTAATTATATAGAACTAACGCTGAAACGCCAATATTGTCCACATATAAAACCTTCATTCTACAGTATTTCGATTTGTGCGAAGGATTGAATCAATTAATTCTGAGCTCGATGCGGTGTTTGTAGGCACTGGTGATAGTGATAACATTGTAAACTGAATGCCTGCCTTTATCTATTGTAGTAAGAATGCACAGCAGCGCTTTTCATTCCCTTAGCGCACAATACCACCATAATCTCTGACAAATTCACTCGTCAGATCGTTTTTATTGCTTTGACTAGGATTTTAGGACATTTCTTGTTCTTATACATCTTTTCCCGTAAATAATGGCCATGAAATGTCTCAACGTCACAAACTCCCTCAATAGCTGTTCTCTGTGACATATCACGATGTCACAAAATCTCTGAATAGCTGTGCTCTGTGACATGTCATGATATCACAAACCCTTCCATAGCCATGCTCTGTGACATATCACGATGTCACAAACTCCCTCAATAGCTGTGCTGTGTGACATGTCATGATATCACAAACCCCTCCATAGCCATGCTCTGTGACATATCACGATGTCACAAACTCCCTCAATAGCTGTGCTCTGTGATATGTGACTAAATAAATACACATAGAATTTTAACCGAGTCTAAGTAAAGCTGTAAGAGTTGGCACACACATACAGCACTACTGGTGTATATCTGTACATCTCTCGCTCTCAGGATCAACAACCAGGAATACAAGAGTTTGCAACGATTTGCTATCCGCATTGCAGCACATGCCATCAAACTCAGCATTTTCTGAGGCATTTAAAGGAGATTAAGGGAAATGAATACACTGCAGAATGGGATTATTCTGGGAATCGCTAATCTGCAAATAATTTCAAACGTGTTTATTTCTTATGTCATTACCGTCATATGAAACAACATGAGGCTAAATGAGATTGTAAATGTTTTACTGAAATATGCTAAATATTACAAATATTGTCCACACAGAAGAATTCCATTTTACAGTAAGAGAATTGATTCCACGTACATGTAGGTAGGAGTGAGTGTAACAGACAATGAAAGACACAAAGGCTGACTGGGGAGTATAATAGCAGGCCCTCTCCACATCACCGGACTTTCATACCTCTTTCAACACCAGAGCATGATAGATAGCTCAAGTATAGGGATTTCCCTAGAAAGGATCCCGTTTATGCCACGAGATTCTTAATTACTACGCCTTATAGCGAGCCCTTGTAAATCTATTTTCGATGGGACAAGCGGCATCCTCACTAGGGATAGCTCAAATCATTGAGCACAAAGTAAGACAACGTAGACTCACCTGTACGGAGTTGGTGCATGGTTTGTCCTCCCTCTCTTTCATTACGAGACGTTTCCAGTTCAAACGACGAAGACGAGCCCAGTACTCCTCAGCGTCGTCAGTGTGTCCTACATAAACGCAATCCGTGAGTCCATCAATGCAATCAGCGAGTCTATCAACACAATCGGCGAGTCTCAGTTAAAAACAAACTCTCCCTTGACTAGCCACACACACAAGCAACGGTATCAATAACACATATGAATTGAGAATCTGTACAGGCAGTCACGCTGTGACATTGCGAGCGCTGTGTTTAGAGTTCCGCTATTGCTCACCCCTATTTATTTGCTCAACAAGAGGAAGTAAGGGGCACACGGGAGTGCAGAATTCCACGGGCAACCAATCAGTAAGCTGACAAGCGAATAGTGCAAATATGACACACCAGCATACAAGCCGGGCGTGTCCAAAATAAACAATTCCTGGACTCCCCAGCCTCAGCACATTATAGCGCACAGTTACGTAACAGGGCACTGCTCGTCGGGACAATAGAATGCGGGCACAGCGCTTCCTTGAGATTAGGACCTGAGGGGATGTGGTATTTCTCTGCAACCAGTTACCTTCGACCTTGACACTGAGAGGCATGTCAATGGACCGACAATCATCCCTATAATGTGCCATCTTTAAACACACACTGGGCGTGATCCCAAGTCCGCTCCATGTACAGCCGGACGCAGCAGGTAGTTCATCTATGCATTGTGCAACTGTTTACTCAATACCGGCACATGCTGTACCAGACAAGTTCTAATCTAATCGAACTGACCGCTACAGCTAACTATCGATAAATGATAAGGTTACACTTGACAACTGCTGGTAATGAACTTCCCCTGAAGCCCAGTTGGGAGACACACCGACTTTGGGCAGAGTAAGAAATGGGCAATAGGTTCGACTTACTATTCGCTACTTACCTGCGGACAGAATGACCCAGTTCAATGAGAGAGTACGCTCATCTTTACACCCACCCACAGCTTACGCAACACGGCAGTATTTGGCAAGATGTAGATAGCAATCTGTTAGTACCGCGACTAATCATTAGAGTAATTGTAGTCATGTTCAAGTATGCTCAGAACGCCGTGTTAGTTCTACTCCAAATTACCATCTGTTCACCAGGTACTCTCACATAGTGCTGGTTCCATACATGATACTATCGAATATTGGGAGATATTTTTCCATCGGTCCTAGCTAGCTTTGGGAATCGAAGAATCAAAAACAATAAGTATCAAAGGGTTAAACATGGCTTCTTACCCATAATCCTTGAGCTGTTGTGTAAGGAACTCATCGGAGTGCAGCATAGTAGTGATAGGCACATGTTTACAGACTCAAGAAAGTAAAACTATTCTAGAAAGTCGTGATAGCCACTTAAAGTCTGTAGCTTTATTCCTTTATTCCTTTTACAGTAGAGCTAACATAAGAGTCAAACGCTAATATCAAACCCTTCGAGGGAGAATCAAATCGAATTGCTGATTCTAGGAATCAAGCCAACACTACTTTCAAAGACAAGCGCTCTCAACCCAACGCTGTAAAAGTGGAAATGTTATATGGCGAAATATGTTTAACGAACAAAAAAAAGCATGAGGGCAGGAATAAATATTAGTATTTATGGATGGAGTCCATTTCAAAACCACGAATTACCTCTCCACCAAAGCAATCGGCATATATGAAGTGACAAATGTGACTATGATAATCACAGCGGTTCTATTTGTAATGAGATGACGACTGCAAAAAAGTTTCAGGGTGTGACAACTCCAACAGGAAACTTAGCTGCTTTTATCATCAGCAATCTCCCGCAAATCACTATATCCGCTAATGTTTCCACTTGTACAGTAGCTTGGTATGCTGAGACAGGTAGTAGAGTGTGGAGGCGAGCGGGAGCCAACGGAAGTACGGAGTTACTGTAGAACCGCATTTGATAGCGACGGTCTAACCGGCGCGAAAATAGTGACAAAATATGATCGCTATCATTGGAGTTCGCTATAGAAATTACACGCATTATACCTTATACAGGAGTTGTCTTCCCATTCATGGGATTGCTATCGTTAGATCGTTATCATCTTGTTATTTCTTGATGATTTAGAAGGAAACACGAACATTTCTGTCACTATCGAATCCGGTTCTACAGTAGCCGATATTTCACAGGGATCCACATGGCTATGGCCACACAGGCCTTTAGATAAATGTCTTCATACCTTCAACGCAGATGACACCAGGCTTTCCACACATGGAAAACCCTGTAAGATGAAGCTCATTGGCCCAAGCTATGATGTCACGCCGCTTGAACTTGCTATAGATGTGGTGACTGTAGATCCATATCCGTGTGAATGAGCACGGCCCGTCCTGACTAGACTGAGTTCCTACAGATAGAGAATCGAGGTAGGAACGTCAAGTTAACTCGAAATAACATGGTAATGAACATTACTACATACTGATAACGAGACATAGTACAGACGAGAGTAGGACTGGGTAGATTTACTGTAATCTAAATTATACGTTTTTGATTGATGGGAAACACATTTTGATGTTTGATGACATGATGTGATATGATTGATGATATTCAATGGGAAAGAGCATTTTCTACTCTCCTGCAGGTGTGTGTACCAAAATTTTACGAAGCAGCGACACCAGCAGGACTAATACTGGCGCAATTTCGGCGCGCGCAATGACATGAGAGTAAAATTGCCAAATTGTCCACGCAAATTAGTCTACTATGGTGAGGTCGGTACTAATGGACGAAACTTCTGATCTATTCATGTCGAGGGAACCAAATATGAAAATGAAAATCGATGTAGTTTTCAAGATCATTACTAATCCATACCTTCATCTAAATTTATAGACTGCGGGCTGGAATATTTTTGTGCTGAAAAATAATTTTGGAAATACCAGAACTGTTCGCTAAAATATTTTTACAGTTGAATAATTTTTCATGAAGAGTAATGACCACTATCTTTACCAAGTGTTTTGTGATTTTAATCATTTACAAAAATCTCCCTCGCAAAAACTGCTCTAGTGTGTGGTATATGTAACGCGCGTCGATGTGACCATAGCCCATTGCATATAGTCTCTGGTCCTAGATGTCAATGTCACGAGTGTGTGGGGGAGGGGCGAACAGAAAGAGAGGAGACAACTCTTAAAATGGTCTGGTCTAGATTAGGGGCAGACAACTCTTTACCGCAATGAAATGGGACTGGTCGTTCACTATGACTAAGTTGATGGCCCTCATACCTGTCAACCATCCCTTATTCTGGGGCTCTCCAGTATGTTTTTGGGGGAAATTTAAAGTAAAAATTGCTATTATTGGTTTTTCTAATGTTCTCCTGTGGCTTTCTACTTAGACCTTGCTGAACTCAAACACCGTAGAAGCGGATTTGACAGTGACTGTCTAATGGCTATGAAAATAGCGACAAAACATGATCGCTATCATTGGAATTCGCTATAGAAATTACGTCCATTATACCTTATATAGTAGTTGTCTTCCCATTTATGGGATCGCTATCATTAGATCGCTACCATTTTCATTTCTTGATGATTTTGAAGGAAACGCTAACATTGCTGTAGCTATCAAATCTGGTTCTACAGTAAAGCAGAATCATAGCTGTATGGGACTTGAGATGGGAGTTGAGTATAGGATTGAGCTATGACTTGACAAAGTTCAGAACCACTGAATCTCCTATCTTTCTAAGCCTGATAGGTTGGACAGTAGTAAATATGATAGAAAGTAGTTTAGTAAGTAGACCTACTTGGTGTCGCCGCATCAGACGGCACTGAGAGTATATCAGCGAGTTCGTTCGTGATCCAGTCCAGAATACAGAATAGAGTCGCATCTCCCCGTTCCAAAGTAGAGAGAAACGTGTCAAGGTCACGGCGGAAGTCTGTTTGCGCAGCTCGCGTTGGGAAGCCAGAAGAGCGCACAAACACACTCGGTGGACTAACGAGTGGATAGTCAGTGGGCAGGTCACACTTGACCTCTACTGTACTCTACAAACACGAAAATTTAGATGTCAATGTGTGTGTGAAAGATAGATGGGTTGTAAGATTCATGGAAAACTTGGTGCTAGTGTTGCAAAGTGTGACAAGTTCAGAGATAGAATTTGACATGAGAAAAAGGAAGCAGACCCCAGAATATAGAGGTTTCTGGGTAATGAAAGGGTCTAACTGATATGAACTTAAAAACATGCGCCAGAACATGAAGTTTCAACAGTAACTCACACCATTTATCAAACGTTTTAACGTGAAACCGAGACGAACAAGCTCTGAGCTCAGCTGTTCTGCTGCATCATTCACAACAGATTCCGTGTCCTGGTTCTTTTCCATCTGATCCAAGTACGATTCCATCAACTACATGAGAAAGGTACCCATAATTAGGTAGAATGCAAGGACATAACGCAGAGCTCGGATGAAATTTGAATGGGCGATGAATATCGTCAGCACTTCTATACTTCCAAGCATGGAACTGTTAGAAATTACGAGTATCATAACATAAAAATGACATGCAAAAACCCACATGTGACAAACTTAGAAAGTTCACCATGAAGCTGAAGCTACAATTGAATTTACCATCTGACTATCAGCGTCAAATAGGAGTTCTTCATTCTGATACATAGCCTGCAGCATTTCCAACTCCTGTAACTGTTCACGAGCACATTTCAGTCTCAAATCGTGAATATCTCCATCATCTGTGTCCATGACTTCGTCAGAAATAGGTAAATTTCTACATGCACCTATGGTTCCGCTATTATTTCGGTAAAAGCAGATAACAATGCATGTTCTCAAGGCCCCAGAGTCCCACAAACTTGCTCCGCATTGCACTTCAGCAACGACCATGCACGAACCCCATGTACGAGTGAGACGAAGGTAAGAAAAAAGTTATCGTATTAAGCACTTTGAACTCTTCCGTTCCTTTCATCAATAAAGAAAAAACTCCATACACTCAATACAAGAGACGTCAAGCTAACGCAAATTCTCGTCCACATGAAAATCGGGGTAACCTTGCGTAGACTAACGATCTTTCTCATAGTTTCGTGATTAGATCAGGGAAGAGAGAATACAACTCCATAAAGGCAGCGAGATCACTCGCAGATTTCAAGGACTTTCGTAGTGGATTTTTCAATGACTTCGCGATCCCATACTTTGAGCATATATCTTAGGATGTATAGGGTATTGAATCTCGAGCTCAATAGACCTCCGATAGCGCCCGAGTGTGTCCGAGTATTCAACATCGTTTATGGATTGCACTGATTAGTCTCCTGCTGTTTTTGTTTCGGACTAGAACGGAATCATCACGCCACACCTCGTCCGGATTGCACATCGCTTTGCTCATCTGTGTCCTACCAACTACATTCCTTTAAGGGTTTCACTGCTCCCACCCTGCCAGGGCTGCTGATATAGACTATAGATTGATCGAGTCATATGCAGATGTAGTCCATCCTTCTAATAAACAGGTAAATAAGCACTCAGCGCAATTAGTAGCGCTTTTTGTTGGCTGCCTCTAGTTGGACCATTCATGATGATACTGTAGTGCACTACTGGATGATTATCGTGTGTCTTGCTAGTTTTTAGATGTCGAGAATATGAGCTCAACCTCATAAAATTTGTGATTTCATGCCAGTTAGATGCGAGGCTCATCGTAACATCGGAGTGACACTCCCTCGTGTCACAAGCTATTGTATTCGGCTCAAGATTGGAGCTAGTGCATGATGGATCTGTCCAAACGAATCCAAGTCATCAACGCCGGGTAAATCTATGCTCATCTACGTAGCCAAGCTTCTCATCCCTTCTCCATTATGCCTACTACCTATATCATCGTCTCTAGCTAAGAATAGGGCCGCAACTGCGGCTTGCATAACGGTAGAGTTAATTACATATTGAAGACCTTTCAACTGCTGTAGTAACACGAGGGTGATGACCCAGACGTCATGTAGACTGCAGCCTATCCTGCAATCAATGAAGTTTCTATCACTATCATAAACCAGCTAACGACCACGGCTACTCGTGTGCAGATGCAGCGCTGATTATGTAGTGTTCGCTGTAGACGCCTGCCACCTAGATGTATGGCTTGATTTGGAGCCATATTTTTAAAAAGAAATTCAACAATTCTTGCTTCCATGTCTTCATTATCATCAACTATGGTAGCCTCATCCTAATGGTTGGTGTTCATTTTATGCTCCCCTGCCTTCATTATGAGCTACGTATGTCTCATTATGTAAGATGGCGCCTTCATTTCATTCATCCACTGTCTCATTCTGAGCTAGCACGTCTTCATTCTTTGTTGGCTAAACTTCATCAGTTGCATCACAGAAACCTCCGCACCTAGATTCAATCATGTCTCGAACTATCACTTTCGTGAACTCGTTCGATAACGAGGCAGTAGCGTGATGATGTAGTGTTTTACTGATGTCATGCCATCTATTACTTTTTGCCAAAACCCCTAAAGCCCAAATCTGATTTGAGCCTCTCTTAGTTTTCCTTTCTTATTCCCTTTTTATTGACACACCAGCTTATATTTTTACCGAGTTCTCTTTTGATTATTTTATAACATAGAAAGCCATCTTTGAAGGGAGCGTAGGTAAGAAACCAGCAAAGGGGCGCCGTAACGTATGGTGCCTTACTTTGTAGGAGATGTTTGGCGTATTTGTGTATACTCGTGTTCTCACTGCTGATGTCACTTTGGCTCGACGGTCTGATTAGCTGGAGTATTTGGGCCGTATTCCTGCCGCTCTGGATCTGGAAGATGACAATCCTAGTCGGTGCTCTGAGTGGAATCATAGTCTGGTTTCAGAACCCTGAGTCAAGGTGAGCGTAACCCGGCCCTCCTTGTGTTTGAATACTGGGTTAAAAACAATAAAAGCTTCAAACAATAGTGCCTCACTAAAAAGCTATTAAAGCAAAAGATGTGTAACTCAGGCCATGTAAACCCATACTGTAGAACCAGATTTGATAGCAACAGAAATGTTAGCGCTTACTTCAAAATGATCACGAAATAAAAATGATAGCGATCCCACAAATGGGAAGACAACTCCGATATAAGGTATAATGGGTATAATTACTATAGCGAATTCTAACAATAGCGATAATTTTTCATCACTATTTTTGCGGCCGTTAGGCCGTCGCTATCAAATCCGGTTCTACAGTAGATGTCAAGTTTTAAGATCTTAAATACTGGATATTCAGTTTTTCTGAACTTCGAGAAGCGCCATAGCTCAGAACCCCTACAGCTAGGATTATACCATATTTGAGCTCAGCTCAGCAGGATCTAAATAGGAATGGCAAGAGGACATTGGGAAACCAATAATAATAATAAAAATAATATAATAATAATAACAATAACAGTTTTAACCCTCGATATTGGCAGATGAAATGGGAGACCTACCCAGAACTACATGGGAGTTGTCATCCATGTTTTATGCTACGATGAGTACAGATGTTGAGTAGATTCCGGTAATTCAAGTCTACGAGTCTCGTACACGTCGTAAATTCTCAAAATAACTTATCTACAAACCTCTTTTTGGTATTGAATAAGTGACAGAATTGAACCTTTTGATAAGTAGATCATAACTAGGTCGTAACTAGGTCATAACTAAGTCGTAACTAGGTCGTAGTTTCTGGTTTGTTTATTTGCCATTTCCCACAGTTCATCAGGGTTTGGTTTCACTTCCCTCTGCTATTCACTATGTGTATAGCTGTTGATAAATAGACTAAATGCTTCCACTGTGTTTTGTGGGAAGGTTGATCCTGCCCCCCCCCCTCTCCCCGTCTGCATAGTTGTTATGTACTGTAGTTTTATCATTGCCAACAAGCTTTATTCTAGGGAATGGGAGACGCACCTGTTGTCATATACGCAGCCACACACTCATGGAGTATTTCATGATGTGGGCAAAAAAAATGGAATTCACAAGCTCCCAGGTTATCTTCCACATACCCGCACTATGATTTTAACCATATGACTAACAAATTAGCATCTGATTGGACACTGGCTAGTGTGCTGATGTTTTTGATTGGCTGGTTTTTATATTTGGAGTTGTCATCCCATCACTACTTAAGTTCAGTGCCCATGAATTCAAGATCACAGCAGCGCAGATGCGCGATTATTGAGTCTGCAATCAAACTTACAGTTCGATTGCAGACTAAGCGGCTAAATGCAGAGATGAATGTTGTTTTTAAAATAACCGGCCATTTTTCTCTTGGACATGTGTAACAGTAATAGAGTAAGTCTAAAAGGTATTACCAGCGCAGTAATGGAGTAAGTGCAAAATAGATGGGAAATAGATGTAGCTTTCATTTGATGCTGCTGATTTTCTTGGAGTTATGTCAGCAATGTCACCTCTACTGTGGCATGTAATTTAAAAGTTGGTCATCATTTTGTGTTCATTTTGTTATTTCGTTTATTATGATATTTTTACTAATTGTTACTGTTTATTAACATAGTTTGTTTGCCTTTGCTTCTTAGATTTGACCGCAGTTCAATGGTGAACTTCCGAGCAATGGTGGGCAGCACGACCCTGTACATTCTACTCGCGTTCTACGAGGTTCTAGTCTGTACAAGGATCGATAGCAGCGCGCCCAGATTTCCGTGGACGCTTGTGTTTATACCGCTCTACTTCCTGGCCATCATCTCCATACCTATGTGTCTGTGGGCGGTGAGAAACGAACGGAGTTTCGAGGTACATATTCGTCGTCGCCAGTGCTACATCTTCAGTGAATCTGTTCTTTAATTAGTCTGAAACCCAGTCCAGCGTGATTCGGTGTTGTGCCATTGTCAGGGACGGTAACCAGCGTCCATGAACACCTGTAGGACCGCAAACATTCAGGTTTTCTTAACTTTGTTGAGAGGTCATAGCTCAGAACCCCGACCCTCCCCCACCTATAACTCAGAACCCCGACCCCCTCCC
>ERZ1740065.2328-NODE-2328-length-11775-cov-12.776621_pt1 | contig 11775 bp, 10 predicted proteins | sample MGYA00581738_ERZ1740065 | MGnify/ENA primary metagenome ERZ1740065 (study PRJEB43018, sample SAMN04849749) | marine metagenome | isolation source: floating plastic debris | place: Pacific Ocean | collected 2008-09-01 | study: EMG produced TPA metagenomics... | reverse complement strand
CTCTCTCTCTCTCTCTCTCTCTCTCTCTCTCTCTCTCTCTCTCTCTCTCTCCTGGGCCATCAACAGCTGCTGCTGAAAGGCAAAGCAGAGAACGATCACAAGTATGGCTTCTTACTAAGGTGCCTTGCGATGACTATGGTTACTATGGTTACTATGGTTACTAAGGTGCCTTGCGATGACTATGGTTACTATGGTTACTATGGTTACTAAGGTGCCTTGCGATGACTATGGTTACTAAGGTGCCTTGTGATTACTAGTATTACTGGTTTTATATTGTTGATTGTTTCTATTTTACACGGGTCCTGCTATCCGTGACTGATTGTAGTTAGTATCAGATTGGTAAAGGTTCTAGTCTCCAGTCCGAGGCGTGTCATTGATGAAGAAATACACGAGGCTGTACCATCTACAACCTGCAATTATTGTCAATTTACTTCGTGTCTATGCTGATAAATTTGTTGGAATTTCCCAGATAGCTACTGTAGCTACTGACAACAAGCCTTCACTTCATATCACCACAGCTGTCATTGAAGCTATCACCACAGCTATCATTGTAGCTATCATCGAAGCTATCACAGCTGCAATGTAGCAATGGTAGCAGCATACAGGCTGGTATATGGCTTTCATCCAAACATAGCCTGTGTTCCCACGGTAGCGCACCGAGTGCTACACCAATTATGACTCCATTACTACATGGTTGAAGAGGCTGTTAGAAGCCATGCCACTCCTTGCATCCATATTATAATATGACAGCCTGAATACTGTGTATGTACAAAGACCTTGACTTTCATGGGTGCTTTTTCCATATAGTATAGCCAGAGACCTGTCTCTGGTATGGCTACATCCACACAAATAGCCAGCTTCTGTGCAATATTGTGATGAAATCTCACTTCTGGGATCTGATGCGCTGGATATCCACTTCCAGTTTCTGACACCCAGAGTTTTACAGTCCACTCCAGTTGACTTCTGACATCTTGACATGAGACAGGAAGACACTATCTGACAGGCAGTCACTGTGATTGCTATTAGAATATAATGTCACCAACAAATCACATACAGATGGTCCATATTATATTGCTTATATGATATAAATTATATTTCCTCTACTGACACATCACAGAGAAATAAAAGCTTGACTCCACCAGGACTCGAACCTGAACTCTCCTGATTCGTAGTCAGGCGCCTTATCTATTGGGCCACGAGGCCTCTTGTTTCTAGTGAAGTTGTGACATTTCTGTACAAATCATTCAGACGGCAAAACCAAGTAGCCACAACGCGCAGTATAGTACTGTAAAACCTCTATAACATCACCGCAGTATAGTACAATAAAACCTCTATAACATCACCGCAGTATAGTACTATAAAACCTCTATAACATCACCGCGTGAGACAGCGCAAGACCATGATCTAAAGAATATTACTATGCTCTGGATGCGAATCTGCTGTGACAAGCACTACTACGATTCCGTCGGTGGATCTGAGTGGGCAAGGTAATGCAACTCCAAAATAAACAATTTCTTGCTAAGCATGTATACCATACATGGGATTGATACTGCCGATACACCTGGGTTGAGAGGGGGAAATGCACAGTACGGCTTTCCTCAACATTGGTGCGCGTGTCTCTGAGAGGGAATGCAGTATGAGACGTAGCGTAGTTCGCACCGTCTCCCCATATGATGATGATGATTATATTCACTTAAAGAGCTATTTTGCAATAACTAATATATAAGAACATGGTTTATAGAAAGTGAGCTCTGTAACAAGGTAAAAAATATCTCAATCACCCACCGAACGAGTGTTTTTCAGCAATTCAATCCTGTCACTGTTTCTGGCTGAATTCGTGCCGAGATATGAATGGCGCAAGGAACCATCGATGCTTCTACTGGTTTTAGAGACTGGCGGCAGCAATGTTGATACTTCAAATGATACTTGGAGGCTGAGGCATGTGTTACACACACATCAGTCGAATTAGAACAGCATCAGCAGCCACCCTTAGTAATCACAGAGCCACTACTGCTGTGATATTCACGTCCTCATTAAGGGCTCTATCGCCACTGAATGATGCTTCAGCTATCAGAAATTATAAGTATGTTTTCTGACTGACATCTTCACCGCAGACGTAGCAGCAGTTGTCCGCTAGATATGCTGGAGATCCACGTCTGTGGCATACTCTAGACACCATTTACTCGTACTGTACTGCTCACACAGATAGAGTAACCTATCGATACGTAGGTACAGATACTGAGTAACGTACCGATACATAGGTACAAATATACAGATACGGAGTAACATACCAAGACGTACATACAGATACTGAGTAACATACCAATATGCAAGTACAGATATACAGATACTGAGCAACAGTGCTGTATTCAGACCGGCCTACTGTGCCTAACAAATATTTTAACATATCAGTTACATACACACTGTCTAAACCTGACAAAAGACGCACGGGTTTCCTGCCTGAGGGGTATGATTGGACACTGTAAGAGCTGAAGCGGAGTAACAGCTATAGGGAGGCGCCAGGACATGGTCAGGACAACCGACCAGGAGCTAACACACCGTTATTTCCACATTGATAGTAGTACAACTCTAGAGCCGCAGTAGTTATAATGAAATGAGGTTCAGTCATTCGTGGTTTGTAACATGACATTCGTATGGCAGCCAACAACCAGTTCTGAAATCTAGTGAGCATTGTCAGCCATGCGGTAAAAAACAATCCTCATCGAATGTACACAAAAATGGCTCAATGAAATCCCTGTTGCAGCTGCTGCGGCTTGCAATCGATTGATTTTTGCCATTTCAACGACTTTTGATTTTTGTATCAAATTTGAATGAGCAAAATTACTGTAAACAGAAATTTTATCGTTGTCAAACTATAGTGGTATTTTGAATAATAGCGGGTTACAATTTTTAGCGATTTCTTTCCAACTTGTATATAACATAAAGAGCTATAAAAAATATAGCGACAACTTAAATAGCAGTTTTTCTTCAAGTCGCTATTATAGCTATTATTGTGAGGTCGCTAATATTTCTATGTATACAGTTTAGTTCTATTGTATTGATATTTCATACTGTCGTCGCAAAGAAGTCAATATTTTTCTTGATACTATAGATACTGTAGACTGGGAGATACTTTAGACTGGGAGATACTGTACACTGGGAGATTCTAGAGTAAAAACTTGGTTTCTTTTAGATAATGGTGCAACCGCAAATATTTGTGAATGTGAATATTTGCAAAACATGTAGCTCACAAGGCTAAGCCTTCAATCAATTGCCACATTTTTAAAAATGGTATTTAAAATCGCACTGCAAAAATTCCTAGTGTACAATATCGAAACGAACGAGATACAGTATAGTGTATGGTATTAGTATACCGTACGCTATAGCGTACGGTATAGAAACGAACGAGATATTTCTATAAATAAATCTCCTTCTGCAGATCTGGTTTACCCAAAACTAATTATCTACAACAACAGAAACCATATAGCATATGCCATAAAGCGTATAGAATACGCAGCGACAGATGAGAGTGGCAGCTATGATAATGACAGCATTGTATTCAGCTGTTGCTAATAAATACTTTATTGGAAGAGTCAGCTGACTGTAACACTGACCAGAACATAGAAATTAACATTGCCGATGTGATACACATCCATGGGTCCTACTCCAAAACAGCAGGCCAGTCCTCCTTACTCCACAACCTTCAGCACCTTACCGACGGCTATTGTCTTGCCTAAAATACATGTGAAACGTTTTAACGAAGAATGCGTAGCACAGCTTGGCACGGCACGGCAAATATCAAATCGCTAAAATCGCCAAACAATTACCTTCATCTCGCAACGTGAATCTTCCCATCTGTTGGAAGTCTTTAAATGTTTCCAGACAGATCATACCGCCGTTCAGCTGTAGTCGCACTATTGCTATCTGGTCCTGCTTGATGAACCTTGGCTTGGGCGTTTTCTCGCCGGTTTTCTTGTCGACGAGGGCGATGAGAGTCTGAAGACAACAGTCATGCGTGAGCAGGTGTCAGTGACACTGTATGACAGGTGTCAGACAGGAGGTAGTGACGGGCCTTACCCTGATGGTAACCTCCTCAGAGCAGGTGTGCAGGTGGAGTATAGCGCTGTAGCCGGCACATATTATTGACTTGTGCTCCAAAATTACAATCTGAAAATGTGACACTAACTCATTAACATTTTACCATAAATTATTGTACCTAAGACTCTATTGTTGGATACCTAAGCTGATGTATAACATAAAACATCAATCTTAGCTCAACCAGTCGAGGAGCCTAACTCACTACGCGCCTCTAGTTGGGCTGTCGTTTGACCGACTGGTCCTATGTTAATTTTGCCGCCTAATATGTGTGTGAACTACTACTCAAAATAGTGTATAAAACTCAGCGTAGCAAATAAGTTAAAATAGAAGTTGTCTTCTCGTGTTCAAATTGCTCATCAGGCCACCATATAATGAAATAAAGAGTAAACGATGAGAGTAAACACTAGTGAGCGAAAATGGAATTCGATTTGGAAATATTTCTCTAGCCCATTCCCGTTTTAAACAGGTATCTGCAATGAACGTATGTTGATACGAAGCTATCGTGTTTTACAGTAGTTGAGAGCGTGTGTGTATCGTTACGTCACTATGCTGACAGTATCCTCAGTTCCTTGTAGAGAATCCAGCCATTCTACAGTATTTCATATCAAGCAAACACCGACCTGAGCGTCGAATACGGAGCCAGTCCTGCAGAGGTTGTCCGGAGAGCAGACGACGAATCCTGGCATGATGTCCTCCTCCTCTGCATTCTTTATCTTGAGCTTGACATTCTCCCCTGTGTTCGCCACCTCCGTTTCAATCTCATCGGACCATATCGACATCACCTCCACTTCCCTCTGTGGAACACAGCGACATACATCTCCGTTTAGAGCATTATAATGGTAGGATGACACGATATCCTCATCGTCGCCAGCCGGTGATATAAACTCTGTCCCATATCCACTATTGGCAGCCAGGTGTATGATAAATGATACAAGCAGAGGGAGACATAATGGATACATAAAATGCCACTTAGTTACAGTCCCATCCCTGACTACTCTAATAGGCCACACAGACACGACCATTGGTCATGACTGGATGACGTTACGGCTGTGTGACCTATTGAACTCTAGCAGTTGTTTGTAACTACTCTGTCAGTCCACTGACCTTGTTCGGCATGAGGATGAGTTTCTGTGAGATGGAGACTTGGCCAGATTCGATTTTGCCTAGAGCGATAGTGCCCATGTCCTTGTATTTGTCTACGATCGGGATCCTCACTGGTCCCTGCGACAGTCGCTTGAATGAGGGCAGCGACTCCAAATAATCCAGGAAGCTCAGTCCTCTGTCACGACACAAACATCATCAGTGTCACACTGCTCAACAGAGAGACGGGATGTCACACGCAGCGTTCACGCAGTTTGGGTACTTACGTGTACCACGGACAGCATTGAGCAGCGTTGGGAGGCGGACATCTGATAAAGGCACCAGTCAGACCGGAACAAGGAATGAACTTGATGTCCGTCTTGGGATTAAATCCTATCTTCTTCAGGTACGGTAGCAGTTTGTCACGACATTCATTAAACCTGCGATAGCATATAGCCCGTCAATGTACGAGGACCGAGTAGGCTGTGTATGACGGACATGGAACTCAGTATCGGTTAGTTAGTACCTCGACTGGTTCCATTCCACTGTAGGGTCGTCCATCTTGTTTATGAGGATGACTAGGTGTTTAACACCAGCGGTCTTGACAAGCATAGCGTGCTCCCTAGTCTGGCCACGCCTCTCAAAGCCCGTCTCAAACTCTCCTTTTCGAGCAGAGATAACCTGAATCAGACTTGTACCAATGAAGACATAAATTGACTACAACGAGGATGAGCCTTGTGAGAGATATACAGGCCCTCAGATCTCATAATCTGTGTATCACGAGAGGTATCCAGCAGGCTTGACTACTGAGTAAGGTATGGCAACTCCAAGCACCTCATCTGTCAGGTCACATTCACCTGCGCGCATGTCACGTGACAGGCAAGATGTGGAGTACCGCCTACCGTTCGCCTACCTGCCACCTCATCATCAATAAGCTGTAATCATAGGGCATACAGAGTGCAGCAGCTGCTGTAGAGTCTCCTACTGTGGAATCACCTACTGGAAAACTGGTCACTACGCAACCTCAACTCAAAACTTGACGACACTAAAAGCCAAAACTTACTCATTGTTAAGACCCTGACCCCGGAGTCATGTGATGTACCGTCATCACGAAGCCTTGCAGTCACAGATAGTCGGGTCTTCGACTTACCCAAATGCTTCTATTCACCAGTAACACACACTAACTACATTTGTCTCAGGTCTTATGACCGGGATAGACACAGTGCGCTCCGACAGAGGGCGCTCAGACAGAGGGCGCTCAGACAGAGGGCGCTCCGACAGAGGGCGCTCAGACAGAGGGCGCTCCGACAGAGGGCGCTCAGATAGAGGGCGCTCAGACAGAAGGAGCTCCGACAGAGGGCAGTCTACAGCAGCTGCAACAATCACTTCCATTTGCAGTCTTACCAAGACGGCGATGTCTGCCTGAGCGGCGCCGCCGATCATGTTGGGTACAAAGCTGTTGTGGCCAGGAGCGTCCAGTATCGTGAAATGTCTCTTCTCGGTCTCAAAGTAAGCCCTGCCTACCTCCACGGTTTTACCTTTATCTCTCTCCTGCAATTGAGCATTATAATTAGGACTAATACACATCAGCCAATCATAGCACGGAGAGACGTATCCACCGACCTCTATATTTGTATCGAGGGCCCAGGATAAGTACCATGTCTCTCTATTTTTCTCCTTTGCTTCTTTCTCATATTTTTCTAGAGTTCTTTGGTCTACCATACCAGTCACTTGACTGTGGGACAAATTAAAGCGTATTTATCACTCTGTGCAATCAGAATGAACTCCAGTGAGTGCTGCAGCTCGCATGCTGACAGAAAATTAGGTAAATACTTACAGAACTCTACCACCAATCGTTGACTTTCCAGCGTCTACATGCCCAATAAAGACAATATTGACGTGCTCCTTCTTCAGAGCAGCACTTAAATCAACTGCCTTCTTCTTAGTTTTCCCAACCTGTGTAGCTTCTTTCATCTCGGTCTCTTCAGTAACGTCTTCTTGAGGTTCTTCCTTTTCTGCCCACTCATCTTACAAAAGGCACACATTAATCACCATGTTAGCAAGCTCACTAGAGCGACCATAGAAAACATTTCAATCGTATCATACCATTGTCAGCTACTGCGGGAGCATCTTCCGTTTCAGGCTGTACCTTTGGTTCTTCTTCATCATTATCATCATCATCATCATCTGCATGTGAAAGAACGAATAAGGATTTACTATCGACAAGTGTACGTGAAAATGCTCCAAAATTAAACGATAGAACTATGCCTTTCAATCTCCAACTACAGTAACTCATTGAAAATGCCTACAGATATTATAGAAGTTCTTAACCAGGAAAAGGAAATTATACGAAAACAAAGAATTAATATCAGCAGGGTGATTTAGAAAGTAGAAACATGACAATCTACCAGGTAACTGAGGAGAAGAACTCTCAGGTGTTGAGGCATTAGGTGTAGGTGCGCCTCCTGGAACGAATGGCGTGGCATGTATGTTCTTTCCAGGAATGAAGACACCAGCGTTAGGATTCAATGACATCGCAGACAGTCTAGATTGTGCTGAATCGGCGTCATTGCCACCTTGGTCCCAGCTATCGGGAACAGCGTCACCCATGGTATGGTTGCCAATTTCCAACAGCTTAGCAACCTTTAATCCTCATAAAAAGCATGCAACACGCGAGATGACAATAAAACGGACAAAATATGGCTGGTTATTCCGTTTCCTATCTAAAACAGTGGAATGAAGTGACCCACGAAGAAGTAGCCGCGTGTGCCTGACGTACAACCGAACGAGCATGCGTCAATTTTTGCATTTCCGATTTGACTTCGTCTAGTAGGCGGGCCTAACATTAAGGCGGTACTTAGAAAACCTAGCATTCGTTGTACAGAGTTATCTTATCTATACGAAAGATTGGCGCAGCCTTCCAGTGTCTAATTATGGACATGGTGAGAGTGGATGCAAGTTTTTCTCCCTGACCACTCCTTTGCAGATCAAAGAGGATTGCTACAGTTTGAGGTATATTAGCCACGCATAGAATTTCAGTCAAACGAAATAGGGCCTCCAATGTGATGTTACTTTGTCAGACCATCATTAGTGGAACCCATAAAATGTGATCGTACGTTCTATTGTTTGGGTACTGCTGTTATATCAGCTCGTATATCATGTAAATCATAGTGGTTAGTTATAACAATCTCAGCAAAGTATCTGATGCATAATTAGGAAATGTATAATGCTGTGTCAAAAATATTTGTAAGAGACGTTATTTATTTCTTGAACTTTTTTGATTTCCTCTACCAAACGTCTTCATCAAGCAGCTGCAAGATTTAATCTTAGCACAAAAAAAGAATTCGAGTTTCTAAACTTACTCTCCTGTCCTTACTTCAGATATGTTAATGGTAGCAAAGCAGCATAGCGTGTGAGACAAGACACACGGTGATGTCGGACACATGCCGAGTGGTGATGAGTGCGCAATCGTGTAATTGTGACATGTGTTGTAGAGTGTAGGCGTTGACATTTGAAATGAGAGCAATGGCTGAGGAGGCTGCTCGCTCCAGGCCACATAGGCACGTACCCATGTCACGCTCTAGCTCGTCAAATAGGACTGGGCTGTCAGAGTTTCCACCACTATGCTCTAACTGTTGCCATCACCTCATGCTGGTAGACGGCGGAACTGCGGTTGACATGAAGCGAATTATTCCATTGGCGTCATAACAAGCAGCTCGCTATTTGAGAGGCATTTTACTTTTGTAAATATGCTGGCTGGCTCGGTATTGCGGTTGACTAATGGCGGGCTCTAGCAAAATAAGCACAAATACCAGTGAGCTAGAAAAGAAACTCTCAAGAACGATTGTATCATTCTTCAAGCACCCTTGCGATGAGATTTCTCGAATTCACAGGGTTGTGAGAAATGGTCCACCACCTCTGGCTGTCCATTCATGGAATTTACTATCCAGGCTGTCCTGTTATGTCCGACTGCGAAATCCCTTGTCAGAGCAAACTTGCAAGGGCTGTGATTGGCTACTGCTAGCGCTGTTGTTACTGCCTCAGTTCACTCCATTCGGATCTAGATTCAGTTATGTATTTGACAAGACACCAGCTGCTGTATCTTTTATAGTCTGCCAGCAAACGCTGTCAACATGCAAGACTTGAATGACGTGTTGAAGAAGATAGTTAATGGAGGATGGGTGCCTATCATCTTGTACTTACTTCTGGGCATCATCGGCATCCCCTGCGGCATGCAGAACCTCGGCATGGTATTCTTTGGTGCCTCCATGGATCACTACTGCCAGGTGCCGGGCCTCGAGGACTTTGATCCAAAAGACGCTCAAAAAATATCTGCGACTATCGACAAGAAGGGAGAGCTAAGCAGCTGCGAGGTCTATGATCTGGACTACAATAAGTACAGCGCAGACGAGCTGCGATCATGGAACAGGACGCTCATGTTGGCAAATGTTACGGAGACAAGAGAGTGTGACTCATGGTTCTATGACAGGTCAGAGTTCCTGTCATCGGCCAGGAGTAGGGTAAGTATCATCCAATGTGACTTGCTCGTACTCAACCATGTACTTACACATATGCATATGTGCATATGCATATCTGAACTGCATTCTCGTCTTGCTCACTCCTCAGTCCGCAAATCTTTCAAACATTTTCTTTCTCTTACGAAATTATATATTAATTTCCAGTGGGACCTTGTTTGCACTGAGTACGACTTCAAACTCATGATGCAGAGCGTCTACATGTGTGGCTTTCTCGTCGGCACAGTCTCCTTTGGAGTGTTGTCTGACAGGTACGATTGCTGTCATTGTGCTGCCACAGCCCTGCTGCCTGACAGGCATATCTCTATGACATCTCCTGTGTCAGTGCCCTTATATAGCTGGGCGACATTGTATTCAGATGAAATAAACAAATGAGACAGGTGTCAGAATTTCATACCCTCTCGCATCTTGGCCATTATCTGACTGGAGACCACAGCAAAATTTAATTCACATGTGAAGTGACTGTGTAGCCGCGGATATCGATGATTGTTTGTATAACTCATTCTAGTATTTCCCTGACGAATATGCTTGAGCAGCCAGGCAGCAGGGTAACAGCATTATCAGTACACATCCAGCATAGAAGTTAGAGCAGATGTATCTATCCAGCAGAGCCCAGCCTGCGCTGCCTATCTCGCACCCAGCCTGACGCCTGTTTCTCCCCCTTGCAGAATTGGACGGCTGAAGGCATTCATGCTGAGCCTAATCTTGCATATCGGAATGGCCCTGGTAGCGGCACTGATATCAGTCTACTGGCACTGGATTGCCTTCACCATCGTACGGTTTCTGGTGGCGATGGCCACCGCTGGGCTCTTCACTGTGCCCTTCGTGCTGAGTAAGGCTCACTGATTCGCTGCGTCTGATGAACTATTCTGTGACACTTTGATTCTAGTTGATTGAATTTTACAGTTGTTGAACTACAAGCACCAAAATGGCGGACATTCACGGGAATATTCTATCAAGGCTTCTTTGCACTAGGTTTTTGCTTGTTGCCGGCAATAGCCTACGGTCTGAGAGATTTTTTGAAGATACAGTTGGCTATGGCGATACCACCCGCCATACTGATTTCATACTACTGGCAAGTGGCAATTTCTGTTCATCATACTAGCATTTGCAGTTACCATGCAATATGTATGATTAGCACTAGTCACTAGTGTCTCAACTAACGTGATCCAATTTTCTGTCAATTGGTAGTAAGAGTGTGTGTATTGTCTCCACAATCTGAATAATGCCCCGTTAGTCGCGCGTTTGAGAAGCAATCTAGACTTCTTTCAGCCAAAGTAACCTGAATAGGCAGCAACAAGATGACTTGATGAAATCAGAAACAGCTGACTGAGAGATGAAGATGTATCGTTGTGTTGACCATAACTCAAGGCCTATTTTTCATGAGCCTACCTGTGGAGTGACATGTCCGTACTGAGATAGCCACTGCTCTAGGCCTATCATTTTGAAGATAAATGTTAATTAGCGCTTTAATCACAGCCATACGCCTTGAGTTACACACTCGGCAGCTATTTTAAAAATGTTGCCACTACCGCTAAAAGATGCATCTGCAACAGTTCCAATTATACTGTTTTTGCCACCGCAGGTTCATCCCGGAGAGTCCTCGATGGCTCATCCAGCAGGGCAGACACGAAGAGGCCGATTCAATCTTAAAGAAAATGGCGAGGCTCAATAACCGGCCACTACCTGAAAGCTTCAGCACACGAGACCTCACCAACGAGAAAGGCAGTGAAAGCCAGAAAACTCTCCTTGACATTATCAGAATGCCCAGACAGAGAATCAGGCTGCTCATCTGTGCATTCTGCTGGTGAGTTGACTACACACAGTACTATACAGAGATGTGGAATGGAGGTGAGGGAGAGCAGGAGGATAGAGAGAGGGGTAGCGGGTGCAGGGAGAGGAGAGAGGAGGGTAAATCAGGGAGAGAGGGAGGGAGATAATGATGGAAGGAGGTATGGAGGGAGAGGGAAGGAGGCAGCGATAGAGGGAAGAAGGTAGGAGGAGAAGAAAGGTAGGGAGAGGGAAAGAGAGAGGGAGGGGGAGAGAAAGGAGGCGGAGAGGT
>ERZ1740065.2327-NODE-2327-length-11778-cov-3.703404_pt1 | contig 11778 bp, 10 predicted proteins | sample MGYA00581738_ERZ1740065 | MGnify/ENA primary metagenome ERZ1740065 (study PRJEB43018, sample SAMN04849749) | marine metagenome | isolation source: floating plastic debris | place: Pacific Ocean | collected 2008-09-01 | study: EMG produced TPA metagenomics... | reverse complement strand
CATTGACTCTTGCGATCGCCCGCCGCCCTGCATCATCAGGATACTGAGCATTTTCTGTCCCAGCCGAGAGAGAGCCTACGGTCAAGGCGATCGCGGCGGTTGCGGGTTCAATCACGCGAGCTTCGTCGCTCAACAGATAGTGAGGATAGTCACGTAGGGCTAGCTCATGGGATTCGGCTTCGTAGTTGTAATTTCCAGCAGAGATGACGAATACCAAATTCTTGTGCTGATATTCATAAGCCAGCTTGTCAAAGAGAGCTGCAAGGGAAAACTGCTTTTGCCCCTCTCGGAAAACCAGTCTGGGATCTCCTAGAGAAAAGTTGATGACCTTACAGTTGGGGTAAGCATTGATGAAATACTCAACGGCTCGTCGGAGCTGGTTTTCCAGTAATTCGTCAGGATCGTACTCGTTGTTCTCGTCTGTGACGCGGGCGGAAAATAACCAGGTTTCAGGCTGAAAGGTCAGCTCTTGAATGCATTGATTCACATTGCTGTAGAGCGCGATGCCTGAGACTGCAGTCCCGTGGCCTGGTGTGAAGGTGTCACCATCCTCTGGCCCACCTGTCACAACCCTATTCTCGCGATCAGGAAAGACTTCTGCTTCTCCCAAAGCTGGGCCAATCAGCGGATGCCCCCCTTGCACGCCAGAATCAATCACTAAGACGCCGCAGTTGCCCTCAGGAGGCGATAAAACCTCAGGGATATCGTTAAGCGTGACACCATAGAGTTGGGAAGGTTCAAAGCCGGGCCTGGGTCGGCGATCAATTTCTTTGACGAAATCTTCGTCCAACAGCAACTCCAGCATTTCATGGGTGATCTTGACCCTAGCGAGGCAAAGGTAATCACCGACGTAGCGATCGCTTACTCGCATCTCGGAGCCGTCGGTGTATGTCCTTAAGAAATCGTCCAAGTCACCCAGGTATTGCCGCATTTCAGGCATATCGCCCGTATGCCATAGCTCCAGGTCTAAAGCAGCCAGTTCGCCTTGCTGCATGGGCTCCAACTCCAGCAACCGTCCCAGGCGATCGCTGGGCTCTAGAGGCACCAACTCTTCAATGGCATCTAACTCAGCGTACTCATACCCTTCGTCAGAACTGTAGGTGGACAGGCGATCGCGAAATTCGGTGAGTTGCTGGTCATCGGAAAAGACTACGATCGCTTTATTGGCTTTCGGCTCTTGTGCCAGCAGGGTGAGCCCCATGGATGGCAGGCGTTCTTCTGATAGATAACCGTCTTGGCTTAATCGAAGTTTGAAGTTCAGTTTGGGATTGAGCCGGAAGGGTGAAGACTCTCGACGGGGACTCTGCACAATGTTGGCTGCCTGCTCCTGAGGCCTGCGTCCGTGGCTGCCTCGGTTACTGCGGGAGCCTCCACGACCAACGCCGCCGCCGCTTCTGCGAGGTAATTCAATATCAGTTTTAGGCAGTTCTAAATGCTCAAAATCACTCACGGCCCTGAGATTCTCGCTGGCGCTCTGAGTTGGCTATTATACGCATTCTGTCTGAGTAGCGATCGCAGGCTTTGCTCAAGGCTTCAGCGGTCAAATCCTTATTGCCTTTCAGCAGAGTTGCTTTGATGGCATCGGTACAAACTCGTTCAATGTCAGCTCCAGTAGCCCCATCCAATTCGATCGCCAACCGTTCCAAGTCCAATTGGTGATGTCGAACACTCGACAAATACCGTTTTAATAGCGCAATCCTTAGCTCCAGAGTGGGTTTCTCAAAGACCTAAACTTCATCAAATCGTCTCCAGACAGCCTCATCCAGCAGGAATTCATGATTGGTTGCGGCAATGAACAGGCTATTGCTTTGGGACAAATCAATGAGCTGAAGCAGGCTGTTAACCAGTCGCTTAACTTCCCCATGTTCGTTAGCGGTGCTGCGCTCCCGTGCGATCGCGTCAAACTCATCAAACAGAACGACCCATTCTCCCTGTTCAACGAAATCAAAAATGCGCTTCAAATTCGTAGCCGTTTCCCCTAGAAAGGAGGAAAAAACAGCCGTCAAATCGACATAAAGCAAAGGCAGCCCTAACACGCCTGAAAGAACTTTGGCCGTCAATGTTTTGCCACAGCCGGGGGGGCCACAAAACAGCAGCTTAGACTTAGGCTGGAGACCGTAAGAGCGCAAAATATCTTGCTTGCGATTTTCCAGCGCGGTGTCTTGCAAAATCTCCAAGGTGCTGTCTTTTAGGATCACGGCGTCCCAGGTCAGGTCATAGTGCTGCACCTGCACCAGCGGGAAACCTGTTTCCCGGTCTTTGGGAACCGTAGCTAGATAGTGTTTGCTAACCGTGGGATTGGAGGCTAGCGCTTTACCGTTGCCGTTGTGAAGGATTTTTTCGAGATCGCGGGCCAGCAGTTTATGATTCTTGCTCTTTTCTTCTTCGATCAGTTCCATCGCGGCATCATAAAACGCCTCTCGCTCATCTCGCGAAAAGCTGCGAAAGAGTTTTCGTAAGGTTTCACCTCTCGCCATTGATGCCGAACCCTAACATGGTGCGACCGGTCTACTGAATAATCCGGTTGTCACCAAGATTCTAGTAGACAGATCTCGGCATAGTAGCATGTGCCTTGACAACCATTCAGAATTCCGAGAGCTTTTGAAACAACTGTTGTTCAACCGATATGCCCTTTTTTACACTGCTGCTAAATGTCAAAGTTCCATCAAGTCATCGCAGCAGATGTAGCAGATATGCCAGGATAAAGTAGTATGTTTGCTCAAATGCGGCAGGTGAGATTGTGACTACCCAAGTTGCTGGATATGCACAATTGGATATGCAGAATATCCTGAAACGACTTGAGCAGAGAGGTTTGCAGGCAAAATATGTGCGCGCTCGCGCGCTCCCAGCTTGGTGGGATGCTGAGCTTGAGAATGACCCGACTGTGGTTGCCGAGGCGGCTGGCTATATTGCTAAGCGCTTGGGATTAGATATCGCTTCTGTTTTTACGCCTGATGCCAACATTGCATTCAAAGGGCAGACCCAACCCAAGTTTAAGAAGCGACAAAACACCGACGAACAAAGCCTTGAGGTAGCTCAGGGATTGGCGCTACGGGTAGCCGAAATTGTTCAATATGCCACACCGCTAGCCTATGAGCCGCCTAATTTAAGTGCAGCTGAGATTCGTCAAAGGCTACTGGTAGAAGATGCAGCGGTGAGTTTGGGCAACTTGCTCAGCTTTTGCAGTTCGGTTGGCATCCCGGTCGTTCACTATGCCGATTTACCCCAAGGCATCAAAAAGGTGGATGGCCTGGTGGCCTGCTTCAACGGACAGCCCGTCATCGTCATCTGCTGTGCAAAACGCTCCTATGCTTGGCTAGCCTTCATTTTGGCCCATGAGTTAGGCCATATTTTGTGCGGACACGTTACCGAGCAAGTGTTCGTCGATGAAAATATTGCCGAAGAGGAGCAAGATGCTGAAGAGACTGAGGCCAACGAGTTTGCGGCTACGCTCCTACTTGGGCAGTTAAAAGGTTACAACTGGCAAAAGTTACCGCACTGCGGAACATTAGTGAGTCAGGCTAAGAGATTAGCCAGCCAACATCAGGTAGATCCCGGAACAGTTTGCTTAAATTATGCGTGGCAAACGCAAGACTGGATTACCGGGATGGCAGCCCTCAAAAAGTTTGAGAAAGATGCCAACGCCCCGGCCCTCATTAATACCTACTTAGCTCAACACCTAGATTGGGCAAGGCTTGATCGAGACAGTCGAGACTACTTGCGATTGGTGACAGGGGCATAGTCGGTTGGTCGTCTACTTTTTGGACAACGACATCATCATTAAGTTGTCCGCCTATAACCTCTTCTGGCAAGCCATGAAAGCGTGGGGCATCGCCGATCCGGCAATTCGAGTATTGCCAACGGCATCCAGATTTATCAGCCGAGATTGGTCGATTAAAGACCAGTACGACGGACGGACCCGCACCGAAGCTTGCCGCATTGCGGACAAATGCACATAGCTGGTAAAGCCAGGTTCTCCTGAGTGTGCTGCTTTACTAGTCATTTTAGGAATTGATGTCGGAGAGGCATTGCTCATTTCGGCTACATCAGTCGAACCAGATTTCTACATCGTCACGGCTGATAAGCGATGTTTAAGAGCACTTGCTAGTTCAGGCATGACAGCAACGTTAGATCGCCTTCAGTACCGGATCATCTGTCTAGAGCAACTTGTGATTCAGCTAATCCAACAGGACACAGATTTCGACAAAATCTATCGCCGCATCACTAAAGCCACAGCCTGTGAAGTTTCCGTTACAGAGGCTTTCAAACTCGCGGATCAAGCCGCCATCATTCAGAGATTACAAGAAGAGGTTGATAGCCTCCGAAACGATACGGGTAACTTATTAGTGCCGTAGGCCCTATTCTCCCCGCCTCAACCAAAAAACCCCTTAACAAAACCCCAACCCCACACACCCATGGGGGCAACCCGTTCAAGGGGCTGCATCGGTGGTACTCGCGGAAGCCGCTGTCGTTTAGTCGGGCGAGTGTGTTAGGGTCTCTGCTGCCGGATACGGTGACGCCGGAGGAGTTTGAGTATCTGCTGGGGCTAGAGCGGCGACTGGGGGGGCAGCCCGATACCACCACCAAGCTGTATAAAACGCCGCCCTCGCCGGAGCGCATTCAGCAGGTGCATGACCTATGTGAGCAGACCTGGGGTACCCGCACGCCAACGGTGTTGGATGCCTTTGCCGGGGGTGGCAGCATACCGTTTGAGGCGGTGCGGTATGGGCTGAATGTGCTGGCCAGCGACCTGAACCCGGTGGCGGTGGTGACGATGAAGGCGGCGATGGAGTACCCGCTAAAGTTTGGGCCGGATTTGCAGCATGAGATTGACAAGTGGGTGAAGTGGGTCGGCGATGAGGCGGAAAAGCGGTTAGCGGAGTTTTTTCCTTCCCAGGAGGGGGAAACGGTTCAGAACTATTTGTGGGCGCATACGGTGGTGTGTCCGAGTTGTGGGTCGGTGGTGCCGTTGAGTCCGAACTGGTGGTTGAGCAAGACGAGTAACTATGCCGGGGCAGGAAAAGAACGTAAGGTTACGAGCGATTGGTATGCAGTGAAGCCAATTCCGAATCCGGCAGAAAAGCGGGTTGATTTTGAGTTGGTTAAGGGGCGCAAGGGGAAGGGAACAACAATTCAAACTCCCGAAGGTGATTTAAACCCTAGCGATTTCAACACAATTAGTCGTGGCACGGGAAAATGTACTAACTGCGGAAACGTTATTGATAATGCTGTTATCTATGAGCAAGGAAGAACTGAAGAGTTAGGCCATGAGCTTTATGCTGTAGCTTTCAAGAAAGGTCAAGGTGGTCTTGAATTTAGAGCGCCAAATCAAAATGACATTGAAGCTCTAGAGGCCAGCAAGAAATACTTAGAAAAAGTACGCAAAGAAAATCCGTCATTAATTCCTTATGTTGATATTCCATATGGGCATCAATTTGCAGAGCGTAGCTCACTCATTCAGCAAGGAATTGATAGATGGGATAAAGCATTTAATTATCGACAAATCATCACTTTGGCATCATATGTTGAAATTCTGAATAAGGTTCAAGAGAAGCTAAAGCTAGATTATGAGTCAGGGGAATCCGAAGCTATACTCACTTATCTGACACTCGCATTCAGTTGGTGTATTGATGAGAATAATCGTTTAACACATTGGAACTCTGCAAGAATCAGTTCTGAAGGTGCATCTGCACAACATTCTCTGAACTTAATGTGGAGTTATATTGAAATCAATGGAGTCAATAGACTATGGCATTATCAAGGCAAGTCAATGGTCTCTTCCTTTCAAAAATTATGTGACCTATTTGGAAGCGGTCTTTCCTCAAAAGACAGCCTAGAACTTGAGCGTCAGAAAGTTGTAGAGCCAAAAGTTAGTTGTGCTTCTGCTGACAACCTTTTTCATATCTCAGATAAATCAATTAGTGCTGTTGTCACAGACCCTCCTTACTATGCAACTATTCAATATGGTGAATTGTCCGACTTTTTCTATGTCTGGCAAAAACGAGTTTTAGGCAATACTTTTCCCGAAGTATTTTTCTCCGAACTCACCGACAAAGACCGCGAAGCTGTCGCCAATCCTTCCCGCTTCCGCAACATGGGCGAGTCTGCCGAAGAACTCGCCAACCGCGACTACGAAGCCAAAATGGCCCTCGCCTTTGCCGAATACTTCCGCGTCCTCCGCGACGACGGGGTGATGACCGTGCAGTTCAACCACAAAGACTCCGGTGCCTGGGATGTGCTCGCCAAATCCCTCATCGACGCAGGCTTTGAAATCACCGCCAGTTGGGCCGTCAGCACCGAGAACCCGCAAAACCTGCACCAGGCCCAGAAAAACTCCGTCTCCAGCACCGTGCTGCTGGTGTGCCGCAAGCGCGACCCCAACGCTGGTTCCGCCTGGTGGGATGACCTGCGCCCCGAACTTGCCAACCTGGTGGAGCAACGCGCCCCCGAATTTGAAGCCAACGACATCAGCGGCATCGACCTCTACCTCAGCGCCTTTGGCCCGGCCCTCAACGTCTTTAGCCGTGCCTGGCCCGTGCTCGACAGCTCCGGGGTCGAAATGCGCCCTGAAGTCGCCTTTGCTGAAGCGCGGAAGGCGATCGCCAACTACCGCTTCCGCAAACTGCTCGAAGCCGACACCGCCGGGTTCGACCCGCTGACTCAGTGGTATATCCTCGCCTGGGATGCCTTCCGCGCCCGTGAGTTCCCCTTTGATGAAGCGCGACAGCTTGCCCTCGCCGTGGGGGGCTTCAACGTCAACGACTTGGCAAAGGTTCACAAGCTGCTCGACTCCGCCAGCGGCAAGTGTAAGTTCCTCACCCCCCAACAGCGCCTCAAAAAACGCGCCTTTTCCACCAACCCCGACGAATTTTCCGCGATCGCCCTAATCGATGGCCTCCACGCCGTCATTGCCCTCTACCTGGAAGAACAAAGCATCGACCCTGTGCGCCGCTTCCTCAAAACTACGGGTTTGCTCAGCAACGACCTGTTCATGCGCGCCTGGGAAGTCGCCCTGAAGGCGATTCCTCACATCGGCGACGAACGCAAACGCATGGTGGAAGAGAAGGCCCTGGCAGACCTGTGGCTGGCGATGGATGAGATTCAGGCGAAGGTGGTTTACGTGCAGCCGGAGCTGGCGTTTGAAGAGGGGCAGATGGGGCTGTTTTAGACGCGGAGAGGGTTCTCGGTTTGCGTCACCATGTAACTATCTTGAGCGTAGGAGGAATCAGCGGATGTTGAATGGCATTAAGCAACAAACCATTGTGAAGCCGGGAGGCGTGGTGGAACTGACTTCGACGGAGTTACCAGAGGGAGCCGTGGTTGAGGTGATCGTGCTGGTGCAAGCCACTGGCGAAGCGGCGCAAGAACTCCCCCCGCTGACGAGCTTTATTGGAGCGGCTCCTGGCAACTTCGCCACTCCCGAAGAAGCCGATCAGTTCATCCGGCAGGAACGGGATGCATGGGATTATTAGAAGCGATCGGCACTGGGAAGGTTTATCTGGATACCAACCTCTGGATTTATACCCTCGAAAATTATGCTCAGTATGCCAACGCGCTGGGGGCACTCTGGCAAGCCTTGGACGAGGGAACACTAGCGGCGGTCACCAGTGAACTAACGCTGGCAGAGGTATTGGTCAAACCAATGCAGCGGAACGATACCGAGCAGCAAGCCATCTGTGAGCAATTCATCCGCAGTACTGATCACCTGTCTGTCGTTCCAGTAAGTCGCTCTATTTTGATGGAGGCAGCCCAGGTAAGAGCCCATACTCAGCTCAAACTGCCCGATGCGATCCACGCTGCGACGGCTTTAAGCGATAACTGCACGACCTTTTTAACCAATGACCGACAACTCAAAAAGCTGACGGATATTCCTGTGGTGCTGCTGTCAGAGACAATTTCAATTTGATAGATCGGGCCAGGTTGCTCTGTCGCCATCCAACTAAACCGTGGTTGGCCGCTGGAGGATTGCTCATTTTCTGCGGGAAGGCTACTGCCTTCGCACAAGCAAAACTAAGGCTACGTCATAGCATTTGAGAAAAAAGAAAGCCAAATGCTAAATTTTATATAGTACAAGTGAACTTATTGGTCATGGGTACTTGTTACAGACAGCAACGATCTCGGGGCAACGTTTTAGCTATGGATTCCTTGACACCTCAGACGATGAGAGTCCTTGAGTGCATTCAGGACTACTACGCAGCAGATCAGCTTTCGATGACGATCCGCGACATTCAAAGAACGCTTGGCTACAAGTCAGTTGCTCCTGTGCAGCATCATGTCCGCAAACTCAAGGAGGCAGGGCTTGTCGTCAGCGATCCTGATCGGGCAAGAACAATCAGACCAGCAAAGCCAAAGCCGAAGGGAATCCCTATCTGTGGAACAATCGCGGCGGGAGGTTTGGTTGAAATTTTTCCGAGTGCTGATGTTTTTGCTGATAGCGAGGTCGAATATATTTCACCCGAGTTATTCTCCTCACGCTCTCGTGGTTTGGAGCGGTTTGCGTTGCGGGTCAGCGGCGACAGCATGATCGGGGCACACATCCTTGACGAGGATATCGTGATCCTAGACAAGCCTTCCGACTCTCAAACCGTCAAAAACGGGACCATCGTGGCAGCCCGTCTTGAGGGGCAGAACGAAACAACGCTCAAACGCTGGCATAGGGAGGGCAAGCAGGTTTCCCTTATCCCCGAAAATCCTAACTACCGTACGATTCAGGTAGACGCAAAGCAAGTCCTGATCGAGGGAATCTATGTCGGCATTCTTCGTGACATCTTGCCTTAAAGGAAGCCGTCTGGCCTTGGATGGCTTTGCACTACTCCAGAAGCGGCTGATCGGTTCATCCGTCAGGAACGAGACGCAGAGGATTACTACAAGCCTTGGAGGGCGATCGCATTGACTTGAGAGAATCTCTCCACTGCTCTCAACTGTCCCAACGCAACTTCTTAACAAAATTTAAAAATCGACACTCTGAGGTGCGATGTCTCTTTTGACTTGAAGAAACGCTATCTATAGTGTTTCAGATCCTCCTGCAACTCTTGATGTGGCTTGATTTGCCGAATCTCGTTAAACAAGCTGCTTGAAGATTTCAAGAGAATGCATATGATTGTTCCCATCAAGGGAGCAATGCACTAAATTCTATTTAGGGAGCAGTGTGTTATCAAAGGGAGGGATTCAGTCTATGACGACAAATGCGCATCATTGCCCGCAAGACACTGATTCAGTTCTGGGAAAGTCATCCCAAATATGCTGACGCTCAGACTCCACTCGAAGCTTGGTATCAGGAAGCCAAGCGAGCCAGTTGGTCTAATCCGGCAGACATCAAGGAGCAGTACCGAAGTGCTAGTGTCCTAAAATCTGGGCGAGTTGTTTTTAATATCGCGGGCAACAAATACAGGTTAGTCGTTTACATCAACTTTCATCACCAGATCGTATACATCCGCTTCGTCGGAACTCATAAGCAATACGATCAAATCGATGCCGAATCAATATGACTCAATCTTTTATCAAACCCATCAAAACTGAAGCCGATTACGAAACCGCTCTAGAGCGAATCAACGATCTCATGGATGCTGCGCCAGATTCCGCTGAGGCTGATGAATTGGATGTGTTAGCTACGCTTGTAGAGGTCTATGAGGAACAACATTATCCAATCAACTTTCCTAGCCCAATCGACGCGATCGCTTTTCGAATGGAGCAGACTGGCCTTTCTCAGCGTGACTTAGTTCCTTACATTGGCGGCCGCTCTAAAGTGTCAGAAATTCTGACAGGCAAGCGGTCTTTAACATTAAGTATGATTCGGGCGCTCCACAAGCATTTGCAGATTCCTGCTGACGTCCTTTTACAAGAACCAAACGCGCCACTTCCTGAAACTCCTGATGAGGTTGACTGGTCTCGCTACCCGGTCAAAGAAATGGCGAAGAAAGGATGGATTGAGGGCAGACCCAGTATCATAGATTTTGCTGAGGAAATTATACAAGGCTTAATCGAGCGTGCTGGTGGTTATGACGTAGCGTTCAAAATGCTTTGTCGGAAAAATGATGGTGCTCGCCAGAATGCCAAGATGGATCCTTATGCGTTGCAAGCTTGGGGATTGCAAGTATTGGCAATCGCTAATGAAACGCCATTGCCAGCGACCTATCAACCGGGCAGCATTAGTGATGAATTTGTTCAGGAAATGGTTCGCCTGAGTTGGGCAGAGACAGGCCCAAAACTCGCTCAAGAATACTTGTCCAATCACGGCATTCATCTGATTTATTTGCCTCATCTTCAACGCACCCATCTCGATGGTGCGGCTTTGAGACTGGCGGATGGCACCCCTGTTGTTGGTTTAACTCTCCGCTACGATCGCCTCGATAACTTCTGGTTCTCGCTCTGCCATGAACTCGCACACCAACAGCTACATCTAGAAGGTGAGAAGACAGATTATGCCTTTTTCGACGACTTGAGCTTAGATCCTTCAGAGGCTGATCAGAAGGAAACGGAGGCGGATGACAAGGCGAAAGATTTACTGATTCCGCCTGAAATTTGGGAGCAAGCCAATTTGTTGGATAAACCTGTCCCCTCTGCTGTCGTTGCGCTTGCTCAGCAGCTCCGAATTAATCCGGCGATTATTGCGGGTCGAATCCGCAAAGAGTTAGGCAATTACCGCATGTTGACTCACTACGTAGGGAATAACAAAGTCAGAGCCTGCTTTGAGTAACCTCAGGCAAAGTCAGGTTCTGTCTCCCTCATTGCTCTCTGAGGCTCATCGGCAGGATAGAAATGCCACCTGTGCTTACTCATTACCCCTGGAAGATCAGCTACGCCAGCGACACCAGCAACCCTGTCGCTGACTTCTACATCCCTGCCCTCGAACGCTCCATCCAATACGATCGCAAATCCGGCTTCTTCAGTAGCGCCATCCTCAGCCAAGTCGCCGGAGGACTCGGCGCTTTCCTCAACAACGACGGTCGCATCCGTCTGATCATGAGCTGCCACCTTAGCAAAGCCGACCTCCAGGCCATTCAGCAGGGCTATTCCCTGCGCGATGCTGTCGCTGCCAACCTCGACGCCAGCCTGACACCCCCCAAAAACTTCGCCCAATTCAAACGCCTCGAAATTCTTAGCTGGCTCATCCAAGCCGATCGCCTCGATATCCGCAATGCCATTCCCGTGCGACAAGCTGGAGTCCCTCTGGATCCCGATGAGGCCGCCAAAACCCACTACCTCTATCACGAGAAAGATTGCGTTTTCACTGATGCTGACGGCAACCAACTTGCTACGACAGGCTCCAACAACGAGTCCGGGGGCGGCTGGCAGTTTAACGTCGAATCCTTCCATGTGTTCTGCTCCTGGGAAGGCGATCGCGACCTGGCCCGAGTTCAATCAGAAGTGCTCCGCTTTGAACAGCACTGGCACAACCAAATCCCCAGCGTCCGAGTTTTTGAAGTCCCTGATGCCGTCAAGCGCAAACTTATCCGCTACGCCCCGACAACCAAACCCACCTGGACTCCCAACGACGAATTCAACGCGCGTCCGCTGAATCCGCAAGAGCGCGATCGCTTAGACATTGACCCACCGGAGTCCGAACCCGACGTTCCTGATGAGGCGACTCCCGCGATTCCAGTCGATGAAGCCATCCTGGCCCGAGAGCGAGAACTGTTTCGGGCGATCGCAAACATTCACGAAGATCCCGGTTGCCTTGCGGCTTGCCTCGATTCCATTCCCATCCAACCCTGGCCCCACCAGGTCAAAATCCTCTAACGGGTCGCTGCCGAGTTTCACCGCAGCTTCTTGCTTGCC
>ERZ1740065.2326-NODE-2326-length-11782-cov-5.346465_pt1 | contig 11782 bp, 9 predicted proteins | sample MGYA00581738_ERZ1740065 | MGnify/ENA primary metagenome ERZ1740065 (study PRJEB43018, sample SAMN04849749) | marine metagenome | isolation source: floating plastic debris | place: Pacific Ocean | collected 2008-09-01 | study: EMG produced TPA metagenomics... | reverse complement strand
GTTCGGAAAATCGCGCCGGTATTCGGAATGCACTCCATTCACAAAACGACGTTTCAACGACACTCGGTAGGATCAGGCCACCTTGTAAATCCGTCCTTCGCTCTTCAGCTGTCCGGACTTCTTCAGAGTAGCGAGCGCGTTTGCAATCGCCTGTTGCGCGGATTTGTCCTTTGCATTGAGCGCCGAGAAGATCTCCTTGCGTACGAGACCTTTTTCGGATGCCGCGATTGCTTTGACAACCTCGTCACGGGTGCCGGAACGCCGCTTCCTGGTTCCTTTCGCCTTCGTCGTCTTGCGCGTTGCCTTGGGTTTCGGCCCCTCGACCAGGTGGTACTCGAACCCAAGTGCCTTGAGGTCGGCCAGTGCTTTATTCGCCGCATTCATTGCTTCTGTCTTGGCCTGACCAAGTAGTTTTTGCTTTTGTGCTTCGAGTTGTTTGATTTCTTCAATAACTGACATGGTTTTACCTTTTCATTCGATCACACAATGCTTTAGGAGCGGATGCCGAACATTGCAACACATGCTCGTCTTTTGCGCGAAACCCTACCGATGGCTACCGTTTTTGGTGATCAAAATCCAAATCCCCAGCGTATCTGTTTGCTGTCTCCAAGATGCCGGTAGCGCTGTCCGGCAAAACGACACTCCCCTAGGATACTCCAAAATTGGGTCTGAATTTGCGCGGGTATTCGAGACGTATGTCCGATGTATTCTTTGGAGATGTCTTTGCTTCACTGCAGGAATGGGCGCAGGTTGTTTTCCCGGCCCTATACTACACCTATAATCCATTCGGTTGTCCAACCCATTCTTTTTCGGCCAATTTCAGATGCTGGGGCGATGGAAGTCAGAGAGACTCAAGCGATACTCCGGTTCAAAGAACTGGTTGGATGCAAATGTGTCTAATCAATTCAATGGGCGATGAATAAAGTCGCGGATGTCCGGATAGTAATCATTGTCAGAGCCGCAATTACTCATCCTGATCCTGCACCTCCAAGGCAGGCGGCGCGCGATCACTCCGCGCTCTTTTTGCTCTCATCCAAATGTCCAACCGATCTCGATCCTGCGATGATCATTTTGTTTACAACGGGTTGCGGGCCTGCGAGGCTGCTACAGACTCATGTGCGAGGGCAGGTCATGGTTGGAAAACACTCGGTTTTTGTGGTGGTTGTTTTGATTTCCGTCTGGTCGGCCGGTCAGGCCTTGGCGCAGGAGGTCTCTGTCCGCCCGGCCAAGGTCTTCACGGTGGAGCCGACCTCCAGCGAACTCCGGCGGACATATCCTGCGATTGTGCTGCCCTCCTCCGAAGTCGAACTGTCCTTTCGGGTCAGCGGGCGGGTTGTCGAGCTGCCGGTCCGGGCGGCGGTACAGGTGGCCGAGGGGGATTTGATCGCAGCCCTTGATCCGCGCGACTTCGAGACCCAGATCGCGCAGCTCGAAAGTCAGATCGACCAGGCGACTGCGCAGTTGACCGCTCTGCGTGCGGGTGCGCGCGAAGAAGAGATCGCCGCGCTCGAAGCCGCGGTGTTTTCCGCGGAAGCGCAGCTGGAGCAGGCCCGTGACCAGGAGGGCCGGACACGCGAACTGGTCGAGCGTGGCGTGGCAACCTCCGCGCAGCTGGAGCAGGATGAGGCCAACCTGCGCGTGGCCGAAGCCAATTTGCGCGCGCAGATGGAGCAGCTGCGCATCGGACGTGCCGGGGGGCGGCCCGAGGATATCGCGGCATCCGAAGCCGCCATTCGAGGTCTGGAGGCGCAACTGAAGATTGCCCGGGACAACCTTGATGATGCGACGCTCGAAGCGCCTTTTGCTGGGATCATCGCGCGCCGCGACATCGAGAATTTCACCAATGTGCAGGCAGGCCAGAGCATCGCGCTCCTGCAGGCTTTGTCAGTCGTGCACCTGGCGTTTGACGTGCCGGGGCCGGACGTGACCGTACTGGCCGCCGGTGGTACGGAAAACATCCGCAACGAAGTGACATTCGACGCCCTGCCGGACATGGTCTTCCCGGGCGAAGTGGTGGAGTTTTCGGTGCAGGCCGACGCCGCCACACAGACCTACCGGGGCCGCGTCGCGGTGGCGGTGCCCGATGACGCCTTCATCCTGCCGGGCATGGTCGGGCGCGTCACGTCGTCCACCACCGGGGTGCAGGATGCGCTGATGATCCCGATGACGGCAGTTGCCGCAGACCCACGGGGCGCGCCCTTTGTCTGGCGGGTAGGGGAGGACAACACGGTTTCGGCACAACCCGTCGTGTTGGGCGACATGCGCGGTGACACGGTTGCGGTGACAGAGGGGCTGGCGCCGGGCGATACCGTCGTTTCCGCTGGAGTCAGCCGGATAATCGACGGGATGGCCATCCGACCTGTCACCCGGATCGGCGGCTGATCATGGATCTGGCGCGTTTCGCGATCGAGAAGCGATTGATTTCAGCCGTCTCGACGTTCCTGATCCTTGTTGCAGGATACTTTGCCTACACGAACCTGCCCCGGTTCGAAGACCCTGAGTTCGTCATTCGGCAGGCGCAACTGATCACGCCATACCCCGGTGCGGGTGCCGAAGAGGTTGCCGAGGAGGTGACCGAGGTGATCGAAAACGCGGTGCAGCAGCTCTCTGGCATCGATGAGGTACGCTCTGTCTCCTCGCCCGGCGTCAGTACCGTTACGGTGGAGTTCACCATCGCCTCCACGCCGGATCATCCGGAGCTCAATCAGAAATTCACGCAGCTGCGCGCCAAGATCAGGGACGCGCAGACCAGCCTGCCGCCCAACGCACTGCCGACACAGGTGTTTGACGACTTCGGCGATGTCTACGCGCTCTATTTCGCCATCGTGGGCGACGGCTATTCGATGACCGAACTCTATGAATACGCCAAGGAACTGCAGCGGGAACTGGTCACGGTCGAGGGCGTGTCGAAGGTGGTGCTGAACGGTGTGCAGGAGGAGGTGATCTACGTCGAATACTCGCCTGCACGGCTCATCGCTCTGGGGCTCGCGCCGCAACAGATCGGCGATATTCTCTCGGGCCAGAACCTGGTCACGCCTGCCGGGTCGATCCTGGCGGGAGATACGCGACTGGAGGTGCGACCGGGCAACGGCATTTCCTCCACCGATGCCATCGGCGATCTGCTGATCACCAACCCGCAGACGGGCGGTTCCTTCCGGCTGTCTGATATCGCTACGATCACGCGCGGGCTGAAAGAGCCTGCGGACACGTTGCTCTACCGCGACGGGCGCCCCGCCATTGGCATTGGCATTTCCAATACCCTTGGCGGCAACGTCGTGAACATGGGGGAGGCGGTCAAGGACCGCATGGAGGCACTCACGCCCGAGCGGCCCATCGGGATCGACATCCTGCCGATCTCCGACCAGTCATCCAGCGTGAAGGACTCCGTGAATGACTTCGTGATGAACGTGGTGCTGGCGCTGGCGATCGTGGTGGGCACGCTGCTGATCTTCATGGGGCTGCGCTCCGGTGTGCTGATGGGCGGTATCCTTCTGGTGACAGTCGCAGGCACGCTGATGGGCATGTATCTCTACGGGCTCGACATGCAGCGGATCTCGCTGGGTGCGTTGATCATCGCGCGCGGCATGCTCGTGGACAACGCCATCGTGGTGGTCGAAGGCACACTGGTGCGGGTGCAGCGGGGCGAGGATGCAGCCGAGGCGTCGCGGACCATCGTGGACCAGACGAAATGGCCGCTTCTGGGGGGCACTATCGTCGGGCTGCTGGCCTTTTCGCCCATTGGCCTCTCGCCCGATAACACCGGTGAATATGCGGGCAGCCTGTTCTGGACGATCTCTATTGCACTGCTCTTCTCCTGGCTGGTGGCGATCTGGCTGACCCCCTATTATTGTACATTGCTGCTGAAACCCGGCGCGCCCACCGAGGCGAGGGAAAACGCGATGCTGCGGTGGTATCGGGGCCTTCTGGCCCGCGCCATCCGTGTGCGGTACCTGACGGTTGCGCTGGTGGTCGCGCTCTTCGCCTCGGCCATCGCCCTTTTCAGCTTTGTCCCGCCGGGCTTCTTTCCCTCCTCGACACGCGCGCAATTCGCCATCGACTACACGCTGCCGGAAGGCACCGACATCACCCGGACGGCCGCCGATCTTCAGCAGGTGGCGGAACATGTGCGGACAAAGGAAGGCGTGACCGGCACCAATACGATTGTGGGCGGCGGGCATCTGCGCTTCATGCTGATCTACGAGAGCGAAAACCAGAATTCCGCCTATGGGCAGATCCTCGTGGATGTAGAGACCTTTGGCCAGATCGCGCCCTTGCGCGAAGACCTTCAGGCCTGGGTTGACGCGGAGTTCCCCGAGGCCAACGCCAAGGTCTGGCAATTCGTCCTGGGCCCCGGCTCCGGACCCAAGGTGGAAGCGCGCTTCTCCGGGCCGGATGCGGCGGTATTGCGCGGGTTGGCGGAGGAAGCCAAGGCCATCATGGCCGATGCGGGCGCCGTCGCCGTCAAGGATGACTGGCGGGAGCAGGTGCAGGTCATCCGCCCGGTCATCGACACCGAGAACGCGCGCCGTCTGGGCCTGACGCAGGGCGAGATTTCAAACGCGCTCTACAGCCATCTGACGGGCGCGAATCTGGGCGTCTACCGCGAAGCGGACGAGCTGCGCGATATCGTGATGCGGCCTTTCGAGATGGATCGCAATGATGTGGGCAACCTGCGAGATGTGCAGGTCTTCAGCCAGGTCGCGGGCGGTTACATCCCGATTGCGCAGGTGGTGGATCGCTTCGATCTGGAATTCGAGGCCGGGAACCTGCGCCGGATCGACCGGCAGCTGACCATCACCGCGCAATCGGACAACCCTGCGGGTATGCTGTCGGGTGATCTCTTTGACGCTGTGCGCGGACCCATCGAGGAGATCGCGCTGCCGCCCGGCTATGCGCTGGAATGGAAAGGGGAATACGGCAATTCGCAGGAGGCTAACGCCGGGCTGGCCGCGACCATGCCGCTTGGCTTCGGCGCGATGTTTCTCGTCACGCTCTTCCTGTTCAGCGCCTGGCGGCAGACAATCATCATCTGGCTGGTGGTGCCGCTGGCGCTGATTGGCGTGATCTACGGGCTTGCGGGCACGCAGACGCCGCTGGAATTCATGGCGATCCTCGGGGTTCTGTCGCTCACCGGTATGCTGATCAAGAACGCCATCGTGCTGATTGACGAGACAGACAGTCAGATCGGAGCCGGAAAGGCGCGTATGCAGGCGGTGATCGACAGTGCAGTCAGCCGGGTGCGGCCCGTCTCGCTGGGGGTGCTGACCACCGTGCTGGGCGTTGTCCCCCTTCTTTGGGACCCGTTCTTCCAGTCGCTTGCCGTGGTCATCATCTGCGGTCTCAGCTTCGCTACCGTGCTGACGCTGATCGTGGTGCCTGCACTCTACGCGATCTTCTTCCGGGTGCAGGCGGAAGAGACCTAGAGCCCGGCAATCAGGCAGTTGATACGCAGGCTCGCCGGGTCGGTGAGACGGGGCTGAACTGTCGCCGTGTTCTTTGCGGAACCGCGTAAGGTCCCGGTGACGGCTCAGCGCGGCCCCGCCTCACACCGCCTACTTCCGCATCTGACCTTTCACGACACGGGGCGACATTTCACGCCCTTGCTGTTCTCCTCGGGCGTGAGCGCAGGATAACTACACCTGCCGTCTCACACCGTGTCCGAAATCTCACGCGCATCTGATGCGCGTGAAGGACCATCGCTGTGCAGCGGGCCTCACCATCCGCCAACAGGAGTCACAGCCTTGTTCATCGCGCTTCGACGAACGCCAACCCGGTTCACGACCGGTTTCCTGCCACTGATCACGATTCTGGCGATGCTTTCCACATGGCCGGGACAGCTGCCTGCAAAGGACGTATCACAAGCCGATGCACCCCAACGCCAGATCGCGCTCAGCTTCGACGACGCGCCGCGGGGCCATGGCCAATTGCTGAGCGGGCGCGCGAGAACCGCCAAGCTGATCGAGGCCTTGAAGCGGACCGGCGTAAAGGGCGCAGGCTTTTTCGTGCTGACCGAGAATGTCGAGAAATTCGGGGGCGGTCGGGCGCGCATCGAAGCCTATCAGGCGGCGGGTCATGTTCTGGCCAATCACACCCATTCCCATCCGTCGCTCCACAGAACAGAGGTGGACAGGTTCCTGGAAGATGTAGACCGGGCGTCCGGCATCCTGTCACGTTTCAACGACACCACAGATCTTTTCCGGTTCCCCTTCCTGCACGAAGGCGACACGCATGAAAAGCGCATCGCCGTGCGAAACGGCCTGGCGGAACGGGGCCTGCGCAATGCCTATGTGACGGTCGATACCTACGATTGGTACCTGCAGGCACTGGTTGATGAGGCGATACAGGCCGGGCACCGGCTGGATCGCAATACGCTGTGCCAAGTCTACGTGGATACGCTTGTCGAGAGCGTCGAGTTCTACGATTCCATTGCGCAGGATGTGCTCGGGCGATCCCCGCGCCATGTCCTGTTGCTGCATGAAAACGATCTGGCGGCGCTCTTTGTGGATGATCTTGTGATCCGCCTGCGTGAATTGGGCTGGAACATCATCCCGATAACCGACGCCTATGAGGACGAGATTGCCAGGTCCGCGCCAAACACGCTGTTCAATAACCAAGGGCGCGTGGCGGCTGTGGCCCATGCCATGGGAGCGGCGCCCAAAGATCTGGTCCATCCTTCGGAGGATGAGCGTTACCTGCGCGCCTTGTTCGAACGTCACGGTCTGTTGCCATTGACGGAGAGGGCCGTCAGCGAGTAACGCCCCGCGCCGCATCGGGGCGGTGAGACCGGTCTGACAGAAGAAGGATCATGGCGCCGTTTGAAGGTCGGGAACCGGAATGCGTGCGTAAGCACGTCAGCAGACAAGGGGGGAGAGTTTCAGCATGAGAGCCAGTGTCGTCACGGGAGTATTCTTCTGCAGCCTTGCGCTGTGTCTTGCAGATCCATCCATCGCGCAGGAGAGGCGAGAAGTACCGCCGTTCCGGACCTATGGCTCGGCCATTGATCAAGCTCAGTCAGACAGTATCGATCTGTTCCTGAAGACATTCAGGATCGCCTGGGCAGATCAGGATACCGAGGCCCTGTCAGCGCTTCACGCCCCTGATACCGAGTGGATCAACGCCTATGCGCGCATTTTTCAGGGCCGCACGCCTCTGATGGAGTTTTTGCGAGAGACGCTTTTCCCAGGCTTTGACAAGGAGATATCACAGGCGGAAAGTCGTGCCATGCATCCCATCTCCATCCGCTATCTCGGGGGTGATGTGGCGGTGGTGCACCTCTATACCGACAGCGGGCGCGGTGCCTCCCTGGATCAAAACGAGCAGCATCGCCGCACGCATATTCACCTTGTACTCAGTCAGACGGGAGCGGGCTGGCACATCGTGCACACTGTCATCATGGACGCCCGATGAGACTTGCTGCCTGGATGGGAGCCTTGCCCCGGAGAGGATGCCCGGACGCGTATGCCGGAGCCAAAGGGAAGCACAAGCGCGCCCTTTCTCAATGACTACGACTCCGTGATAAGTTGGACCGGTGATACGTCGGTAAAGTCCGTCTTCTGCACCCGGTTGCGCTGGGTCCATGGGGTCGGTTTGGGTATCGCCAACCGCACCGGAGTTTGGAAAGTGGGACAGGCAAGGACAAAGAACGGCTGACCGTCTGGCGATACCGGACAAGGAGCAGAACTCAATCCGCGGTCCTTACCGCTTTCCAGTCTGACGCTCCGTCCGCTCAAACTGCCCTTTCAGATGCTTGCCTTGCGGAGTTTCTGAACCCGTCCGATCCGTGCCTTACGGGTTGTCCAACGATGAGCACTACTGCAGGATCACCCGAAAAAAGGTATAGGTTTTCGCCACATCCGACGCGCGCGGTTTCGCTCAATTTCACTGCGGCAAGGTGGAGGCTGGTCGGTCCTTCAATTATGTGCGACCCTTGCCGAACATCCACCATCCAGAGCAGCAGATCGTGCTCGGCGGACAGGTGTGTTTCACAGAATGCAGCGCTGATACCGGCTCATCACGGACGCTATGTCCTTGACGATCCGGACGAAAAGGATCGATGACATGAAGGGACAGGCTTGGCCGTCGCGGCAGCCGATTGCCACCGCGCCGCCAGCGGGTGAGGCGCACATGGGCAGCTACCCGACCATCTTGACGGCAAGCCGGTCGCGCCGAAACGCCCGTAACTGCATCGTGTTGTGCCTTGCCATGGCGGTGTCGCTGGCGATCCTTTTTTCGGTCGCGGGCGCTTATGACACGGGCGGTCTGGGGCTCGATCACCGGCTGATACTCTGGACCACGATCAAGCTCTTGGTTGTTTTACAGGCAATCCTGTTCCGGGCCCTGTTTCTCAGGGCGATGCGCGACGGGTGGCTCGCCCAGGGCCTGGCCGCCATCGGCGCGATGCTGGCAACGAACGTCGCCGCCGGTTTCCAGATCCACGGCATGAAACTGATCGGCCTCCTGCCCAAGGAGCCTGATCCGATACTGGGCTTCATTCTTTTCCTGTCACCGGCAGTGCTGCCCGTTGCGGGGCTGACGGTGCTGATTTGGATCCTCTTCGATCACAGACCAGATGACCGGCAAGCCGTGGATAAAGCGGGGCCGGTTGACCGGTCGATGGACACCATGGCGGTGCAACCCGCGACGCCCATGTCGAGCTGGCCGGCGAGCGGTGTTCTGACGGTGCGCGCCTATGATCATTATCTGGAGGTCAGATCAGCGGAGGGGCGTCGTTTTGTTCGGGGCCGCATGAAAGATGCGGTTGCCCTTCTGGCCGACACGGCAGGCCTGCAGGTCCACCGGTCTTGGTGGGTGTCGCCGGAGGCCATCGATCATATCGAGACGCGAGGCCGGGACAAGGTCATTGTCCTCTCCGATGGGGAACAGGTGCCTATCGCCAGGTCCCGCGCCTCAACCCTGCGCGCCAAGGGGTGGCTATAGGGATACATTGCCCCGGTGGGACATTCCTCGCCACACATGCCCGGCAGGGGGCGGACATCCGCTCAGGCGCCCGCGTCTGGACAGGTTGTGAGAGAGCCGCGCGCCGTGCATCTTGGGGGGTAAAACCTGATGTCCGAGGCGCTCGCTGGATGATGTCTCCTCTGCACCTGTCGAAAAGGAAACAAAATGAAATTCAAATTTCCGGCTTTGGCCGTCACCTTGTCTCTTCTTGCGACGGGCGTGTCGGCAGAGATGATTGTCATCAATGGCAGATACGTCGTCGCCAAGGAATCCATCCGGGGCTACTTCTACCGCCAAAACAATCAGCAGACGGTGTTCGATGTCCGTTGGAGCGATTGGTCCACCCAGTACCGCTGCGAAGACCTCTATGACAGGACCGTCGTGCAGGCGGCGGCGCTGAATTTCGTTCTCCAGATCGGCGAGGCCAACTCGCTGGACTTCGGAGATTTCCTGGAGGATCAGGGCTTCAGCGGCTGCGCCAAGTTTTAAGCGAGAATACGCGCCTGCCGCCCCGGGCGGCTTCCGGCTGTGCGACATAAAGGGGACTGCATATCCCTAAGCCGTCGTTCAGTCCTGACAAGTTACCGATGCGGCGTGGCGGCAATGACCGCTTTCATCGGGAAGTGATCCGAGCCAACGTGCTCCAGCCGCTCGAAGGACACCAGGTCCAACCCTTCGGTGAGATACAGCTGATCGATTGGAAAACGCATCAGCCAGGAGTTCGCATCGAAGCTGGGCAGCATCCCGCGCCCGACCCTCGGGTCGCGGAAGTCGCCGTAGGCTTTGAACCTCTCGGCGGTCCACGACCATGCGACATCGTTGAAGTCACCCATCGCAACCACCGGTAAATAGGTCCGGTCTGCAAGGCGCGCGGCGCGCTTGATCTGGGCATCGCGCGCTTCGGTATCATTGCCGGGCACCGGCGGGCGCGGATGCAGGCCGACGAAGAAAAACCCGCCGGACGGGCCTTCGAGTTCGGCAAGCACCGTGGGCGTATTGTCGTCGCTCAGAAACACCGTCTTTGCGGAACGCGCGGGCAGGCGGGTCGCAAAGATGGCGCCGTAGTGGTTGGGCAAAGGGTGGCGGACAACGGTTTCATATCGGCTCAACTGCGGCTCCAGCGCCGCGGTCCAGACCGCATCCGTTTCCATCAGAAAGAGTACATCCGGGTCCTCGCGGTCGATCAGCGCCTGCAGCCGCTCGTGATCCGAATTCTCCATCAGCACATTCACCGAGAGCAGGGTGACGCGATCCTGCGCCGCGGTTGTGGTGGCGAGCCTGATTTCAGGCGTGGCAAAGGGCGTGTAGGGAAAGATGCGCACGGTCTGGTAAAGCGCACAACAGATCATCAGCACGGCGATGATCTGTGTCCATGTCGTTGCCAGCAGGAAGCCCGCAACCGCCACAACGAAGGCGACACAGGCGATGTGCAACCGGGGAAAATCCCACCCCCGCACCCACCACTGCACGCTGTTCGTCAGCGGTGCCAGCGTGGTGAAAACCACGGCCCCGGCAAAGATCCAGAACAGGCAGGTGACGATCATTTGCATCCGGGCGGTACTCACTTGGCAAAACAGGGGCTGAGAAAAGATCTCCGCCCGTTGCTCAACCGCGGTTTGCCTGAATAGTTCCATGGAAGCCATGGGAAACACGGCGCGCTCGCGCTGTACTCACCCGGGTATCAGGGCAAGGGCGGTTCGGGGTTTTCCACCTCGCGGATCACCAGCACGGTTTCCGAACCGATCCGGGCCACGTGCCAATCTTCAACTGCGCTGGCCTCTGCGGCATCCCGGTCCACGGCGGAACAATCCGCCTCCTCGTTGTCGCACATGATCAACTCATGGCCGATCAGCTGTTTCATCCGGAAATAGAGACCATGGTCCGACTGGATCGCCGCGCTCAGGCCGGCCTCGCTGTGCATCGCGCGACCAAAGACGTAGACGGGGCTGGCATAGGCGGCCAGCTCCGCTGCGGTCTGGCGCGTCTGTCCCTGCCATTCATGGTAGAGTGTGTAGCGTTTATGCGCCTGTGCGCCATAGCAGCAGATCGTCACGATGAGCGCGGCGATGCCCAGACGAGCGGCAAGGGTTGGTTTGATGTTCAGCAGTTGCACGCCCCGCACGATGATCACCGCATAGAAGACCCAGAAAAAGATCAGCGCGCGCGCCGGGACCACGATGCCCAGTTTCAGTGCCTGCACGATGACCAGCGCAACGCCGGTCAGCAGACCTGCGTAGAGATAAAGCGCCTCGAGTGGTGCCCGGCGCAGCATCACCAGCGTGGCAAGGGTGAGGAAGGTGACATTGGCAAAGAACACGCCGTTGGACGCAAAGCTGGACTTGCCGAAGAAGAGAATGAAAGTCTCTGTCACCCAGGGCAGGTTTGCCCACATCTCTGTCACGCTCTGCGCCGGGGCGGCCTGACGCCATTCGGCAAGCGGAACGCCAAAGATGCCGTGTACGTACCAGTTGAGCGCATAGGTCACCAGCAGCGCGCCGACAAAGCTCGCGGCAAAGAGCGCCAGCAGCAGGAACAGATCGAGCAGCGACCGGTTCCGCGTGCGCATCAGGCAGAGCGCCAGCAGCAGCAGCGGATAGGTGGTGTAGGCCATCAGCGCCGGCACGGTAAAGACCGGCAGCAAAAGCCGCGATGTTCGCTCCGAGCAGCGGCAGACGATGACCGCGTAAAGCGCGATGATGGCCAGCCCCAGCTGCAGCGTGTTGAACCAGCTCGAGATCAGCGTGGCGGGCGGGGCGAGCAGGACCAAGGCCGCCAGCAGGACCGTGAAAACGGTTGGCTTTTGCGACGGCGATGCCAGCATCGC
>ERZ1740065.2325-NODE-2325-length-11783-cov-5.090297_pt1 | contig 11783 bp, 9 predicted proteins | sample MGYA00581738_ERZ1740065 | MGnify/ENA primary metagenome ERZ1740065 (study PRJEB43018, sample SAMN04849749) | marine metagenome | isolation source: floating plastic debris | place: Pacific Ocean | collected 2008-09-01 | study: EMG produced TPA metagenomics... | reverse complement strand
GCTTAAATCTTATGCGGCGGGCTCTTTCTTATCCTTAGGCGACATCGGCAGAAACACTTTAGCAATAACACTATCGCTGATCTCCCAGCGAGCGGCAAGGTCCATCGCAACAAAGTTCCTTAGTTTGCTTATATTTTTTTCTCACATCGCTATTGCACCCGCCCACTCTGACTATACCGACCCAATTTACTGATAAATATTGACGACCCCATGCTGCCTCGTGAAGACCTATTAAAACGTGCTGAAAATCGAGATGTGCTTGCGCGGGCGATCGATCTGGCGGAACAGGCGATTAAAACGTGGGAAGTTAGCATCAGCGACTTTCTCTCCCCCCCAGAGCTGATTGAGATTCAAAGTTGCTTCCAAGGGTTGGCCGACGTTATCTCGTTAAATTGGGGCGGCTATCCCCAGGCAGAGCGCCAGCGCTTAGGGTTTGCCCGCAGCGAACTCCCCCTGCTGAAGGAGCAAGTGGAAGTGGCCGCCATTTCCATCAGCGGTAATTTCCTGTTCGATTCCGCTACCCACCGAGATTTTTTGGGGTCCCTGTTAGGCGCAGGCTTAGTGCGGGAAAAAGTGGGTGACATTATCGTCCTGGGCGAACGCGGGGCTCAGGCGATCGTGATGCCAGAAATTGTGCCCTTCCTAGAAACATCCCTAACTCAGGTGCGGTCTGTGCCAGTACAGGTGCGCCCTATTTCCCTTGATGAGCTAAAAATTCGTGAGCCGAAGAAGAAGGAGATGACAACCGTTGAAGCATCCATGCGCCTGGATGCGATCGCCTCGGCAGGCTTTGGTATGTCCCGCAGCAAAATGTCAGATTTCATTAACCGAGGGGACGTGCGAGTGAACTGGAAATCCATCACCACCCCCAGCCACAGCCTCCAAAACGGTGACCTGATTGCTATTCGCGGCAAAGGACGCTTAGCCATCGGCGACGTTGCCATCACCAAGAAACAGCGCTACCGAATCCAGCTCACCCGCCTCATTTAGCCCGTGGCAATAGCCAAGGATCGCCCAAGCAGCTTGTTTCATCGAGACGAGGGCACCCTATCGCCTCTCAATTCAGACCAAAGGGCCTCTAAAGAGCGCTGAGCTCGTCGCACCCATCAGCGATCACTAACCATCTCACTAATTAACGAATTGACTGGAGTCTCTCGGTCCAGACAAAAGGCAATTCAAGGATCGCCACCTGTCTGGCCAAGGGGCAACGCGCCCATAAGCAAGCGCCTTATGGGCCGCCCGTGCCAGCCGTGGGCAAAGATCCACCCAACTGACTCGGCACCTTGTTAGCCACTCCCCGGTTCAGCACCTCAGTTTTTACCGTTGGCAAATCACAAATTCCCTCAGTCCCTGTCAACAAATCCTCTCGCTCCGTCCGCAACGTATCTTCCAAGGTATTTCCACAGGCTTGAGCATCAAGACCGTAACGCCCTTGGGGATTCCCCCGCACAAACAGCACCACCTTCTGGTTAAAGGAAGTGGTCACATTAGTCGCCGATCCAGCCACCGCATCGTCACGCACGCACGCATACACGCTTCGAACCTTGTCAAACCCCTCAGAATTCAAAGCTTCTTAGCTAGGGGTAATCTCATATCGATCCGGACATTCTTGTCCCTCTTGCAAATCCTGTTGATCCGCCGTGGCATCCACATAATCGACCAGCACCGCATCATTAGGAGTAACACTGGTGGCAGAGGACCACTGCCTAAAGGTCGTGTCAGTGGAGTTGGGGTCAGGGCTAGTACCCAAATCTCCCAGCTCTCCAGTGGCCGTAAACCGTGATAATTCAGCCCGGGTCAGCCGAGCCTGCCCATCCCAGCGATTGTCAGGATTGTCCTCACTTAGAAAATAAACCACAAGGGTATAGGACCGTTGAGCCACTGCATAATTGGCGCATTCAGCGATGTTGCAATTTGCAGGCAGAGGGTCCAATTTCCAAAAAGCAATGACCGGCACACTATCATCAGGGACCTGTAAAATTCCGCCCCCGTTGAAGAGCCACTGGCAGGGCTGAATATCAGGCGCAGGAGTTCCCCCCTGCCACAAACAGTCGCCCGTGTAAACATAAGCGGCTTCCCGAAGCTCACTGCTCATATATTCTGAGGCAATGCTCATTTCTCGCTGGGTTTCTGTGCGTGCCAGCTCTTTCCGGTTTGATGACACCAAGTCAACCACGAGGGTCAGCAAGCCAACAATAATAATGGTGGAAATAATGAGCGTAATCAGCAGTTCTGCTAGGGTAAAACCAGCGGTGCTCTTTTGGAGCGATCGCCCCTTCATCAAATGAGTTAAATACCAACGCAGCGTCCCATGAAAACGATGGAGAAGCGATCGCCTGTTATCCACCGTTTTAGCCCTCGCCATACAGTCGCTGTTGCTAGGTTGTCCTAATCGCATTCTTCGGTAGTCCCCCCAAGAGATAGGCAAAACGTCTTGTAAGACACGTTTAAATCCGAACGGGCAATGCGGGTATAAGCCACCGCCAAAGGTTTAATCGTCTGCTCACCGGTACCCGCCCGAAGCTCCAACTTCGCAGGCTCCGAATCCAACGCCGCTAAATTATTGCGTAACACCGGCGTATCAACCCACACTCTCACCCCCAGTCCAAAAACCAAAGGTATTTCCTGCCCCTCCGCAGTGGTCGCCACGGTCTGAGGATTATCCTCACTGCGGAACACCTGAATCAAAAAGTCTGACTGACAGTCACCATTAACGTCCACAGGCAGTAATTCGTTAGCGGCTGGAGGGGTGAAATTACTGTCGAGAGTGTCATCACAGGGCTGGTGGGTCGAACTGAGGGAGTTGGTCAAGACGGAGTCAGGTGGCGGGGTTTTCGTTACCTCCGCCGAACCCGCCCCTGGCAAGTCAGCGCTGTCATAGGCCCCTTGCTCAACCAAAACTCGTACCTTATCCACTTCACCTTGAGAGATTTGTACCGCTTGCTCAGCTCGATTCGTTTGCACCCGCGCTGCTGTTGCCAAAAACAAAGGCGGCGTAATGGCAACGCCCACAACAGCAATAATAACGATCGCCACAATGCACTCAATCAGCGTCAGTCCCGATTCTGACGTAGTCTCGGGCGATCGCCCAATCAGCATTGCCCATCGTCGAATCCACGCCAATTGCAGCCGTGGCGACAGCCTATATGTAGCTTTAGAAAAAGGTGTCATAGCTTTAAATCAGTAGGCGAAAACAAGTGGGTGCAGACATCAGACAAGTTGAGGAATTCAGCAAAGAACGCAAGGAATGATCCAAATCAGCACTAATCGCAATCATCGGAACCGTGGTCCGCAATCGTCTTACGCAACAGGCAAATGTAAGGATCGTCTGCCGCAGGCTCCCCATAAAACTCACTTCGGGTGTCCCCCAAGGTGACAAATCGACTGGCGATCGGTCCCGCTGGAGCATACTGAAGCCCCACGTCATAGCCCCAACGCCTTTGGGGTGCGCCGTAATAGGTCAAAAACTCCCGACGCTGCTGCTCTTGAGTTGTCTCCCACGCATCGGAGTCGTAGGGTCCCGTGGAGGAGGTGCGGAAGCTGAGTTGGAGAAACGCCCCTGCAATCCTTAAGGGAACATCATTCCAATTTTCCAGCAAGGGGAGGAAATTATGGAGCCCTCCATAACTTTGGTTAAATCGGCTGGGTCCAATACCACTCACAAACACCGCGTTAACCGTAGACTCGCTAGCAACCGGAATCTCCCCTCGTACCGCAGTGGCATTACCTCCGCCAGTTTGGGGAATTTCATAGTCGTTGCTGGGATACCGGTTTGCAACACCATTAGTTTTTCTAAGAATCCCTCCGGAAAAATCCACCGCTGGAGGAGACGTGACGTCAAACCGATTCTCATGCCACCATTCCGATGGATCCGCAAGGGTAGTAGGACGATCAGTATTGGTAAACGATGTGTAAATAGTATTGCCGTCACTGGTGGAACACCCGTACAAGTCGCCTATGTCGAAGCCGATATTAGTCAAGCTATCTTGAGCACTCCCTTCGCAGAAGTTACTCGATAAAGGCGTGACAATATCAGCCAATAACTCCACAGGTCGCCACTCGTCTTCCGCAGGATTAGCAAACTCACTGTTAAGGGTATTTCGCGTATAGAAGTTGCCGTAGTCATCCGATAGGGCGTTTTGGAATTCTTCAACAATGTCGCTCCCGGCTCGGTGATAGTTCAGGTCTCCTTTGATGTACAAAGCGTTGTCCGAAACAAATGAAAGGCCGTACAAGTTCTCATCATCGGGACCGCCTCCTGCGCGACGAACGGTTTCCGCATTTCTTAAGCGGAATCCATGGGTACGGCGATCAGGGTCGGGGTAGTAATCCACAGGCTTAGGACTAATTCCCGTAACTTCATTAACCGGTGGATCTTTACCAGGGAAGGAGTTTACCAGCATGCGAGTATTGGCCTGATCCGGATTGCCTTGGTAAGTGTTCCAAGTTGTTGAGGCTGGGCGAGCAATTCCATCTTCCCGCAAGGTGTCTTCCCTGAATCCGTATACGATTCCGCCGTCCAGACTGTCTTCAATGTTTCCGAAAGGAATCCAGGTATCAGGGGAAATTTCGCCCGGTGAGTTTCCTCCATCCCTCAGCATGTTCACATCCAAGTCTAGGGCTCGAGAAACGAGTAAGTCTCGACCGCTGAAGAACGCAGAATCTATGATGCCTGGATGGTGGTAAGCCAGTGGGGCACCACCCGTACCTTGAACTGCAACCAGGCTAGTTTCTGAACAAACGGGTGCAGAGTTATTGCAGTCGCCAGGAGGCGTCAAATCTCGCTCAACGGGAATTCTCCAGTCTCCTATTGCTCGAGGTTTAATGGCGATCGCCGCAGGGTCCACCGCCACAAACTGTTTGCCACCAATGATGCTGGCTACCTCCGCATCAGTCAGGAACGTATCAATGTAATCTTCATCCAGTCCCGTCCTCGGCTGAGTATAAGTGACTTCCACATCTTCAGTAATCGTATCCACGGAGGGATCCGGTCCTGCACTAAGGGTAGTGGTCTGGGTGGCTACGCGATCACCCTTAAAGTCGTGGTCTGCCGTCGGGAAAAGATAGTACAAAGATGGATACTTTGCTTCTACGGGGCACAGGGTTGTTGCTAAGTGCAAAAAGCGACGTTCAGAGGCAAAATCCGTCGGCAATCCAAGGCCGAAGTAGTTATTCCCCGTAGATTGGCTAAAGTCACAGCCAAACTCGTAATACTCCCCCTGATAGAACGTACGTCCACCAAAGGCATACCAAGCGGTGCGGTCAAATTGGTTATTACCATTGCTGTCTTCACCGTTGTCGATGACGCCACTACCGTCACCATCAAATTCGTGAACGTCGTCGGTTGCTCCGTTGCCGTTGTAATCAAACCCAGTTTCATTTTGAACATCTAAACGTCCGTTGAAGTTGACATCTTCATCCGGATCTAGGACCCCATCATCATTTAGGTCCTCGCCAACGCCACTGAAATTAGTAAATGTGGCTGTAGGGTCGCTGGGATAAATGTACTCAATCTTGTAGCTAAATTGATGCAGGTTAGGGTTCGAACCAGAGGTGTTCACCGCCCGCCCAAAGGTGGGGGCAAAACCAAAGTTGCGATCACGCAACACCTGCTCTTTCAGAGAAATGAGCCAAGCCCAGCGCTGAAAATCAGTGGGATCAACGCCATTTTCGTTCGGATTGCCATTGGCTTCCCCAAGGGCAAACACATAGGCCTCCGGTGGCACCCAAGGCGACTCATCTTGCCATCGAGCAGCTTCCGAAAAAGGCGGGCTAGGCTCCGGCGTAAGTTGAGCATCGGACAGCTGCACTTCCACGTACTTGCTTACGTCAGCGGCACTAGCCGCCAGGGCATTGGCAGAACCACCGGTAACGGAAGTCTTCGCTGGATAAACCCGAACGGAGAAGGGGCGATCGCTCTGCTTATCAGTACGCAGTAAATCCACCTTTCCTTTATCGAACTCAGCGCCCCGATTATTCAAGAAGTCCGACCGCACCGCTACAGGCGTAGCAGGGTCTAAAGACCATGCCGCCACATCAGAATCAGGCAAGTTGGGGTCCCCTTGGTTGCTATCGTCAATATCAGGGAGACTGCCATCAAAGTTAGTCGTCTTGTCGCCAATTGCCCCTAACTCATCCGCCAGATTTTCCAAAATAGTCTGGGTACTAGCATTGCCATAATCCAAAGCGTCCAAATAGCTTAGGTTGTAAGCCAGCATTCCCATAGTCAAGCCAGCAGTTTGCTGGTTGCTTTGATCCGCCGGACTATTGACGCTATCCGAAAGGCTGCGATTTAACTCAGAGAAATTCCCCCACTTAGTCAACTCTGGATAGGGATGAACCGTGCCAGCCTCCTGTCGAGCTGGAAACGCCCCATCAGGATCACCAGACAATGCAGCCAAATTCTCAACAGCTTCTCTTAAGGCGCCATTGCTAAACTGCACCGTTGCAGTATTTGCCCCAGTGGATGCAGGCATCATCGAATTGAGGGTATCTACGTCAAATTCCCAGCCGTTGGTGCCTCGTCCCTCGAAAAAGTCAGTCAACAGCTCATCACCGCTGTTCCCAAACTCTTCACCAAACAGATTTCGCAGTTCGGCCACGTCACGGACGGCAAAAGGCTCTGGAGGCTGCTCAAAGGTTTGCGCGTTTTTCAAGCTACCAGGGCTACCAGGGTGAGCTACCGTCGCCATCGCCGCTACCGGTTCAGCACCGTTTTCGTAGTTGTGATGGAACATCAACGTCCCCTGAACCGCACCCAACACGTCTCGTAAGGATCGCCTCTGTAAAGCAGCGTGAGGGCGAGATGTGTCGAAGTCAGTTGTATTTTGGGGGTAGCCTAAAGGATTGGCAGAGTCACTACCTAACTCCAGACGCTGACCAACAATTAGCCGCAATCCTTCTTGAATCGCCCGTCGCTCCCAATAGCCATCAAGCCCCAAGTCAGCATTACTCGCTGGATTAGCATTTCGAGTTAGTTCTAAAGTGCCCGTAATAGGCTCTCCCACTTTCGTCCCGGCAGGCAATGCAGTGGTCTCCTCTGCCCCCCCACCGTAGGAGGCCCTAGGACCATAGCGGTTATCCGCGCGGAAAAAGTCATCTAGGTAGGGCTTACGCAACGAGTCATTTTGGGCTCGTCCTGCTTGAACATAAGCTTGTTCAGCCCACTCACCGGAGCGGAAATTTCCAGGATCTCGACGGGTCGATAAATCTTCCGTAAATAGGGGCAACGGATCCATCGCCACACTAATGGCAGAGCCTGTATTGACGGAATCCGTGTCGGCGGAGAAGTTATTCACCGTAACCACCGGAGCCCCGCGAGAGGTATTTTCCGTATCCTGCTGATAGTGAATTGAGGCAAACCCTTCTCGGCGGAAGTTACCAAATCGATTGGTTAGGGATGAGGCGACAAAATCGCCATTGTAGTTTTTAGGCTCTGCTCCCGCTAAGCTGCCCTCGCCCGAGGCAGAAATTTGAGACGCGTCAAGACTATACAAACAAGATGCGGGAGAGCTCACCAGATAAAGCGTCAGCCTGGAACTGTTGGCAACAAAAAAGATGCTGCCTTCCGTGTGCATCGCACCATTCCAGTTGAAATCAGGACCAGGAAATAGCTCTAGATCATTACGGAACCAAGCTGCCCATCGGTTGCCCCGGGCCGCTAATTTATCTTGCTGAAGTTCTAGGGTGGCGATCGTGTTTAATCCACCGCTAGTTTCAAACTCTCCAGATTGGGTTTTTGGCACGACCACCGCATCAATTTGGAAATTTTTCCTCAAATTGGCAGTGGTGCTAGCGTCCTGAAACCATCCGCTTTCTAAAGGTGGAAGGAAGTCTTCCCCTAAGCGTTCAATGAGGTTACATCCTTCAGCCGTATTGTCGCTTTGCAGGGGACCAGAACGAACTTCTAGATTGTCTGCCCTGGCTTTTAGTGAGGCTGGAGACTGATTAAAAAGCGTTGCTGCGTCAAATGTTCCACCGGTGGGTGCCGGTGTCTTAAAGGTGATGGAATAGGCAATAACGGAGTCGTCTACGTCATCTCCGTTTGTGTCGGCTTCATACTGCCAAGCATTATCCAAGTCCCCATCGCCGTTGATGTCCAGGCGCTGTTCTCCTGGCAGGGTGTAGGGATTACCATCCAGGTCCGGCACCAGGTCGCCATCATTGAGCATCAAGCTCAACAGGTATTCTTCAGGGGGAACCCCTGTGGGCGTACGTCGTGGATCAGAAGCAAATAGCTTTTCTAGCTTGGACTTTGCCCGATCAATTGCTGGGGTTGCAGCATTGTAAATAATTTTCTGCTGCCGATCGCCAGCCACGTTCTCAACGCGATTCAGCGATCGCAACGAAACGGCGGTGATGGTCAATGCAACCACAACCAAGAGCAATGACGTGGTGGGCAAAATAAAGCCGCTTTGGGTCCTTCGGAAAGCACTTCTGCGTATTTTCCGGGGAAGGGGCGATCGCTGCCGTATCCATTGTTGAGCATGGCCAAACCAGTGCCCCAACCGATAGATTAAATCCAAATAGAATCGACGTAGCTTAGACATAACCCAACACTGCTAAAGAGTGAGACCCGTAATCAAGTTAGGCGCACTTAGTAGAAGCTTCTGACGCACCACCTCGGAAAAACATCCGACGGCTGCACCCACCATCACTTTGTTGACGCTCGTCCAAACCATAGGTTCCAAATTAGGATCTAGGCGGACAATATAGACTTCTATTATTCAGATTACCCATTCCCTTCGAGGATGACTCATCTCAAGGGTAAAGCCACGAATATTTTTATCAATATCTCTTAGACAAATACCTTGAACCCCAACACTCACCGGTATTTCAAAGCTATGGGCAATAGGGAAATTACATTACAAGTTTATGCGCAATAAAATTTACGCGCAATAAAACAGTCTTACGTCGGTCGAGCCACCGTTAAAATTGACGTCCTCATAAGCTAGAGCGTGTCATCAATTAATCTCCAGAAGCCTTATGCAGTGGGGAGTACGCGCCCTTTAAAAACAAACAAGGCTAGGGGCTGAAACCCTTACAGCTCTTGACTTAGGGATTCAATTGATGACAGCCCCTAGTTGCGTTAGTTAGGGGCACAACCAGGTATTCTGAGCGGGGTAGTTCGCTAGGCGTTGGCAAAGCCAACAGTGCGGTCCTGACTGCTGTCCGAGCAGATTAGAACGTCTCTGTTTCTATTAATCTGCCCTTGGTGTAGGGCAAGGTATTCGATGAGTCCTTTCAATTCAATGTGTCCCAAAAACAATCTCCATCCTCTGGACGCAACCCAGAAGATGGAGTGTGAGACTCTATTTTTAGCGCCTTTGATTCTACGCTTCTCTGATTCTGTGCTTCTCTAAAATTTTACCCTATTGTCAGGATCTGCCCGCTCACTGGCGCTTGCGAACCTAATAATCCCCCTACGGCTGTAACTTAGCATTGGTTCAAATCAATGCCGGCGCTTTTGGCGAAAGCTTGGATTCCTTTGTTGTTCAAGGTTTTAATGGCGGTAGTAGATAGACGCAAACGTACCCAGCGGTTGCCTTGGGGCCACCAGACACGCTTCGCTTGCAAGTTCACTTGCTGCAACTTCTTAGTGCGGCGATGGGAGTGGGATACAGCGAAGCCGTTGTTAGCTTTTTTTCCGGTGAGCTGGCATTTACGGGACATGGTATTGCTTGAAGATGTGATTAATATCAAAAATGGTGTGGAAGGAGGCACGGAAGCGGCGATCGCCCAAAGCTGTTGATTGCTTCAAGCAAGTGCTCCTTAACAACAAGCACCGCTTTCACCTCTTGCGCCCTACTCGCCTGCGGCCCATAAGTATAGCGCCGTACGCTCCAGTTTCACGGACACATTCTAAAACAGCCACAATAAAATCAGATATAAAGGGGACTTGCGCATTCGTTCCCCAGCGATCACAAGCGCTCCCATTTTCTGCCTTCACCTCAGCCAGTGACTGTGCTGAAAGGAGCCTCAATTAAAGGTCCTTGACAATGTGCCTGGCCAAAACAGTTCCCTCAACTTGGGCATTTTCAATGTTGATGCGAGACAGGTTTGCCCCCTCTAGCCGAGCATTACGCATATCGGCATTAACTAAGCTAACTCCATGAAGATCCGAGCCACTTAGGTCGGCACGCTGTAGGGAGGCATCGCTTAGGTTGGCATCGCGCAAGTTAATCCCTAAAACATCCATGGGATAGCCGCTACCTTGCTCAACGTTAATCGCCTGTAGCCCAGCCATAGTCTGTCGAGCCCCGTCCAAAATCGCCCTGTGCAAGTTAGCTGAGTCAAGATTGGCTCCCAGCAGATTCGCCCCGGACAAATCGGCATCTTGCAAGTTTGCAATAACCAGCCCCGCCAAACTCAGGTCGGCCCCCGCAAGATTCGCATTTGTGAGATCGGCACCGTGAAGACGAGTATCAATGAGAGAAGCCTGGCTTAAGTTTGCACCGATAAGGTTGGCTTGGTTTAGCTTCGCTTCATTTAAGTTTGCCCCTGATAGGTCTGCGCTAGACAGGTCAGCGTGGACCAAATCAGCTCGGGAAAGATCCGCATTGGTCAAATCACATCCGGAGCAGGAGCGTGTCTCCAAAAGCTGTTGCAAAGCAGCAGGATCGGCAGCATTACTAGGAGAGGAAAGTCCGCTAATGGCTAGCGTCGCCAACACGGCAAAAGTGGCGGAAGATTTGGAAAAAATTGTGGCGAACTGACCTGCTGCGCGTTTCATATACTCCTCACTAAGAACCTGCTCCTATTATTCAGAGTAGTTCAGGGCTTTGCAGTGATGGCGGAGTGTAACTAGATATGACAGGAATTTTTGAAGCGTGCGATCGCATCTCGGCAAATTAATGATCCAGATCACAATAGGAGAATCGTTCCTTTTCCCTAGCTTCAAGATAAATTGTTTAAATCTTTAATATTCAAAGTTCTAATCCTAAGAACGGTCAAATTGTTCAACACCAACTTTAAAAACAGCTTGCCAGTATTATCGAAAGCCAGAAATTTTCAACATTCCCTACACACCCTTTCCTCGCCCCTAAAAAGCAGAAAGGACCAGTACCAAAGGCAACTGGTCCAAACATCCCACAGCGTTTATACAATGGCCGCAGCTTACTTGCAATCACGTTAAAGGCAGGAGAATGCGCGTCAAGCTTTCCCAAACTTGATGGAGACCGTATCTTTCCCATTTACGTGCCGCCAATACGTCCTGCGTGATCTAGAGCAAGTGTAGCTGAAGATACGGTTTATATCTTTATTAACTAGGCTTGAGTCAGGAAACCTGTATTTTTAGCGTTTGCCTGGGGTGTAACACCTGGAGATAGCCTGGGTTTGCTGTTTTAAAAGGCTGTTTTAAAAGGCTGCTTTAAACTGTTCCAGCAAGGCTTTCTTTTTGTTGGCGCTGACGAGCTAAGCGTAATCCCCAGTCGAGGGCGGCGGTCATGCTGGTGGCGTCGGCGATGCCTTGTCCGGCGATATCAAAGGCGGTGCCGTGATCGGGGGAGGTGCGAATAAAGGGGAGACCGGTGGTGGTGTTGACGGCCTGAGCAAAGCCCATTAGCTTCACTGGAATCAGCCCCTGATCGTGGTAAAGGGCTAGGTAGGCATGGGGTAGGGTTGGCGGAGCGCCGGTCTGGGTTGGCTGGGTTAGCCATTGGGGATCAAACCAAGCGCGACCGGGATTTACCCATAGGGTGTCGGGGGGGACGAGCCCGGTTAGCGTAGCTTCTGGGTGGTTGCGGCGGGCTTGGCTAAGCCAGGGCATGAAGCGAACGCGCTCT
>ERZ1740065.2324-NODE-2324-length-11783-cov-11.885061_pt1 | contig 11783 bp, 16 predicted proteins | sample MGYA00581738_ERZ1740065 | MGnify/ENA primary metagenome ERZ1740065 (study PRJEB43018, sample SAMN04849749) | marine metagenome | isolation source: floating plastic debris | place: Pacific Ocean | collected 2008-09-01 | study: EMG produced TPA metagenomics... | reverse complement strand
GTCCTGTTCTGCTCGTCTGTCTCAGTTCTTATCTCCCTATTTCTCTTCCCTCTCTCTCTCCTCTCTCCTCTCCTCTCTCCCCCTCACTCCCTCCCCCTCTCCCTCCCTCCCTCTCTCTATCCTGCACCTTGTACTTTTTATAGCCATGGTCTATCAATTCACCTCTGCTGACTGTCTGTTATTTCTTTTCCCATCACATTTCTCAAACGCGTCATCGCGCAGTGACGACATGAATGATTAGTTGAGACGGTAGAGAATGGTGTTGATTGTGACAACATGATATACATGTGGTAAATGCATGTGATCCACGCTCTGTCCCTGCTCCGCGCTCTGTCCCTGCTCCGCGCTCTGTCCCTGCTCCGCGCTCTGTCCCTGCTCCGCGCTCTGTCCCTGCCCGATTTGTTTGTGGCAATGTTTAAGGCATTATTCAGTAAGGTACAGTGTATAGCGCTGCTTTAATTCTGGTTTCTATCTGGTTTTAAGGAAGTTTCTAGTCATTAGCATTTTGCGTAAGTGAAATCACAATGTGACCGAGAAGGCAACCGCAGGACAGCAACGCAGTTTAAAATATGGCAGGAACATTGTCCTGCCATAGCTGAGGTGCATGGTGTAATAGATATCACCCCATTTCCTTTCGAACTACCGCCGTGATGTCATTTTAGTAAAAGTACGCAGCACTTGTTTGCCACTGCTGTTGCTCTAGTGATGGGTAGAGAGATCGATGAGATCCTGCCCATTGAGTGGCAGTATCCATTAACCAACTAGTAAACAGTGCCAGGACAAGAACGTAGGGCTGAGAAAACAAGATGGTAGGGATAGCGGTAATTAGAGGTAATGCCTTGGTAAAGTTAATAATAGCTGACCTGCTTATTGTTGCCGCTATGATTAATATAGTGTTGTTGATGTTTATCACCAATGAACCCAACTATTCAGAGTTGTAGTGAGGCTGACTGCAAAATTTTTGTTTGGTGACAGACTGCGTAACCAGCTGGAGAAGTCTAAACACGAGACCGCATTACAAGTGACTCAGTTAAAGTTGGATGGCACTCGATCCCGCGGCACTGTGGAAAGAGAACGAGACAACCTGGTCAGCCAAGTTGAAGGTGGCTGATTTTCTTGTATATACGGCAGTGAAACGACTGTGGAATAGAGACGATGTTGAAACCATCGGTTGTAGATTTGAAGGCTAGAGTGGAAGTGCAGCAAACCGTTATTCAACAGCTGGAGGCTTCAATGAGGGATAAGGAGAGAGAATACGCAGAGAAAGTCAACGCGGTCAGAGAGGACGAGTTTCAGAAGATGTCGCAGATAAATCTGGAGAAGTGAGTTCCAGCCAGAGACGAGCGAGACAGCTTTCTCTCAGCCAGAGTGCCGCCGAGCTGCCAAACTATTTTTATTTTTGCCACACCTCTATGGTGTTTGTTTATCCTGATGAAACGATATTGTTTCAGGCAGAGGCTTGAGTCTGCAGTACAGACGCTGGAGAGACAGAAAGTTGAAAACGACGAGCGGTTTCACAGAGACCAGATACGCTACGAGCAGCAGTCCAGAGAACAGCAGAATGCCCGAGAGCAACTGGAGAAGGAGATGAACACGCTCAGGTTGGCGTTTGGACCGTGCCTTTTACCATAATGTGGTTAGCTACACGTACCTCGGGGGTCAAAGAGCAAACTTTATGCTAATTTCAACTGTTTTATTTCCATTTTCTCTAGTCTTATGGAATTTTGTACCACACAACACGATTCGCTATGTGAACCGCATAAAACTTGATTTTCAAGGTCTAAAATTCAAAACCACAGCCAGCTGCAGAACGAACTCGACTACGAGAGGTCAAGAACAAACGACCAGCGGAATCAGCTGATGAAGTTGGACGCGGAGGTGACGGCTCTGCGCGCCACCGAGCACGAACTAACCGAGCTGATCGGACATCTGCGTGTGAAGGTCTCCGCCGGAAACGAAGAGCTGCGGCGTAGCAAGTCGCAGGAAACGACGCAACACAACACAGCTGACAAGGTGCTGCATAACTGTCGGGAGGCTGTGGCAGCTTCTTATTCCCATATAAATGCAATGCTGGTTTGGAAACAGGTGGCAATGCTGGTATGACTTTTTTCCCATGATGGTCATTCCAGCCAAACTCCTGGTGCGATTACGTACCAAGTTCTTTAATTTCTTCTTGTGAGCATAATAGCGCAACAGTAGTGATTTTGGCATTGAGTTGTATCACTGTGCGTAGGTGTTAGCGCAGCATAAGGCTGTGTGGGCGGACGAGAAGGAGGAGTTGCGCAAGCGCATTGATCAACTCGAGGTCAAGGTCAAAGAATCCAAGACCAATCAGGAGAGGGAAGTGGCCGAGCACCTCAAGGTACGAGATGTCGGACTTATGATAGTCACTGCCAGGGGGCAGTACGTGTAGCAGTGTCAACTGCTTCGTTACAGAAGAAACACGTCTACTCCAAGCTGGTGGAGAAGCTGCGCAGGAAGTTGGAGATATGTGAGGCGGAGAAACAGGAGCTGAAGATTCAGGTAGAGAGCGTCAAGTGAGTGAGTCAGTGTTAGCTGGGGCTGCCAGTTGGTGGGTGGCATCTAGTATACATAACAACTCTTGGCCCTGTGGCATGAATTCGGGCAATGTCCGCTGCGTTGGCTGTATTCACGTGGCTGATGCTGACTCTTATCGTTGCCAGGGGTTATGTGCCACCGGAGATATTCAACAAATACAAGAGAGAGCTGAAGGACCTGAAGACGAGGCATCAAGAGTACAAGCATATAATGCTGTCGGGTGACGTGACTCACGTCCCAATCGGAGACAAGTCATTTGCCGCGGCGAGCGTTCACAACGCCAACTTTGACATAAGTCCCAACCGATCTCAGGTGAGGCAACTCCCACGCCTGACGCTGCTCGAGGTGTTGACAGCGCAACGTAATCGCCACTGTTTATCTTTGCCACTGCCTTTGCGTGCCCCTCGTGACCGCCGGTATTATGACGTCGATTGTAGGAGGTTGAGGGATCCATAGACCCGTGAACTGAATGGGTAATGACTGCACTATCTAGCCACGCCTTCACTCTTATAGCACCCCAATCATTTGCATCTTGTTGATGTGGATAGATGTTGTACATATCATTTGGTAGTCAGCTGACGCCCTCCCTATTACCACCCGCGTATCGTTGGTAAACAGTTGTTTACGAGCATTTGTAAATCGCCGTTTTCTCTTTCACACGACTGTAGGAATCCCCCGACCTTGCGTCACTGGTGCGTCGAATCGACAGGATTGACGAACACCAGCGCAAACAAATGACAGACTTTGGCATTAAATCTCCGTCCATCGAGAGCAGCTGCGTAGAAGACGAAGTGTCGATATGAGGTTTCCCACAGCCTGTCCATCAGACGACGAGTGAGAGACAGAGATGCCTGATGACTAGCGCACTCAATCTATCGGTCATTTCTAACGATGTCGGTATGTTTATGAAGACGGCCCGTGGATTTAATGTTATGATCGGCGATTATTGATATGCTGATTTTTTCAAGCGTGACTTGCCCCCCCCTCCCCCACTATGACGGTGCCTGTTACCACATACATAGCTGCCTGTTACCACATGCTAATTCCTACTTTCGTTTACCACTCAGTGTATTTATAAATTTACATTGTCGCCACTCATCTTCGTCCGTCCGACATCTCCGCTTCTCATCAACGCCTCACTCACGGCGACATATATATGTATCTAAAGAGTTGTAGCGAGACGATACAATCCTTTTATCTATTCTTATACCTGTCAGAGGTCTGCGTGCTCAAGAATGCAAGTATGTGATAAATAAAACTGAACGGAATCCTCAATGCGGCCAGCTCTCATTTTTCTATTCTGACAGCCAGGGCGACGGCCAGAGAATTAGACATTGGCTAGTAGAGAATTGCTCTCTCTCTCAAATCACTGTCTGACATTGGCAGCGTTCTTTTGCCAAACGCCGTTGAGTGATATGACAACGACTCGGCTAATTCTCAAAACTCAGCACATTATCACTCATAACTGTCCATCGATCAATCATCGTGAATTCTACGTCCACGTCTGGTGTAGGTCTACACTATCCGAGTCAATATATCAAACTAAATAACTCATAGGCTATTTCTATGACCTGAGAGTATAACCAGCAACGTATGGCTTGTCTGTCATAAATTGAACTGAAGTTACACACCACATCTGTCCCTGTACACTGTAGGTAGTAGGAAAATGTAGACTTACCTTTCATTTTATTGTATATCTCTGGTAGGTGTTCGTGTGTATCCAATAATTTCTGAAGTTCGTCTCTGCTGACTTCGTACGGCTGACCACGCTTAAAATCTGGACTGTCGCAGAGCACCTGTGGCTGCATGCCACAGACAGGCATCATCAGCAGTGACCAGAGGTAGAGCACGATAGGAAACGGTGGCATCTTGTATTCCAGCTCTTAGCGTAGCGTACCGCTCATTGCCAGTATCTGTTCTCAAATGAATCAGGGCTGTCAGTGTGTGTGTCACCAATGGTTTCACCCTGTAAAACAGACCGTGATTGATTGAGTTCCCATTGCTCATGTTGTGTTAACCTGTCAGTTCTTCTAACCCGCCAATTCCCAGAATGCACTTGCTCTTGTTTTTCCCCAGCTTTTATGACAACATTTGCAATCATTGGAAGGCGGTAGTGATATGAGTTGACAGTTTATCATCAAAGAAAACACTTGGGCGGTAGTAAAGCCTGATACAGACCAGAATACCAGACACAGAGAGTAGCTTCACCAACAGAGCAGCTCATCCAAGTTCCCTCTCTACATGCTGACAGAGCTGACCATATTAGCTACTTACCTCTATCTTTCTCTATCGATGCACTGTGGAAGCAGACGAGGTATAGAAAGCGGCAGCAAGTGTGACTTCACCTCCGTCTCCGTTGGACTAATTCTGGCAGCGGACTGAGGCTGCTCTTGTACCCGCGCATTTCAATTCATTCCCACCGTATAACCGCATCCTGGCGTAGGGGATGAAAGGTCTCACGCCTGTCTCGCACAGTTCAGTGCCAATAAAATAGAAAGCTGCTAATGAAGTCAAAGGCAACTGCTGCAGTATGTTGAAGGCAGCGGTTCGTTGGGCAGGCCGTTAATGGGAGCAGAGCACAGCCATTATATCATATTAGACAAAGCAGTATAAAGCAGCCAAACGACCATTCCCGCATTATCCAACTTGATCTGATATCTTATTGTTGTAGGTTGTGTTCCTTTGACTTCTCTACTCCATCAGTCGACTTTTCTGCAAAGTTTCTGTGCCTACTGACAGACAGTTCTGTTTCATAGTCATACAAATCCTATGAAATAAAAATCAATCGGATTAAGCTGCTGCATCAGGTGATACTGAAGCATTGGTTTGGACATTTCCAAAAATTGTTGGCTATAAGTTTTGCTTACAAACAGTCTTTCATCAGCAGAGCATAGGTCAGGGATGATCTCTTACGGTTCATCATCGCATCTACTGGTAGTAACATGGGTTTGATGAAAATCGCCACCATTGCTCCGCGGCAGTGAGTCATAGGAGCACATCTAACATTCTGATTTATTAATGATATTTAGATTCAAATCGTTGAAGCAGCAGCAGTACAATCGTACCAGTACAGACACAGCATGCGACAAGCCGAGTGCAGCAACATTCCACTGAACTTCAATACATGCTAACTCATTTACTTCGAAGTTTATAGTGATTTGGTTTTGGAGCATCATGCTGGACATGGAATTGTCTTCTCCTGCGTGATGTGCCGAGGGTTTGTAGCTACAGCCATAAACAGCATGACCCCACGAGCAAAGATTTGAAAAGCTGCGTGGCTTGTGGTTTTATAACATTCTCATGAATGTGATGGTAGGAAATTATGCTGGCCATGGAGCCAAAGGGTTTGTCTGATCATGGGCGAGATGAAAAAGGACAAAACTCCTCTTTTACTCAGCGCTCAGTGGACATCAATTCTATGCTCCAGATTCGTATCAAAAGGTTTGGTGACATGTGTAAAAGTGTGTTGCCACCGGAATTCGAACAGCGGGTCTCGCTTGCAAGACAGGTATGTTAACCACTACACCACGGCAGATTACACTACACCACGGCAGGTTACACTACACAACAATATGTTTGTATTGCAATTCCAGTAAAAGAGTTCATAAATTAGCTATACTGACTAGTCAGAAGATGTATCTCCATCTGTGGCTCAGCACATGTCGCCATTGGTGACAGGTGTGCATCTATTTACTGGAACAACGGCCAACGCAAAGACTGGAAACTGAAGAGTGGAGACAAGGACAGTACATAGTATGATAGCAGCGCAGTAATCCATGCTAAGTGATTTCAAGTGGAGGTAATTACAAGTAATCTAGTAGAATTGGCTGCCGCAGTTGATACACTGTCAACTATCTGCTGCGACAATGTGACTCTGGGCTATCCGATGACATCAGCAGTTGATGACTGACATGCATCAGCCAATATAGTCAGGCTGGTGTTGTAGTTATACAACCCCTCCAGCCTCCTCGTCAGACTGGCCATATCCGTAAACTCCTCCAGTGAGCCTCCGGCTCGGTTCTCACCGATCACTCCATGGAAGAAAGATTTGGCGTTTGGATCTCTCGAGTCACTGGCATCGCAGCACGACGCTCTCCAGACGTACGACGGCACGTTGACTCTCTCAGGAACTCTGTCATCCTGGTCTTCAACAACTAGGTCCCTTTGTGGTATGAAGATCGCCTCGGAAGGTACTGCGCCGGCAATGACGAATCGATTGGCACCACTGAACGCGCACCTCTCCTCCATTCGTATCTTCAGCGCAGTCTCCTCATGAAACCAGACGATTCTGTTGAAGCAGGCGTCCTCGGGTACGCTGTTGGTCAGAGTGAACGTGGCCGTGCGAGCCCTACAGAAGAATGACATGATGTGATACCACGGCCACAGCATCTATTACTGTTATATAAGGACGAGACAACTGTTTTTTCTCATGCTGCTGGCCAAATTTTCCTCCACAGCATTCGTATGCGAGTATGCAGCTATGAGTTCAGTATCTCGCGCACATTATCATGTCGACTATTGCCCTCTCTCATCTGTTTCCTCTTAATCTTGAAGCTAATTCTTCAAGGATTTTGTATTACATTTTGCCAATAAACCAGAGAAAGTAGATAGCAGAGCCAACTGCTCAGTCATTGAACCAATGGCTGCGCAGGTAACAGGTGAGTTTTGCACACTTTCTCATCCAGGTTTTCGATGACAACTTCAACCTGTCAGCCAGGGAGATGTGGTTATCTGTAAGATTTAAGTGTACAATCATACTTTCCGCATTGCATGAAGTTCGGGTTTAGGTGGCCGCGGTCGTAGTCTGTGTTCAAGTAGTCTTCGTTGGTGGCTTGAACTGGTGACACCCAGCTGTGTTCCGATTTCTTGTCAGTGTCCATGTTCGCCATCCTATCTTTACCCGCCAGCTACAATGAGGCTCTGTGTGTGACAATCGGTCAGTGGTCAGCATAGGGGGGTGAGAATAATTGACCTTCGGCTGACCTCTGGCTCGATGAACCAGCTGTCTCTGCGGCTGGGCTGCTTTCCTGTGCAGCTCAGCTCCTCCATCGTGTATGCAGAGTAGATCGGGATCCTGTTAGTCGTATCATACAGGGTGGCAAAGTAGTACGACCCGTCATAGCGCTGACACACATACTTGAGATCGGTAGGGAATCCGGTGGGAGGAGTGTGCCTGACACAAAATTCGTAATAACGCAAAGTTGGCAACACGTCACACAAATTTGGTGGGCTGGGAACTTACTTGTAAAAGAACTTGAGACACGGTGTCAGGAACCTGTCATCTGATGTCGAGCATTCCACAGTGCCTGTGAAGTAGACAGCAAAGATGAGTAGCAGACGGAGTGGTGTTGAGTCATACATGCCAGCAGGCTGGCATCTAATGAAATGACTACCAGTCACCTGATCTGATAGGGGTCATACAAGTAATGTTGTGGGTACAGCCAGCTGACCACTCCGATATCAAATCTTTACAGGGATAGACAACTCCGATGTCAAATTCACATGCCTGTTTTATCTGAGCAAGTGATGGGGCTGGTGGCGAATGAGAGCAGTTCTTAGACAGATAACGAAATTCCCACACATATTACACTGTCAACAGTGTCTACAATGACCTCCCACATGGCTTGCCATGATTACATTACTACATCGCCGCACAACTCTTGCGATTATCAATAGACAAACAGGTAAGTGGCTACAATAAGTAAGACAAACACACTGAGGCATAAAAATAGTCTCAGCAGGCGCTGGGGAAGGTTATAGTCAGCTACGAGGCAGCGCACTGCACCGCTCAAATGATAGTGGAAATAAATAACAGCTCGTTGATTGGAAGGCTCAACGCATGAGATTGACATAAAATCATGCATTCATGCGATGACATAATGAAACAGCGAGAGCACTGGCATATTGATTACAAGACAGCTTAGAACGACACAGCAGCAGCCATATAATAACATACTATTAGCTGTCCGGCAGCAGACCGGTTGACAATCTCCGTCAGTCTCTCTCAAATCTGGTAGTGATGCGACAACCTTTGCTGCCGCCATTGTGATCTGGGTAAGTTGAGATGGGGAATTTTGCTGACTTCTAATGTACACCACACCCACGTGTAAGTAGATAGGTAAGTCCCTGCAAGTAATATTAAAAAAATGAAGTGGCTTTCTCAGCAAATTTGGTGCATGCGACAAGTGTGATAAATGCTACAAGTGATGGAACAGTGAAGCTACCGTACTTGGCACCCTCTAGTCAGCCTTGACTCGCAGCTCTGAGAAGAACGCTGCCTATACAGATGTGACAACTGGAAAGTGTACGATGACCTGGGACAAGTTAAATAGAAATTATACGTATGAGGTGCTTCATTCCTTGCAGAAACGCTGAGAGGAATTGCTGCCAACCAACTATAATTAGGAGATAACAATCTCTCTCAAGTTGGCAGTTGCAGTGATGTTTCCAGTAACTGACATTCATACGTCTTCAAATTTAATTTTTCCCCCACACCATCACTTTTAGCAGCAGCGCTCCACTACGAGAGCGAAATTAATGATGCTGGCCATCTGATAACAATGGGAACAAATTTCCTGGTGCACCGGCAGGCGTAATCAGATCAGATACATCAATAATTAATCTCTATTCAGTTTTCTCACCCAGCAGAGAGAGGGAGAGGAGAGCAGGCTCAGTTCGTGCCAGTGTGTTTATGCCTGCTCGCTGGAGGCTAAAAGGTCAGGTGTGTACAGGCTAAGCTGTGATTGGGCGATTCCTAACAAATCTAGGATCTGACACCTTCAAACAGACTCTGTCCTCTAACCGACAAACATCTCTGCCACAGACCGGTAAACCTTCAAAGTATCAGACAACGGTTTTATTACGTATTCCGTCTCATTGATACAAGCTTATACTTTCTGTAGACACATGACCTTTTACAGCGTTGCATTACTTGGAAATTATAGTTGTTGTTGTTTTTATACTTGGCTATGGAGGGGGGGATACGTGCGACTGCAAGCAATCCTCACTGCAAGTATTGAGTCTATGTTGGTTGTTTATAGAATTAATCATATGAATATGCACGCCTCAGGTATTGTAGCCATGGTAACGTTAAATTTCAATACCACAAAATTTTACGATTTCACCTCAAAAATCCAGTTCAACACAAATTTTATGCAGTGTTATCAGCTTTAGGGGGCGGCAATAGTTCAGTGATAACATTTCAAGGGTTAGGTGAGAGCAGAGCGGTAGAGCTGAGTGGGCAGCAGTTTATTAATACAAATACATTCATAAAACGCTCGGGGCGGCAGCAGTGATAACGAGATGCATGTACATCAATCAGATGAGAGATGAGTCGGAGCTCAGGGCGATGTTCGATTGGCTGTGCCTTACTGGAGACAGCTGGTCCTGAGGCTAATTATATTCTAACATTTTACATCTTACGTACGTAGTGACAAGACGCCTGCACTCTTTCTCTCCTCTCCTCGAGTACAACATTAACTATGAAATTAAAACTCATATTTTCGTTGAAGCCTGAGAGAGGCTGGGATACCGTAGTGCCCTGCCACTGATAGAGGTACCTACGCATGCAGGTGAGCTCACCATGGTCCTACTGACAGCAGCTGCTTGTTCTAGAAGCTTTGAGAAGGTTTCAGCGGTCTCTTATTTTCGATTGGATATTTAGCGATTGTAGTGATTGACCAGTAGACGGAATGTCATAAACTGTCGCCTGTAGCTCCTCAGTTATAACAAACAGAATATCTCATCCTTTCACTTTATGTAGTGTTAGAAAATAGCCTGTCAGCAACCTGCTCATTGTTGTCATAATGGATGAGTTGTGTGTCATACAGCGCTCATTTGTTTCCGTACAACTCATGGGTCATCAGCAAGTCATGGGTAATACCATGCGGTCTCTCGGGAGCTATTACAAAGGTTCACTGACAACATTTCTCACTTGCAGTCCTTCAGTGGAAACAATCTTCACATCTTCACAGTGGGCGTACTAGACGGGCGTACTAGACGTGGTGAAAGTCGCTGACATCACGTCATGGAGTTGGTGGCGGTTCTCCATGAGCATAGCCAGGAAAACCTGACCAACGAGACTACTCAGTTACCGCCAGATAAGAACCAAATACAGCCCAGACCTTGGACACTCTTTCTTTCAATCTTCATCCTCATCACCCTGGCAGGCAACACCATAGTTGTCTGCGCTGTATTCAAGACCAAAGCCCTGCGGTCGGTCACCAACTACCTCGTCGTGTCTCTGGCAATTGCGGACATCCTGGTTGGGACACTCGTGATGTCCATAGCCGTGTACGTGGAGGTAAGTTATCAATGTTTGTCGATGTGGAATTGATTTCACAATACCCGCTCATCCACGGGGCTGTGGAAACCAGCTGAAGTAAATAAATCGACTATTGTTCTGCAGTGAACCATTTAAAGACACCATAACATAAATTCATGATGTTCCCTGTGTGAAAAAATCATACATATACTGACACCTGTGAAAAAATTGTGCCTAAGTGTTACACAGAAAGACAACTATCCCAACTTGCACAAAAATTCTGCCAATCCGGTCTGCAATAGATCGTACACGCAATCCATAAAATTTACAGTTGTAAAATATCGTATGGAGGGCAGCTACTACTCGTGGCTAAATATTGCTTAGCATTGCGGGATACTGACCATTCCTCCCTCTCCTTCCCTTCTACACACAGAGGAACTTGATTACTGGCTTCGGTTAACTTTTCTTCATCAGCCAAAACAAAACAGTGATTAGAGCGGAGTTCATTTACACGAATTCATGCCATTAAGTTAATAACTGTACAAATATTCAATTGGAGTCAACGCTGTAACTGGCCAGAGAAAAACATGGCTGCTTTAACTTGTATACCGGATCGCTGACCCGCCCAGACTTGAACTTGCTAGTGCCAAGTACACAAGAATTCGGAATGGTTTCGGGAAAGAATAAGAAATGAATTTGTGCAACTTGCAATCGGTTTGGCTAGCTTAAAAGCACCAGCCAATAGCTATCGGTCAGTTTCTAGAACATCTAAAACCTAAAGGTGATGAAGTCAGTAAGACTCCGCTTGATGATTTAGCCTATATCAGGTAACTTACTGCACCCAGGCCAACTGAGAGAGAGAGAGAGAGAGAGAGAGAGAGGGAGAGAGAGAGAGGGAAGAGAGATAGAGGTAGAAGGGGAGAGAGAGAAAGATGGAAGAAAATCTGCGGAGGGCGTGGGG
>ERZ1740065.2323-NODE-2323-length-11785-cov-4.635294_pt1 | contig 11785 bp, 7 predicted proteins | sample MGYA00581738_ERZ1740065 | MGnify/ENA primary metagenome ERZ1740065 (study PRJEB43018, sample SAMN04849749) | marine metagenome | isolation source: floating plastic debris | place: Pacific Ocean | collected 2008-09-01 | study: EMG produced TPA metagenomics... | reverse complement strand
TTGATTATTGATATATTTATCAAAATTACAGGGAAAGTCTTGTAGCTGTAAAATTTGTTCAATTTTCTTTAAGCAAGAATTAATTTGGTTAAGGCCCATTGGAGCTTGGTCAACGTAAGGCATTTGAAATCGAGCATACAAGTATTCAGCAGTTTTTAAGCCAGTTTCCCGATAAGGTACTAGATTGAACCAAGCTCTGGGAAGTTCTTTTATCTGATGTACAGAAATGCCATCAGGAATAATTAAATTAATATCAATATCCAATTCCATAAACATTTTTTTTAGTTCAGCGATATCATGCTGATTATGAAATCCTAGAGTGAATCCTCCTATAATATTCACAGAAGGTTTTTTTGTTTTATTAATACAATGGACAGAATTAGAAAATTCTTTTTCAATATAAAATTTTACAATTTGTTCAAGAGTTCTATCCGCTGCTTGCAATTCATTAACTCTGTAAATACCTTAGATAATTAATTATTATCTCGGTTCTAGAACCGTACGTGCGAGTCTCCTCGCATACGGCTCAAATATAAATTAAGTCTCTGCAATTATCCAAATAACTTTTTTATATTAATTAAGTCAGCAATAAGATACTCCCCTAATAATTAATCATCATTTTATTTCAAAATAAAATTTCCCTGTTTACTAGAAAATATTGATTAAACCTTAAATACTATTTTTACTTTCTGATATTTAATCGCTAATTTAAGGAGAACCATAACTCCATAAGAAGGATTAAATGTTTTCTGGGTAGAAATATAAAATTTTCTTAAGAAGTTTTTAATAGTTCACTACTTTATTTTAGTTTAATCTCTTGAGCTACGTTAGCTTTCATAAAACAAATACTTTATGTGTGTAGCACTCATTTTTCTAGTTTTAGAGTCAATCAGTTGAATCAAACCTTTTCTTATTAAGGATAAACAGGTCGCACATGGTTAACATCAGCAAGCAATACATCTGCTTTTGAATCATAGGATGCTCGAGTTACAAAATTGGCAAGATCTTCTTGTAAAATACTAGAGGTACAGGTGGGAGTCACAATTACAAGGTCTGGATTCTCTTCTTTATCTTTTCGACTAATATTGTTAATTACTTTTTCCTGAGATCCTTGTGCTAAGACATGGCGATCAACTATGCTAGCTGTTACTGGAGTAAATTCTCTCTCTCTTTCTAACATTGACTGCATAACATTAAAGTAATCATCACCTAGAGGAGCGTGCATAATAGCATGAACATTCTTAAATGAACTAGCTATTCTAAGTGTTCCAATATGAGCGGGTCCTGCGTAATAGGGTTGTTAGATTTATATCTCAACTCCCTGAGAACCGTACATGCAAGTCTCCTCACATACGGCTCAACTAAGTTCAATATTTATAAATTTGTTCTTAGTCTATAAAATTAAGCTATTCTTAACAGTCAGAATAAAAAAATTCTATTTTGATTATTACAATCAAACGTTTGCTAATTTTATAATCTTTTCTCTTTAGTCCTCAAGTATCTGAGAATAAAATGTAGTTACCATAGGATATTTTCTTTCTAAACTGGATTCTAAAGAGTTTCTAGGTTAGAAAATTATAGATTTAGAGTTTCTAAGGTTATTTACCTAAAGGCTATATTATGGGAACAAATAAATGAATGTATTTATTTATTCAGTTTTTCTAATTATACTACTTATTTCCAGGCATTTTATCTAACCATTAGCTTCTTCTGACTTAATAAATACATGATGGCCTATTCTACTTATGCTAAGAATATTAGATTGCAATATTCTAAAAGAAGTTCCACTCTCAAAAGATTCTAAGTATTAGCTATAATTTTTTACGAAGTCACACCATCCAATATGCTAATTTCATTTGATTTAAGTTTTCCTAATTTAGAATGTTGTCAATTAAGTGAGATAAAAAGTAGATAGACTAACAATTATTATTTTATGGTTTATTATAGTAAAGTAAAAAAAAAGGAGTAAAAAAGAAAAAAAATCTTAATATTTTCTTTCTTTAGACCTGAACTCTCCACTATGTAATACCAAAGCTTTAATTATCTTTGTACGCTAAAGATAATAACTTGTTATCTAAAACCTGCTGACAATATCCTTGTGCAATAATACTCTGGTTAATCAAAATTAATTCGTCAAAGTACTGCAGTACATCTCCTAGATCATGATGAATAATAATAATTAACTTATTTTCCTGAGTAAGTTCCTGTAGTAAATTAAAAATAATATAATAGCTAGACCCTAAGAATTTAAAAGTCCAAGTCTGCAGAAGAACCGTACGTGCAAGTTACCCCGCATACGGCTCAAATCATTTAAATTAAATAGTTTTAAATGATCTATTTGGTTAAAGATATATTCTATCCTCTTAATTTTAACTAGCTAAAATTAATTCCAAAAAATCAAGCACTTATTTTATAAGCATAATTAAATCTATTCACTAAAATACATAAGTGTTATCACGTTTTAAAATGTTACTTATACTCTAAGAGGAAAGATATTTGATATTTCGAGAACAAATTAGTTAGCAGATTAATCTTTATCTCAAGACAGAGTTAATTATTCTAAAATAGTTAATAACGAAACTAAACTCTTTCAATAATTCTCCTAAAGTTAATTCTAATATGTATAGATAGCTTAGTACAGCATGTACCTATCTTGCATATATGAGATACCCTATAGCAACATGTAATATTTTAACTTCGTGTCGCACCTTGAGTCTTATAATCAACTCCAACTAAAGGTTCATCTAAGAAAAAAATTTCAGCTTCTTGCACTAAAGATCTTGCCAAGAATACTTTTTGTTGCTGTCCACCTGATAATTCTCCGATGCGGTTATGTCGTAAATGATAGAGCCCTAATTTATTTAGAGCATAATGCACGAGCTGATAACTTGTTTTGGAATAATCTTTGCCCCAAGGAGTATTGCACGTTTGTCCCATGAGAGCAACATCTTGAACAGTAATTGGAATTAGGTAGATAAAAAAATATCAATTCATCTCCTTAAGAACCGTACTCGCAAATCTCCTTGCATACGGCTCAAGTAATCTTTCTTTGAACTATAGAAAAATCACTATCCCTTATTTCTCCCTAGTACACTAGGACAAATTTAAATAGCACTAAAATTTTATACAATATAGGAATCTCTTAATTCAACAAGAAATGTATGAATAGGTCACTTTTTATTATATATAGATTCCATTACAACTGTTTTAAAGTATCACCTTAGAATCAGCTTATGAGAATATTGATATGAATTAATTATTATAAACTCTTTGTTAGTAAGGCTAAAATAAAACTTTTGCATAGATCTACTAGCTGAGGTGCTTACCTGCAATAGGAACTCAGATAATAATATATATTCAATAATTAGCATGTCGCACTAATCCCAGTCAATTTGAGATCTTTGGGGTACATATGCAATCTTATTTCTTTGTGCATGTAGATTTACTCCATTATACGTAATCTTAGCTGAGACTTGAGGCAGTAAACCTAAAATAGCCTTTAAGAGAGTACTCTTACCTGCTCCATTAGGTCCTATAATACCAATTATTCTTCCTGTAAGAACTTTAAAATTAATATTTTCTAGAATGGTTTGATTAGAATATTTAACATTTAATTGCGATACGATTAATTGTTTATCTGAATTCATATGCATGGAGTTCTTTAAATAATTATAAAAGTATCAGATGAAGGATACTTACTTTACCAAAGGTTTTCTAACAAAGTCTTTAGTAGTATCTTGCTGAAGCATAGATAATTGGTCAAAGAAGATAAGGCTTTGCCCATAAGTGATGACTTTATTAGAATTATATCTTAAATTTCCCTTAATGACTCTAATAGAAGAGATCATCTGATCTATATCATTTAGTTGGCTAATCGCATTGCCAACTCCTATGCCAGAAGCCCCATATTGAATTGCAATTGGACCAGTTAAATCTGAGATTCCAGAAGCAGTGATTAATGGCACAGAAACAGCGTTTGAAACTGCATATGTTGTAGATAAAGTAGCAGTTACCTTCTCAATAAGAGTTGCAATATTGTTGTTTATAAGACTATAGTGTTGATAACTACTAATGCCTTCCGTTTGTAACATATCAACTCCCAGGCCTTCAAGCTTTTGAGCTAAATAAACCTGTTGTGGAATACTTAGATAGTGTGGCACTGTGACACATAAGCTTATTTCAGGGAACAATCTACTCAATTGTTTGGTTAAGTCTAAAATCCTTTCGGCTGTAAAAAAAAAACCTCTTTTATAGAAAAGATCATAATTACCAATCTCAATTAAATTAGCACCATTATTAATACATCTATATATTAAATCAGGATTAATGGAAGAGACACATAAAGGTTATGTGCTATTTCTTCTTACAGTTTTAACTAGTACATCATTAGCAGCCATATCTATATATGTAGCTCCACCTTGCTCAGCAGCTTTAGTAATTTTCAGTACTTTAGTAATATCAAAATTATTAATACCTGAAATTATTTTTAATATATTACGATTAGCTATCGCCTCTTGTAAATTAGAATTCATATACTATCCCTACTACGAATAATTTTTAATGATAATTGGCTAAAATCTTATTGACTAGTTAATAAGGATTCCTGCCACTCGATGAGATTAAAAATTCAGAATGAGATTGAAATTTCATTCTGAATTGTTTGTTTACGTATACTGCTCAGAGTATTTAATATGCCAATCCTAAGCTTCGAGTAGTCTCACCACCAAGGTATACACGTACGCTTAAGAAATCGGTAGGACATGCTGTTTCACAACGTTTACATCCAATACAGTCTTCTGTTCTAGGAGCAGAAGCTATTTGTTTAGCTTTACAGCCGTCCCAAGGCACCATTTCTAAAACATCGCAAGGACAAGCTCTTACACATTGAGTGTGAACTAGATTTAAAGTTAAATCTTTTCCCGAACTATACAAGCTACTTTTATAGCATACAGCTCTCTAATCATCTAGATAATTTATGATTTACCTTTCCAGGTTCCCTTAACATTCAGTTAAATATCGATTTAGTTATCTACAGCTTTTAGTTTTAGGCTATCTAATAAACTTCTGTATTAAAATTAGAAGGTTGTACTTTCTAGCTTTATTTGTTTAGTATAATTTCAAGTAGTAAATTACTTTAGCCATGACTAATAACAGAGAATTTATATATGACAGGCTAAATTTCTTACATTAATAAGTTAGTCACTCTCCTACTTATAAAAAACTACTTTCAATACGCACACAACCAATACAAGTATCATATACTTTTACACTATGAGCCATGGGGAAAACTCCTGAATTTGTTGAGTAGAAAATCTCTCTAAGAACCATACTAGCGGGTCTCCTCGCATATGGCTCAAGCATAACTATTCCTATCCTATTATCCGACTAGAAGCGTATAGTTGTACTTTCTTAAGTTTTAGCCAAAATAATGATCTAACCTAGCATCTAAATATTAATTAGATCATATACTCAGTATTTTAACCATCTAAGAATCCTAAATAAATTCTTCCTGTTTATTTTTCCATAGTTAACCTACAATATCCCAATCGGAGTTCTTTTCCCTTAACACTCTGGTATTTGTTGAGAGTAATACTGGATCATTAGTTTAATGACTAATAAAATTCTACTTACATCTATATTCTAGTTACAGAGCCAAGCAAAAACTGCTAAGATTTCATCTTTTTATCAATGATAAATTTGCTTTAAAGATAGTAATACAATTATGGTAGGAAATAGATATGTCGCACATTAAAAAATTTACTTTTTGTACTATTAATAGAATTTTTTTATATTGTATCGTAGCTTAGTGCAAAAGTGAATAGGTATGTGTCTTTTTATTAGCCAGATAATTTTTAGTTTTGTTGCAGCGAAATAGTTGATGTCATTTGACTATATTCAGGATTTGTCTCAGGAGAGTTTGCTTCAGCATTCGGTACTAGCTGCCAGAATTTTTTGAGGCTAGCAGACCAATCTTCTAAGATTTCTTGAGCTTTTGAACTACCTGTTTTAGAAGCATGTTGTTCAATTAGGTGCTTAAGTTGTTTTTCTCCTTCAGGTGTCACAATGCGTTGAGCTTGAGTTGTATCAGAATTTAGCTTCTCTAAGAAACTATTATCCTCATCTAAGAAATATCCTAAACCCCCAGTCATGCCAGCACTAATGTTTCTTCCAAAGTGGCCTAGAACAACAACAATTCCACCAGTCATATATTCACAACAATGGTCACCAACACCCTCAATAACTGCAATAGCCTTAGAATTCCTTACTGCAAATCTTTCACCTGCGTAACCTCTAGCAAATAGATATCCACCAGTAGCGCCGTATAAGCAGGTATTGCCCATAATTACTTGAGATGTAAGATTTGAATCAATTTCACTAGGCGCAATAAGAATAATTTCTCCCCCATTAATTCCTTTACCTACATAGTCATTTGCTTCACCAATAAGTCTTAGATTTAGCCCAGAAATAAGAAATGCACCAAAACTTTGTCCAGCACTACCATAGAAATTAATATTAATTTCACCTCTAAAACCATTATTACCATATTTTTTAGCTATTACCCCAGATATACGTGCTCCAACAGTACGATCAGCATTAGTAATCTTTAAATGTTTGTCTAGTTTTCTGTGGTTGTTAATACTATCTTGTACATCTTGTAATCTAAGAATATCATCATCAAGTACTGGTCCATTACTGTGTACATCGTTATGTATTAACCAATGGCGATTTGTAGCATATGGTGATACTCTCAATAATGAATCCAGTTTCAACTCCCTAGTTTTAGTTAAAGCTACGTCGGATTTAGGTTTAACAAGATCTACTCTGCCAATAATACTATCTAAAGAAGTATGTCCAGAGGCAGCTAAAATTTCTCTAATCTCTTCTGCAATAAATAAAAAGAAGTTAACTAAAGCCTCTGGTACTCCAGGAAAACGAGCTCTTAAATTTTCTCTCTGAGTCGCAACACCTACCGGACAACTATTAGTATGACAAATTCTTGCCATAATACAACCAGTTGCAATCATAGCCACCGTTCCAAAACCAAATTCTTCTGCCCCCATTAATGCAGCTAGAATACAGTCTAATCCAGTTCTCAAACCCCCATCAACACGTATAATAACACGATCTCTTAAATTATTATCCAGCAGCACATTCTGCACTTCACTTAGACCTAATTCCCAAGGGCTTCCAGCATGTTTAATGGAACTTAATGGGGAAGCACCTGTTCCACCATCATGACCAGAAATTTGAATAATGTCAGCATTGCCTTTAGCAACACCAGCCGCGATGGTACCGATCCCTACTTGGGCTACTAGCTTTACAGAAACTTTAGCAGTGGGATTAATTTGGTGCAGGTCAAAAATCAATTGAGCAAGATCCTCAATAGAATAAATATCATGATGAGGAGGAGGTGATATTAATGTTACTCCAGGCTTAGAAGCTCGTAGAGAGGCTATGTATGAGTCGATTTTTTTGCCAGGTAATTGGCCTCCTTCACCAGGTTTAGCTCCCTGAGCAATCTTAATCTCAAGTTGCTTACAATTAACAAGATACTCAGGATTTACTCCAAATCTTCCAGAAGCTATTTGTTTAATAGCAGAATTAGCGGTCTCACCGTATTATAATCCCTTCAAGTGTGGAAATAATGCTGACTTGCCAGTGGTCTCATCAACATCCTTAAGGATAGTAAATCTGACAGGATCTTCACCCCCTTCGCCAGAATTCGATTTACCACCTATTCGGTTCATAGCAATAGCTAAAGTTTCATGAGTTTCTTTAGATAAAGCACCTAAAGACATACCCCCAGTACAAAATCTTTCTAAGATTGTATTAGTTGGCTCTACTTGTTCAATAGGAATCGGAGGTTGGTCGCTAACGAGTTCTATTAAATCTCTTAAAGTTGTGGCAGGACGCCCATACAGTAGTTTTTTATAGATATTATAATTCCCCAAATTATATCCTCGAACTGCCCTATGCAAAGCTTTTGCCATATCCGGACTGTTTATATGATACTCACCACCTGGTCGATACTGTACAAAACCATAGTTAGCTAATTTTGTTTTAGTCTCTTGTGAGAAAGCAGAAGAGTGAAGGTTTACTGTCTCAGCCGCTAATTCATTTAATGTTAGGCCGCCAATTCTAGAGCTTGTTCCACAGAAAGCAAGGTTAATAATTTCATTACCTAAACCTAGAGCCTCAAAAATTTGCGCGCCATGGTAACTAGATAGTAAAGATATACCCATTTTCGAAAGGATTTTCAGCAACCCAGCTTCAACAGCAGCTTTATAATTAGTCTGAGCACTTTCTAGTGAACAACTAGGTAACTTACCTTTTGCAATCAAGTTTTGTGTCTTTGGATTACTAAACCAATGGCGAGTTGTTTCTAAAGCCAAATAAGGACATACAGCACTTGCTCCATATCCAATTAAACAAGCAAAATGATGAGTACTCCAACATTGGCCAGTTTCCACTATTAATGAGACTAACTGTCGTAATCCTTTCTTAATTAAAGCATGGTGCACCGCTCCTACTGCGATTAGAGGGGGAATTAGAGGGTATTCAAAATTAAGTTCCTCTAGTTTATCAGATAAAACAAGAATTTCTGTCCCTTGCTCTACAAGAGAAATTGCTTGTTGGCATATTTGATCCAAAGCCTCTGCAAGACTTGAGCTTCCAATAGCCACCTTGAAAGTAGTTCGTAACGTGTTAGTCTTAAAGCCACTGTTTTTTATTCGCACAATATCATTTTCAAATAGAACTGGAGAATCTAACTTTAAAAGACGAGCAGACTCGGGTTCATGTTGTAAAATATTCCCTTTTCTTCCAAGAGACATTTTCAGAGACATTACTAAATTTTCACGCAAAGGATCCATCGCTGGATTAGTTACTTGTGCAAAACGTTGTTTGAAGTAATCATAAAGTAAATGTACCTTATTAGACAACACAGCTAAAGGAATATCATCACCCATGCAGAAAGTAGGTTCCTTAGCTTGACTTGCCATGTGTTCTATTACTAACTCAACGTCTTCAGTAGTATAGCCACACGCCGTTTGCCATCTCCATAAATCTTCCTTATTCATTTCAGTTTCCAAGAATAGTTCCGATTCCTTAGATAATAGTGATTTGCTATATATTTTTGTCCATTCTCCATAAGGAAAACGTTTCGCAACGTCTTGTTTCAGATCCCAATTTTCCAGAACTTGATGCTGTTCTAAATTAATAGCAATCATTTGTCCTGGTCCCAGCCTTCCCTGTGTGATTAGTCGAGAAGGATCAAGATTAATCACACCAACCTCTGATGACACAATCACTAAATCATCACTAGTAATACAATATCTAGCAGGTCTTAAACCATTACGATCTAATGTTGCACCAATAGTTTTACCATCAGTAAAAGCAACTAAAGCTGGCCCATCCCATGCTTCTTGTAAACCAGCATAGTACTCATAAAACTCAGTAATTTCAGGATAACTGTGTAGGTCAGGTTGGTTTAGATATGCTTCTGGAACTAGAATCATGAGAGCTTCTTGTGGATCCCTGCCTGAGTTAATAAGTAGTTCAACAACTGAATCCAAGTTAGCCGAGTCGCTATTCTCAGGGTTAACAATAGGCTTCAGATCTTCTACATGATTCGTCCAATTAGGATGTTCTAGCACAGCCTCCCGTGACTTCATCCAATTTAGATTTCCTAATAAAGTATTAATTTCCCCATTATGTGCGATAAAGCGCATTGGCTGAGCTAACGGCCATTTTGGCATTGTATTAGTACTGAACCTCCTATGATACAATGCAAAAGAAGCTTCATAGTCAGGATGGTGTAAGTCTTGATAAAATTGTCCTAAGACTGCAGATCTTACCATTCCCTTATACACAATTGTTCTAGACGATAAAGAACAGATATAAAAACTAGATGACCAGTTTGAAGAAACACTTGCTACCATCTTTTCAATTTTTTTGCGCAATAAGTATAATCTTCTCTCAAAAACATCTTGCTCAATCTGCGTAGAAGATAACTGAATGAAAACTTGCTCAATTACTGGTTTGTTTAAGCGAGCCTCTCTGCCTAAAATTTCTTCGACAACTGGTACTTTCCGCCATCCTACAAGCTTAAACCCTTCTTCATTAATTATCCACTCAACTATTTTCTTACTTTCTTCAACAGAGTCAGGAGGAAGAAATAACATTCCAACACCAGTTAAATCTTCAGTTCTAAGATTTATGTTCAATTTTGCAAAATAGTTTTTAAATAGTTTCCATGGAATTCCACTTGTAATACCAGCTCCATCTCCAGAATCCCGATCTGCACTACATCCACCTCGATGTTCCATACAACTTAGTGCCTCTAAGGCTTGCATAACCAAAGTATGACTAGGCTTATTTAACTTATGGACGACAAGCCCCACACCACACGCATCCCTTTCTTTTGTAATTGCTGGGTAGCCCAGACCATTCTGTAAATCCTGTGTAATACTAGGAAAGACATGCATAGACTCATTAGCCTGATTTTTCATTTACAGTAATCTCTTTTATTCAGATAAATAAAATTTCTTAAATCTATTAAGTAATATATAAACATATAATAGACATAGAATACATAAAGATTAACTAATTTTTCTGCCAATTTAATTTCTTAGTCATTCAAAATTCATACTAATGAATGGAAATGTAAGGATTTTCATTCATTAGTATGAATTTAATTTCTTAAGTCTCGGAAAAATCAGCATCGATTACTGTATTATCATCTGCTTTTTCAGGAGTCTTAGATGTATCAGTAGAGCTACCTTGACTAGAATAAACCTTTTGTCCAATCGCCATTAAACTTTCCTGAAGATCCTTAGAAGTACTTGTCATGCTTTCATAGTCCTCATTAGCTATATTATCTTTTAATTGCTTAATTAAGTTCTCTATCTTTTCTTTATCACTACTTTCAATTTTGTCCTGTAATTCTGTTAACTGTTTTTCTGACTGGTAAACCAAAGAATCAGACTGATTCTTTAGATCAACTTTTTGTTTTCTTTCTTTATCAATATTAGCATTATTCTCAGCGTCTTTAATCATGCTTTCAACTTCATCCTGAGGCAATGTTGAAGCTCCAGTGATTACAATTGATTGTTGTTTACCACTACCACTATCTTTGGCCGTTACAGATAAGATACCGTTAGCATCGATGTCAAAAGTCACTTCAATTTGAGGTACTCCTCGAGGAGCAGGTAATATACCATCTAATCGGAACGTACCTAAGCTTTTGTTATCTTTTGTAAATTCCCTTTCGCCTTGTAAAACCTGAATTTCCACATTAGGTTGATTATCTACTGCCGTCGAAAAAATTTCAGATTTTTTAGTCGGAATGGTTGTGTTTCGAGCGATGACTTTAGCCATAACGCCACCTAAAGTATCAACTCCCAGAGATAGTGGAGTAACATCTAATAGTAAGATATCTTTTACCTCTCCAGCTAGCACACCAGCTTGTACGGCAGCTCCGATAGCTACAACTTCATCAGGATTTACACTCCTGTTGGGTTCTTTGCCAATAAGATCAACTACTAGTTTTTGTACAGCTGGTATTCGTGTAGATCCTCCGACTAAAACTACTTCGTCAATCTTAGAATTACTTAATTTAGCATCTCTTAAGGCATTTTTGACTGGAACTTTGCATCGATCAATTAAACCACTGCATAACTCCTCGAACTTAGCTCTAGTCAAAGTTTTTTCTAGATGTTTCGGCCCACTTTCTGTGTTAGCAATGAATGGTAAATTTATATCAGATTGAGTTACATTTGAAAGC
>ERZ1740065.2322-NODE-2322-length-11788-cov-11.681070_pt1 | contig 11788 bp, 9 predicted proteins | sample MGYA00581738_ERZ1740065 | MGnify/ENA primary metagenome ERZ1740065 (study PRJEB43018, sample SAMN04849749) | marine metagenome | isolation source: floating plastic debris | place: Pacific Ocean | collected 2008-09-01 | study: EMG produced TPA metagenomics... | reverse complement strand
TTACTCCATGGATTCTACCTATGAACGCTCACATTTCTTCTCGCTCATTCAGGGATAGCCGGCTAGAGCACAGAGTATTAATAGTAGAGTATAGCGTCTCAGTAATATAGTACAGAGTATAGTAGTCGAGTAGTAGTATAACATTGAGTATCGTATTATCATTAAATATCATCAACCTATGGGAGCGAAACTGTACCGCGAGCTTTCCTTGAGCTACTCACATCGCGTGAAATTATGGTACCGGCCCGGAGGGGGGGGCTACCTGCGCAGTGTGAATGCGGTTTTACAGTAGTGATTTACTTACTTACAAGCTATGGACTATAGGGAGTTGTGCACTTACAGTAATCGTGTAATTACAGTAGTGAGTTACTTACCGAAGTTGGAACTTGAGCTGAATATTGTCAATAAAAGAAGAGCAGTGACCTCCACAAAGTTTACGCCACCTATAAAAAGGTTTATCTCACCTCTAAAACAGAGGACATTGAGAGTGAATATTCTTGATACAGCTCATTATTCGTAGTGATGCATTTTAATCGAGTTATTCGAAGATTAACCAAGATTGATTGATCAGAAGAACAATTTTATGGCACAAGATTGATCTTGCAGCTAGTTTGAGGGAAAATTTCACGGACAAACCAAGAGTAATACGCTACAAAGATCCGCGAACAAGTATGATAGCATAGTTATCTAAGCGAACTCAACACCAGTACAGTTGAATACCACTGATGGCCCAACAGAGACGTTACTGTGATGTCAATGTCAGCTGCTGTGGCCGGTAGCAATGATACTGTTGTGAATTCTATAGGTCAGGAACTAGTTTGTGGTGGCAAGATTAAAATAAGATTAATTTATACATATATTAATATTAATCGGAAGATTTATCAAGATTAGTAATTTTGAGCATGTTGGATTCAGTTGGTTTCCTCTTCAGCATCATCTCCCTCATCATGTATTCTCCCATCACCTTGCCTCACTCTGCATAGCTCTCCTTTCCCTCCCAGCCTCTTTATACCTAGTTTACCCAGCTGCCTTATTCTCACTTGCTCTCTGCTGCATTTCACTTTCTTCCCCTATATACATGGAGATGGGGAGGGGAGAGAGAGAGAGATAAAGAGGGAAAAAGTGAGAGGGATAGAGAGAGAGAGAGAGAGATAAAGAGGGAAAAAGTGAGAGGGATGGAGAGAGGGAGGGAGAGGGGGAGGGAGAAGGGGAGAGAGTGTATAGTTGGTTGAGGTCGATAATGTTACCTGTCCGTATATGTCGCATGGAAGATCATATAGCATATGCAGATGTAGTATCTCGGCAATGTATGTAAGAGAATGCACCATTTCCAAACAGACTTTTGAGGTTCCAACGTGCCAGCCGCGGCACTTAATGATGGCAAATAATTCCATACCTAAATAAGGAAGATAAATAAGCTGTCTAACGTGCATAGCAAACGATAGTGGTACTTCGCATGCTCGGTTATAACTTACCCGACAATGGGTTGCATTAGCCTCTTCAAAATTGTACAAGTCGGAGTAGATCACACAAAATAATAATCCAATAATTGGCAAATTCGAAACACAGAAAGAGAACAATGTCCAGGGCACAATTTGGATGCATTCAGCTCCGCCGTTATTATTCGCATTAGATTTCATACTTAACGGTGGTATAAAGACGGCTAGCTAAATATGTGACACTACTAACACGCTCGTAATCAAAACATAACACGTAGCGCTGAGGAAAGGTATACCAATGTAGTGCAGACCACTCGCAGTGAGTGTGAAACGGTCAGCATCAATCTAACCAGCTACAACCTAAATAAGAAATGAAAACAATGACTTAACCAACTACTAGATAGACTGTAGAAACTAATAGTGCACCATTATCAGAAGAATGGTATTCAACAAACTACGTAACATATCATGGTATTGTGGAAAGTCACCCACAAACACAACCGAGAGGGCTGGCTAACAGTATTCTAATCATGTAGCCCCCAATACCAGTAAGGTTTCTGGTCACACCGAGCAAGCTCGCTTACTTCCCCTGTCCCTGGACGCGTTTGTCGACCAGGTTCTCAATAGACCGGCGTCCTAGCCAGAGCGGTATATTTATTATATACCGCTCTGGTCCTAGCTAGCGTCTCAAGTCGATCTCAGTAACTAAAGAACGTCGTCACTCAAAACGGCACCTGCGGACCGACAATCACATAGTGTCGACCGAGTCGGCAATACTAATATACGTAGACGATTGGTGAGAGCATTTTATTACTGTATATCAAGTTCTCTCTGTCCATCCAAAGTATCACAACTCATCAAAAAATATGGTCTATCCTTTTATACTCCTTTACTTTAGGAGAGGGCGTAATTAAAGAGCAACCTCCTATGCTGTACATAAAAAGAAACCGGAGGGGACAACTCTTAAATACTTCCACTTCAATAGGCTCCTAGGGTTCCCTGCACCGACTAAATGCATTTAATAAATCACTGGGGATGGAAAATCACAGTATCTATAAATCAAGCAACGACAATAGTAGGAGGGTTGTGATATCGCAGTCAGACAGTCGCCACACAACTAGTACGACATATAGTACCGCGCAATGGCCCGTTGCACGGTACTATATGTTGTACCAGCTGTACGGGTGATTCCGGATGGCTAGTATATCTGATAATAGATGCTCAAGAATAGAAGGGGAATAGGGAACAGAGGAGGCCACAAGCAGGAGACAGGTTCGATCACTCTTTGATCAATATTTCGATCATTGATCAGACTTTGATCAATATTTTGGTCAATGGTTAAACTTTGATCAATGTTAACTAAATCTCTGATTGATGTCTGCAATCAATGTTCCAATCAATGTTCCAATCAATGTGTGTGCAGGTATCAGTTGATGAAATAAACGAGATTTTTCTGTGAAGGTTCAGATGTGTATATTCAACAGTGTAGAAGCACACTGCCGTAAACTGAGCAATGGTCAATAAGCAAATAGAAATGATAGCAAAGGCATTTGCTAATATAATGAAATGAAATACTGCAGCATTTTGAACTGGCAAGAGAACAGAAATGAAATGCAGAACGATAGAAGCATAAAGATGACTAGAGAGAGTAAAGAGTTGAAAGCGAGATGTGCTGTTGCATAATATTGAGCTTCCAATAACAGGACTATAAAAGTCTGGCTCGAAAATATGCCGAATATTAGCGCAGAAAAGCAAAAACAGGAAATTATGACGGTAACAGATGCTGCGGCAACAGATTTCAAAACTCCTTCAGAGAGATGTGCATCAGACTTCGATGAATGTAAACTTCGACTGCACCTAAAAAGGAGAAGAAAAATCGATTGCAGAGTTGAAGCCAAGAATTCTTCCAAGCGGATAGCAGTTAAGTTCACAGACCATCTTGTAGTAAGAGAAATCCCTGGCAGCAGTAGTGTGGAACGCCACGTTAGTCAGTACAATCATGTACTCAGACAGCGCAAACATCGAGTAAACTACAATTATCAGATCAGCTGGTTAATATCACTACACGAGGCTTTGCACGCTGCTTCTGCTTCACATAGGGAGGGGGAGAGCTTTGCACAAGTTCAAGAACACAACATAAGTACATTTCTCTGCCTTGACTAGGAAGCGAACACCAAAACATGCCAAAATTTCCACGCAAAATGACCTCTGCTCAGTTCAGCGTGCTCTACATAGATATTGATATCAATCATAGACCCCACGGATATAGATAGAGCCTAGAGTCTGACCTCCAGGTTCGCATTTGGAATTGTGTCTTGAATACAAATAGGCCGCCACTACGAGGAAGATCAAGTAGAGGACTGCAAATACTTTTTTATACGCGAGAGATTTCTTCAGCTGAAATAACAGAATCACACATACGTTCAATGATAACTGGCTATTTCCTGGCCCTGATATATCTTGAAAAATTCTTGAATTCTCAAAGAACTCTTAAGGCTTCCTAAGACTTCTTCAAGACTTGTCTTGAGCACTTTTACGGAGGGGGGAGTAGCGTGTTTACCAAGTCAGTAGGAGGAACTTACGACTTGTGAGATGTTGAAGTGGCTGCGGCAGATCTTGGAGTGAGTGCGGATTATTAGTGCCATGTAGATGACTGATGAGAACAGGAACATGAGAAACGCATTCTTATGTATCACTGAAATGTGAAAATAGAGAAAGTAACTGACATAGATCGATATGGAATCCTTCACTGTAAAAGTGGAAATATCTGGACGGGAAAATATTAAGCAAATATGACGTTTTGCGGGAGATCGCTAACGATAAATTCAGCCAAGTTTTTCATCGGAGTTTTCATACCATGAATACATTCGGGAGTTGTCATCCCATTATCAATAGCAACCCTGCGATGACTGGTAATGTTTCATTGGGCAGGGAGGTACTTTTACTCCATGGATTCTACCTATGAACGCTCACATTTCTTCTCGCTCATTCAGGGATAGCCGGCTAGAGCACAGAGTATTAATAGTAGAGTATAGCGTCTCAGTAATATAGTACAGAGTATAGTAGTCGAGTAGTAGTATAACATTGAGTATCGTATTATCATTAAATATCATCAACCTATGGGAGCGAAACTGTACCGCGAGCTTTCCTTGAGCTACTCACATCGCGTGAAATTATGGTACCGGCCCGGAGGGGGGGGCTACCTGCGCAGTGTGAATGCGGTTTTACAGTAGTGATTTACTTACTTACAAGCTATGGACTATAGGGAGTTGTGCACTTACAGTAATCGTGTAATTACAGTAGTGAGTTACTTACCGAAGTTGGAACTTGAGCTGAATATTGTCAATAAAAGAAGAGCAGTGACCTCCACAAAGTTTACGCCACCTATAAAAAGGTTTATCTCACCTCTAAAACAGAGGACATTGAGAGTGAATATTCTTGATACAGCTCATTATTCGTAGTGATGCATTTTAATCGAGTTATTCGAAGATTAACCAAGATTGATTGATCAGAAGAACAATTTTATGGCACAAGATTGATCTTGCAGCTAGTTTGAGGGAAAATTTCACGGACAAACCAAGAGTAATACGCTACAAAGATCCGCGAACAAGTATGATAGCATAGTTATCTAAGCGAACTCAACACCAGTACAGTTGAATACCACTGATGGCCCAACAGAGACGTTACTGTGATGTCAATGTCAGCTGCTGTGGCCGGTAGCAATGATACTGTTGTGAATTCTATAGGTCAGGAACTAGTTTGTGGTGGCAAGATTAAAATAAGATTAATTTATACATATATTAATATTAATCGGAAGATTTATCAAGATTAGTAATTTTGAGCATGTTGGATTCAGTTGGTTTCCTCTTCAGCATCATCTCCCTCATCATGTATTCTCCCATCACCTTGCCTCACTCTGCATAGCTCTCCTTTCCCTCCCAGCCTCTTTATACCTAGTTTACCCAGCTGCCTTATTCTCACTTGCTCTCTGCTGCATTTCACTTTCTTCCCCTATATACATGGAGATGGGGAGGGGAGAGAGAGAGAGATAAAGAGGGAAAAAGTGAGAGGGATAGAGAGAGAGAGAGAGAGATAAAGAGGGAAAAAGTGAGAGGGATGGAGAGAGGGAGGGAGAGGGGGAGGGAGAAGGGGAGAGAGTGTATAGTTGGTTGAGGTCGATAATGTTACCTGTCCGTATATGTCGCATGGAAGATCATATAGCATATGCAGATGTAGTATCTCGGCAATGTATGTAAGAGAATGCACCATTTCCAAACAGACTTTTGAGGTTCCAACGTGCCAGCCGCGGCACTTAATGATGGCAAATAATTCCATACCTAAATAAGGAAGATAAATAAGCTGTCTAACGTGCATAGCAAACGATACTGGTACTTCGCATGCTCGGTTATAACTTACTTGACAATGGGTTTCATTAACCACTTCAAAATTGTACAAGTCGGAATACCCCACACAAAATAATAATCCAATAATTGGTAAATTTGAAACACAGAAAAAGAATAATGTCCAGGGCACAATTCTGATGTATTCAGCCCCACCGTTATTATTCACATTTGATTTCATAACTATAACGACGGCTAGCTAAATGAGTGACACTACTAACAAGCTCGTAATCAAAGCATAACACGTAGCGTTCAGAAAAGGTATACTAATGTAGTACAGACCACTCGCAGTGAGGGAGCAAAATTGACGAGCTTTTGCGCTTGCAGGGTAATTGAAGTACAGTTTTGCCAACATCTATCATCAACACTGAATAAATATCGACAATCCTAGTCTTTACTTGAAGATAAAATTCCAAATTGCCACACATAAATTTTAGTGAGCGCATTCCATCACACGTTTCGAAAGTTGGAAATAGTAGCAGAAATGGGGGCTACAAACTATGCATATGGCCTCGCTACTATAACATGGCTTTCATTAGTAACTTTTGTTGTGCGTTTGGTTTTCGCACACGACTCCGATGTAGGCTATAAACGTAGGCTATGTCATGACTAAGGTGAAGGACGCTGCTCTGATAGGGATCAAAATCGAGAAATTGTCCGTCATTTACGATTTGCTAGTCTTTATTGGTGTCTCCTCTGTGACACTTCGGCATCATTGTACTGAAAATGACAGATGAGGTGAGGAGGTTGTGTTCAATGTTTTACATTGGTTTGGCTCTCGATTATGCTCATTTTTCCAATCGTTATCAGATTCCGTATGTCATCTGCGTGATTTGGATGTAACTTCTAGTGCATCAACTTCAGACATGAACATATCCATTGTAGGTCATGGACTCGTTGCAAGACGTTCAAGATCTTATTTTGCGATACACTGGAGGTAATCCAGATGAAGATAACAATGGCAGCATAAAAGAGGTCGCTCTACGCTACATGACTGCTGTTGTACCTAAGACTAGCTCTGGACAAGTGGCTGCGGGTGCTGCTGGCGGCTGGTACGTTTACTTCACTGTCTATGGAGTTCTATGGGTTCATATCGCTGTAAGACTATGTATCTCACAGTGCCAAGATATTTTATTCTGATTTTGACAAATTACTAGTGGTCACCAGTGGTTCAAACTGGTATTGAAAGCATGATTATTAATTGATTGCCTGTAGGGAAACTGCCTGCAATGGGTGAACTTATCTGCTAAATCTTTCATACCATTCCATTGTGCTAGAGCAATTGGTTGCGGGAATCTCATCTTGGCTCAATGAGAAACAGCAGCGGTCGGGAGGCTGTCAAGAAGCTATCTGGATCTTTGGCATTGTCGCACCTCTGTGAATGGCTTAGCATTACCCGTTATCGCCAGGGCTAGATAGGAACTGCCACATCTTGTTGTCAATGATCTCCGTTAGCATTACCATATTATCGGTGTTATTATTATTGTTATTATTGGATTATTGTTATTATTATTATATATTTATGTTTGAGTCATCAACAAAGTGTTTTTGTTCATTATGGTGATACTTGGATACATTTTGCTTACACCAGCAGCTTTCTAATCTTCATATCAAATATGCCACCGCATTTCCTAGGGCTGCTGGTTACTTGGCTATGAAGATTGGTAAGGCAGCTGCCTTCAGTATTGGCGCCGGCCTCCTTATGATGCAGGTGAGTCGGTATACTTACAAACCTTGATCGTTTCTGACATTGGAAGGATCCTGTTACATCTACGTTCCATTTCCTGATCACAGCTGGCTCACTATCAGGGCTATGTTAAAGTCGACTGGAAGAAGTTGAACAAGGATCTGGCCGGACGCGGCACTGAGTTCATCCGCCGATCTAAGGCACCTAAACTTGACCAGAAATCCGTAAGTCGCTCTAAAACCATCCAGCTGTGTCAGGCTTCGGGACATTGTGTGAAGTTCATTATTTTTATGTTTTATCCAAGAAGAAGGTAAGGTGTATTTTCTGTTTCCATAAATGTGACTTCAGTTATATTGGCTGATCAACACAATGCTGTGAAGTCATGGAAGTGCTAATGTTTCCACGACCGTATATTCCCAATACATGCTGGACCCATCATCAATGGGAGGAGGTGGCTTTAAAAGTGTTAGCCATGGTAGAAACCAATCAAAATCCTTCCTCATCTATGGAGAGCGGGAGTTGTCTCCTCCTCATCTATGGAGAGCGGGAGTTGTCTCCTCCTCATCTATGGAGAGCAAGAGTTGTCTCCTCTTGATTATGAGATACTGTAAACCCAAATATTTTAGCGGACAAAAGATTATAGCGTATTTTGCGCAAATCAGCAGTATTTTTAATAATAACGACCAGTGATTTCCTTCAAGCTTGTATACAGCATAAAGTGCTATCAAAAATATAGCACTCAACTTTTTCTTCCAGTCGCTACTATTGTCACTGAAATATTTGGGTTTACAGCAGAAGGTGTGATGAAAATATTTCAAATTTTCCTTAAAAACTACACCAGAGAGTTGGATTACCGCCAATAATTCAGCAGAAGCTAGGGCTGGGTATTGTCTGCCCTGCTGCCTTGATTTCACAAGTCGTAGTAATCAAGTGTTAGGTAGACAACTCCAAAGCTCTTAGCCACTCTCTAGCTTTGGGAGATAGGAAACACCAGACGATGACATTTACCACACTCTAATGTCTTTGAGGAGCATCTGCTATTGGTGATCGGTGTTCCCTTGGATTCCAGAACTCCTCTAAATAAAAAAAATCATTTCACAAGAAAACCTCACTACATGTTGTAATAGGACTTGCTTCAATAGTGGTAAGGTGCAGACCTTACTCTAAGTGTTATACCGATATGTGTCACAAATCCCTGCTGCTGCGAGAGATGGTGTAGAATGACGTCACGCTATCCCTGGTGTTATGTGTGGCGGTGTAATAGGTCCGGCACGGCGATTGTTGGCGATATACGGTCCACGATTTCTTTGTTGATTTGCCACCAGCAGCTCTGACCTTTAATTTAGCACGCCTAATCAGAACTATCTCTGCTGCTTACAGCTGCACCTCTGTTTGTCATATCCTTTCAATCAGTTCTCTGACAAAATCAATTTTACATCGGGAAATTATTCTGTTCTTTCTGGTGGCATTGGGTTCGGGCTGAAATATCAGCAATTTTTACTCTTCTGTTGGTAGACGAGCCGAGTTTAAACCCGGTGCTAAGCTTAGAATAAAGCAAGCTGTGTGGCGAAAGTATAATAAGTGCGGACAAAAGCCGGCGTTACATTGGCACATGATTCACGCCTACCGATAGAAGCGTAAAAAATGCCCAAATTTCTTCGAACTGAAGTCTGCAATTCAGTTTTCTTTTACAGATCTTGGATTTTATCAACCAAAACAAAAATTTGACTGGTGGATTTATAGCTGGGCTCTTTCTTGGAGTTTCCTTCTCCTGAAGTATCACCTGACCTGATCACATGACCCGGGTGTGTATATGAAGTAGTACTGCCACTTGTACGTCTATAATCATAATAAGATCTAACTACCAATGGTGCTAGTGCTGTTGAGTGACTGTTTTGTCTATGTACCGTTTATATTGTACCTGGTCTCACCCTTACACTCGGTCTGTCAGCTTATTGTGAGTGAAATATTGTTATCGCTTTCTTATACATGATGAGAGTAATAAACATCTAATAATAAATATAACATTTAACATAATAGACATAAATAATAATTATTTATCATAACGGCGGCTTTCTTGATATCGAAAACCTAGGTGTAATTATGAAACTTTGATATTCGGCATAACCTCATTTTGAAAATCCTTGATTTCTTTACCCATAATTCCCAGCAGAATTGTCTACAAATGTCTGATTTTGTGATCTATCATGAGGTAAAAATGTGTAGAGTGATTGTGGCTCAAACAGCTCAAACATAATTTCCACCCAGAAACAGGAATTTACCACTGCAAAAATGGAGGTTTCCACAGCACAACAAGTTTCTACAGGAAAGTATCTTCGTGCAGAAATAAAATAGAGATCTGGCCCACTTTGCAATAGTACATTGTATAGACTGTGACAGGTTGTCACCATTTGGCTGTCTGAATGAAGCGTAGCTATAGTCGATATAGATGAAAAGTTGTAGGGCCTGAAATACTGAAGATTCAGTTTTTTATGACCTTTGACCTTTAGCTCAAACTCCCAAACCCCCACAGCTAGACCCAATTCAGCAACATGTAAACAGTAGATCACAGGTCTGCATTAGGAAACCAATAAAAAGAAGTTTAGTCCTATATTTTAACATCTAAGATACGGAGACCTCCAAAAATACAAGACAATTTTAGTCCTGTGGCAGCTCTAACAATACAGGAGAGTCCTGGTAAATACGGGAGACTTGTCACCTATGCCAGTCAGACATCGGTTTGGTATCACTGGATGATGGTGACGGCGCCATTGTTTGCAGTATGCATTCACTCATTTCCTCCATTGCATCATCCAATTAACGGATCCAATATCTACGCAGTTATCGAGTTTCTCTCCGCTCGCAGCCGGTTTCTATTGTCGCTATTATGTGTGGATGGTTTCTATTTATTAAAGAGGTCATTGTATGCGAGTGCTTTAGGTTTAACATCTCACACCCACAGATTATGCCGTTCTCTGATAGCCTGGCATTCACACATTCTCCCACTTAGAGGCAAGCCAAGTGTTATGTTATTAGTATAAGGTTTCAGAATGTCTTTGATGTGGATTTTCAACTTGACGATTTGATTCCGAGTCACGCATGCTGCCTGTCACAAGCGTCATGCTCAGAGTAGATAGATATCTTGTGGAGAAGATTGATCTACATGTCTATTCGTCATGGTAACCAAGGCACAGAACGTTCAGTACAAGAGGAGGTATGTACCAGCTATTCGATAATTGAAGTTTTGTTGTCCAAGGGAACATTTTGATTAATGCGACTTCTCTTAGGTTTGCGGCGCTGCAGTTGGTGAAGCAGCAGAAGAATATCAACCAGAAGTTGAATAAAGTCCTCAGCCATTTTGACAAGTCATCCAGGTACGGCTCGGTCCACATCAACAAGCTCGACTAGTCAATACATACTTACAACTTCATAATTAACAATGTTGTGCGGCAGCTTCTAAAGTTATCAAACAGTATCGGCTATGAGACTGGCCGAGTCTTTCAGTGCATCAGAGAGCTCGCGACACCCTCTACTTGTGCTTGTGGACAACCCATAGATATCACTGCTCGTAGCTAGACAAACAGTCAGTGCAATACCTGTAGACTTACAAGTTCATTGTCGACTAGGAATAGTCCACTGGTAGTGAGACTGTCTGTTATTCTGTACCTGTAACTGGCGAGTCTTTCATAACGTATACTGTATAAGTACAAATAAATGCGAAAAAGCCTGTTGAGAAATAAATTTGATGAGTAAAAATTGCAATCTTGCAACTTCTGCAATCAGCTGCACACCTTCTGAAATATAAATGGGATGTATAACAAATGCGAAAAAAATGAGTTTTTCGAAAATCACTATTATTTTTACGTATACATTATCTAGTTATTCATCCTCTTCAACACCTCTGCTGTGAGATGCTGTCCTGCTCAATATCAATAGACCAGTCAATCCTACTAATGTGTCAGAGTTAGCTTTCTACCATATATCAATAGTCATCCCCATAATTTTGGAGCTGCCAACATTAGCGAATCAATACGATTTATTTTCGATTTGTATAGATTGAGAGTATGTTCTTTGGAGAGGGAGAGGAAGATTGTGGAGGCGGATATATTGATGACTCATAAGACCAGAGTTGACAGTTCAGCTGCTTATGTGGGCTGTTAGTACCTATATGCCTCCATTTCAGAACTCTCAGCCACTCACTCCCTTTTCCTTATCTCCCACCTCCGACCTTTCTCTCTACTACCTTCCTACTCCCTCCCCCC
>ERZ1740065.2321-NODE-2321-length-11789-cov-11.984149_pt1 | contig 11789 bp, 11 predicted proteins | sample MGYA00581738_ERZ1740065 | MGnify/ENA primary metagenome ERZ1740065 (study PRJEB43018, sample SAMN04849749) | marine metagenome | isolation source: floating plastic debris | place: Pacific Ocean | collected 2008-09-01 | study: EMG produced TPA metagenomics... | reverse complement strand
CACCCCCCCCCCCCCCCCCCCCCCTCCTCGCTATAACATTAGTTCTGACCAATCCTAGATCATAGTTACATCTGGTTCCTACCTCTCGCATACATGATTACTCTGCATTGGCCGTGTGCCGACTCTACTGTCCTTCGAATCTGACCTTCATCTGGGGGCAGCTGGAAATATAGCATTCCCATCCTTACAAGGCTTTGACATACCCATAAGGTATAGCCAAACAGGCACCAACTGCCCTCCAGACGACCACATATATTTGTACTCACTCAAGCTCGGCTTTGGAAGGTTTGCCGGAGCAGGCTGTGGGTGCAGCGATTCCAGCCGAATCCAGCCTGAAACGGCACTTAATTTCTGGAAATGGTCCATGAATGCCGTTTAGGTCTATGTAGACAGAGAGCCACCCACAACTTATATGAATGATGCGTGTCCAAGCATTTCATTGGGGCGAGGCTGCTGGCGACCATTACGACAATCCAGACTGTCACTGTGTGATATACTAGTATGGCTGGCGGTGATTGGCAGCCGGAGAGTATGATCTCATGCTGTAGATCTTGTCCACCCTGTCACTTCCTCTCACTGGTTAGACAAGAATATAATAGGGAGGTAGAAAGGCTGCAGCTAGTTGTGTTTAAATTATTGTTTTATTAACTTTAATATTAGTGGCAGGTGAAGGTTGAACGTTTTTGTACGTTTCCTAATTTGGAGGATGTTGGTAACATTGCGTACAGACTAAAAGGCGTGACGTAGTGTCATTCAGTAGATTGTATCCATGACAACAGCTGACAAATATGTGACAGATACGTTGACACAGGCTGTCATCTCTCCAATATCTCGCTGTCACTGTCACTTATTTGGGTGTCCTATGCCACACGATATTTTGGTGTGAAACAGGTGACTATTTTACCAGTGGCACTGCCATTTAATGCCTACAAGCCGATCTTTGCCCATTAACCTTGAGCTCCTAGATGGCAATGATCTGCAGGTGGAGAGGTGTCACTGGCTAGATTTGTTAGCAGCAAATATCTCAAAATCCTCTGTCACCGTTTCTGATCCGGAAGATAAACACTGCTTGCCGTGTGGAACTGCCCCGGTTACATCTTTGCCAACTCGTTATTTCCAGGTACACTATAGTGATGATCTACTACAGTATTCTTCTTCTCGTGATGTTGATCATGCGGCTGCTCCTAGCCAAGACTGTGCTTGCCAAGACTGCCGGGGTGTCCATCATTCGACCCGTGTACAGTGCACTGTATTTCATACCTGTTCTTGTGCTCACCCAGGCGCTGTTTGGCGGCATCTTATGTAAGTTAAGGCCTAGATGTCACAACTCTACGCTATCATGACGGTCACAATATCTGATGTCATTATGTTCACAGATATAGCTTACCCATACATAACCCTACTGGTTTCCGTCATAGCACTTGCTAATCACTTGTCAACATTCGACGATCAGGTAGGACATAAATTCCATCACTGTTGGTATGTTAGTTTTTTGTTTCATTAGCTCCTTATCGGACTGCTGTTTCAGACCCTTGTCGGATTGCTGAGCTACAATCTAATGAATGGTAGGAATGTGACAATTCTACTCTTTTTCTGCCTCGTTCATGGATTTGGTATTCTGTCATTCTCATTGATTGGCTTCCAAGACATAGCGTCATCACTGCTCATGCTGTTGCTAGTACCTACACCGTAAGTAAACGTACCTCTTCATGGGCGTGCCTGTATTGTTATTGATTTCTATGTCTATGGTATGATCTGACCCAGCCATGGTGACTGGAGCCCATCATTGCAATTGTAGTTTCATCATCTATGTGCTGACAAGTAGGTTCACGGATCCGGAGCGCGTGGATGGCGATCCTCACAACTGGTAGAGCTAACTTTACTGCTGGCCTGTCGTTACTGGAGAATGCCGCTACGTAATACGCAATGCCGCTACCATTGCCTATTTCTACTCAGAGTTTATCTATGTTGGGGTTTTTTACTAAATAAAATTACCAATCAAGTTTTATTGCAATAACCCTTCTATAATCTAGATGGTCATTCTCTCCATAAAAGATTGTCATTCTTCATTGTTACTTGATATGAAATCTCAAAAAGTGAAAATGTTATGGTATGTGATGAATTTATGATTCATATAAGAATCTGATTCTTGAGATTCTTGAGAACATAGATAAACAGTTAGACCAAGCAGTCAATATGACTATGACAAACAGGATTATGAGGGACGTCCTGTATTGGAGTCGAATGATTGATGTGCTGGTGTAATGTAATGATACTTGCATTCATTGATCCCGCTCTATAACATAAAACTTGCAGCATACATAGTTGTATCAGTATTTTGTCAGTAGAAATGAGACTAGACTGAATAAACTTGACAAGGTTTTGTTGTTGGTGTCGGTTTGTGTCAATGAGGCCATAATCATGATGTTCTGGAGTTGTCGCATCTTGCTGAATTACGAGGCCTCGGAAGTTGTATAGTCCGGGTTGCAGGTAAAAATATAGGACTATCAGCGATAGTCGAATAGATATGGCACCCACTACGCAATAAACTATGCCTAGCTCACGTCCGTTTGATGGCAAAGAAACAATAATAATGATTTTGGCTCGGATCTGCATACTATTATGACAGTTTTCTCGGCCATACTGGTTTCATATTTGAAGTAGGAGCTGTTCATTTATTTTATTCACCCGAGAATTCCTGTTTTTGCTCTATAGCTGAAGCTAAACAGCGTCCAACTAGTTGTGTTAGCTTCGGCAAGACACAATGTCATGGTTTACTGACTTGGCTGGCAAAGCTGAGAACTTCCTTAATAAGGTAGATCAGTCTGCTGCCGATTCATTTAACGTTTCTCTGGATCAAGAGGGCAGTAGACCTGAGACACCCAACATACCGCCACAACATGAACGCAGACAGAGCGGACCAGATACCACACTTTTACCTTCACACAGGTAAGTATCTCTGGTGTGATATTTACCTATAGCCGCTGCATGAGTAAGTTACATTACGGATACCTGTCTTCAGAGATTTTCTTCTATCAGCAGGTCTCAAAATGCTGACATCAGGAAATTTCAAGGACCTGCTCCCAGCAGCTCGCTGCCAGAGACCAAGAAACCCAGCAAAAAGAGTTTAGATGACGAGCTTTTTGAGTTCTTAAATAGTGAGCCACCTAAAGACAAGAAAAAGAAACTGATTCACTCTCGTCAGTCGAGTACAGCATCCAACAAAACTACTGACAGCGGCTTAAACTTCACGGCAAGACCCCACACACCTGCAGGTAGTCACCCCAACATTCTCCTACGTTCTAAACCAGCTAAGCAATATTAGATTTTTATGCGAAACTGCTATGTTAATCAGGTATCGCAGAGCCTGAACCTGTCAGTCAGTCAAATGCTGAAACTAGTAAGTATACAATTGCGAGTGATTTGCTGTCCTCTGATCATAACTCTCTTTCTATGATCCACAATAGACAAAGATTACTAAAACCTTATCTCTCACACGTCTGCGAGATTGTGATATGGTTCCGTACACCAGGAGGCCTAATATTGTAGCTGACGACAACCCGAGTCCAAGTGATCGCAACTCCGGATCGTCTACTTGCCCGAGTGACTATGAAGTAGTGGACCCTCCTAGCAATGACATGACTAGCTCTATGGTCAGTACACAGAGCGCCACGGAGGACAGCAACACTATCAAGTCTCTGGAACTGGAAAACTCTCTCCTCAAAAACGAGATACAGTCGCTGAACTCCGAGGTGTCATCTCTCCTCCACAGAACAAAGCAGGCTGAAGCTGGTGGGTTGACCTTCAACCTCTCATTCACACGTGTCTGCTGATGTCTCTAAGTGAATCCCAATGGTGTAAAAGTGGAAATTTTAGCGGGAGATTTATTTAACGTTTTCCCGACATGAGCACGGATAGCGGGAATAAATGTTAGCGTCTGTGGATGGAGACCACTTGGAAACAATGGAAAAGTACTTCCCCACCAAAATAATCCGTATCTATAAAGACACAAACATGGCTACGATCATCGGAGGGTTTCTATTGATAATCAGATGTCAACTCCCAAAATCTCTCATGATGTGACAACTCCGACCGAAAACTTAGCTGGATTTATCATTAGCGATTTCCTGCAAAACGCTTTATCCACTAAATATGTTTCCAGACTAACGTTTCCACTCTTACAGTAGGCACTCTACACTGCTGCAGAGACGTCATAGCAGCGATCTAACTGGGCTGGTCATGTGTTTCCGTGGTGCAGAACCCAGCGTCTGCAGCACTTAACCTATTATGCTTTACTCTCACGTTTTATTTCAACATGAACTATACTGATCATAGGTGATTGAGAAAGGTAGCAGTAGGGATAGTAAAGCTGTATTCACACTGCGCTGATAGCCGCCTCCGATACCATCATTTCACTCGCATCTGTGGTGTTAGTCACTCAAGAAATGCCGCGGTACAGTTCGGCTCCCGATGAAAAATTCTTGAAAAGCGTTCTCACTGATGCATCGGGTGAAGCCAAATCACTGGCTGGGTAGCTCTCTCACACCAGGCAGATGAGTGAAATTATGGTATCGCCGCCAGCCAGCGGCTATTGGCTCAGTGTGAATAATTATAGTTCATGCTGAAATAAAGAGTGAGAGTAAATTATGCTGATGACTATAATAGGTGAACTGCTGCAGATCGGCGCAGGGTGAATGCGGCTTAACAGAGTTAGAATAAGTAGGCACGCAAATAAGTTAGCAAAACAAGGGAAGATAAATCCAAATTCCTATTGCAAGTTCTTTGCTAATGTGGCTGAATCACTGGTTATAAATGCCATAAATAGAACTTTGTTATAACACAGGAGTAAAGTAATTCTCATAGCTGTAGTACCTCGCAGGTAGATAGTATATAACATATATATACTGTCCATAGCTGTAGTACCTCGCAGGTAGATAGTCCGCTGCCCTCTCTTGTCATAACCATTTTACTCTCATCTTCGGTTTGCTTCAAGGCTAAATGTTTTTAAAAGCAGATCTAAACAGTAAAGTATGATTTAGGTGATTATCAGTTTGCTTGTTTGAACAGCGTTAGCGTTCAGTACTTACATTATATACCTGAGTTATCCACTCGGCTCCAAGAGTTTTCTCATAACCTCGTAAGACTCGTCAGTTTATCTATTCTTGCTATTTTACTGTGCGTACTGTACGTACTGTAGAATAATAACTAGAAGGATTAGAGGAGTATATAAACTAGAGACACAACGTCACCCCGGTGTACAATTAACTGTGACACCATCTGGCGAGCTGTGTCTCTAGTTTATATACTCCTCTAAGCTAGGAGGTAATGCAATCGAAAAATTATGATGCTACTCTTCCAGGTAAAGAAAAGAAAACTGTGATGTTGGAACTGTTCCAATAGACTGAAGAATTTGCAATTATTTTAAAACCAAAATAATAGCAGATGATGCCACTTTTGGCCGAAAACGCAATTATTCCTACTGTGTTTATATCTAGTTCTACAGCGTGGAGTGAGGCTAATTGTATTGACGTTTCCTTTTACTGAGCGAAAGTTTCAAGTAGAATTTGTCTCTCGTGACACTGACTGTTTGATCGGTAACAGAATCGGCTGGTTTAAAGAGACAGCAAGAATCTCAGCAGAGTCGTATCTCACAGCTCGAGCAGTCACTGAGAGAGATGAGAGATCAGGAGACAGACCTGACGGAGGCTGTGAAGGCTAAGGATAGCCAGGTCTAACTCTAGTCCCGATCACTGGTCTGTGATTATTGTTGTGATGCCTGACGTTCACTCGTGGTTCGCTATGTCCAGGTGGCCGTTCTGAGAGTGAGGCTGGAGGAGCTGGAGCAGAGCATGGAGTCTAAAGCCAGTCGGCTGCAGGATCTTGAGCAGGACCGAGAGAGAATCCTGCAGGACCACACAGATTCCAGCGGCCTCCACAGCCAGGCCCTGGACAAACTCCAGGTTATAGAGCATCACATCGTGATATCAATTCATAAGAAGAATGTAGGCTTCTGTTTGTTTGTGATGGTCCTAGTTATAGCTATTATAGACCATTCGTGATCGCTGTGGCGACTGTGATTGCTGTGCTGTGAATGTAGTGTTGGCTGTGATAGTTGTGGTTGTTTTGATGGCTGTTATGGCTGTGGTGGTTGTGAGTGTTGTTGTGATTGTGATTGTTGTGGTTGTGATTTTTGTTGTGATCGTTGTTGTGGTTGTGATTGTTGTGGTGAATGGATGTTGTAGCTGCGTTGTTGTGAATAACTGAGTGGTTGGTTTTTATAGATACGTCTTGCCGAAGCTGAAGACCTGCTCAAAATAGAGAAGGAGAAACTTCAGAAGTCAGAGGTTGGTTTGTGTGATTCACAGATTGCTCTTAGAGAATGTATGAGATGTAATCGGGAGATTTAAATTCATAGAAAGGCCATGTGGACCGACAGACAAGACTGGAGAGTGAGCAGCAGTCGCTATCAGAGAACATCCTTCAGCTGCAGAGAAAGCTGACTGAGGTGAAAGGTTCTGACTCTACTCTCCCCCTCTCTCGCCTTCCCTCTTCCCTTCTCTCTCTTTCCTTCTCTTTCCTTCTCTTTCCTTCTCTTTCCTTCTCTCTCCTTCTCTCTCCCTCCTCTCTCTCCCTCCTCTCTCTCCCTCCTTCCCTCCCTCCCTCGATTTCTCAGACACTTGGTATTAATTTGCTTCTCTCAATTTAACACCTACAAATTGGGCCTAATTGAATCAGGTCACCTCTAAAAATTTGAAGCAAACTTATTTACATTCCAAATCAAGCAACCCACAATTGCCCATTGTTTCACAGCTAGATGCCAGTCCCTTGCCTTTTATGTCAGGTGCTGGTATCTCAACTCCTATTATCTTTGTGTAAGACAGGAGAGACCTCATTGCCACTCCTGTAGTTATTCAGTCAAGGAGCCAAGCAAGCAACGGCTGTGGACTGTATGTTGGGAACTCCACGTGAGCCTCCCTGCGTGAAGAGGTGAGATTTTGCTAGCGCGGGACAACTGTCATAGTTTATTGGGGGAGGTATTGACATTGTGTGTTGACTCTTAGGATCTCATTTGTTATTAGATGGTTGCGGTCATCAGTGCAGTTAAGCAGTGTAAGATGTATGCCAAGGCTTAATTGATAAAAACTTAATGCACGCTGTACAATTAAAATAGTTGGGGATGATAACAAAAGCCTTGAAAGAGTGTCAGTGGAGCTGAGTAGTCGGTGACGGGAGCGTAGAGATAGTAGAGGGCAAACAGTGCGGCTGGGCCGGATTTCATCCCAACTCTGGTTGAAGGTACTCTATGAATGGTTGTGTGCCCTATTTCACTGTACATGTGTGTCGTCCCTTCAGTAGAGGGAAAGTGATTGTGATTGCTCCTTGCACCTGATATTGTTTTTGGTTGAAATCATTGTTGTTATGCAGTCTTACTCAAACGTAACTGTTTGAAAGAGACTGCAACATAAAGGACAAGTTGAGTGTGAGTGCCGTGGCCTATTGTTCTACGCGACAATAACTGCTAGATTTGTGTGGTGTCCAGTATTTTTGGACCTTTGATATGATGTTGTTCTTACTGGCGATTATGAGCAAGCTCGCTCTCTCTCTCTTCTTCACCATACATATACCTTTTGCTAGTTGGTCGCTGTCAACTGTTCTGATTGTTGAAATGAGATGTTCTTGAGTTGTGAGAGAGGGAGAGAGAGAGAGATTCTGATGATGGCAACACTTTTTTCCGACAATTTTGACGCCATTTGACTCATTCTCTTGCTGTCATGCTCCCACACATCACCAAGTGTCAGCGACCACACGGCATTGTCTCTCACTGCAAATGACTTTAGCCAAGAAATGAAAATAGACAATCGCTTCTGTCACCCTATTCTCTCAGCTTGAGAGATTGTCCATCTCAATAGTTGTTCTCACATGCATCTGTCGCGACTTGAAGATGCAAGAGATTTCGCTTGGTTGAAATGTCTACTACTCTATTCATGAATGTTTGATTGTGTCTGACATGTGTTGCCAACATCTGTGATTCTCTCCTTGCCTTCCTACCTCCCCTCGATAGGCCTCTCCTCCTCGCTCACCCCCCCTCCCTTTGTTCTCGTGCTCCCTACCCCTCTCCTCCCCCTTTCTCTTCTCCCCCCTTTCTCTTCTGCCCCTTCTCTCCTCCCTCTTTCTCACCTCTCCTCTCTTCCGCCTTTCTCACCTCTCCTTCTCCCTCTCTCTTTCCTGTCTCCATCTCTACCCCCTCTCTCTCTACCCTCTTCTCTCTCTCTCCCTACTTCCCTTTCTCTCTCCGTCCATCTGCCTTCTTTTCTATTTGTCTATTTGTCTCTCTCCCACGGTCCCTTCGCTCTCCACTATTATTTTGTGATCTTCTCAACATGTGAACCAGTTGACAATGCTGACTTGCCGGCATTTGCAGCTGATTAGTGCTGAAAGCTTACTTTGGCAGTATGCTGTCATCAACAGTCCCTCTTTTTACTGTTGGCGTTGACAGCGCAGTTTTGAAATGCTGATACAACCAACTTTTGGCTAGTCATAATATCTGTTTGTCACTCCGCATTCGCCATCTCTCTTCTTCTCTCCCTCCCTCCCTCTCCCTCTTTCCCTCCCCCCCCCTCTCTCTCTCTCTCTCTCCTTCTCTCTTTCTCTCTCCTTCACTCCTTTAGTCCCTTTCCTGCTCCTCTCTCCCGACTCTCTCTGTCTGGTTATCACCCTTCCTTTGCCTCCCTGCCTTCCATCCTGCATTCCAAATTTTACTATCTTTCCTACTTCTGTTCTGTTGCCACTCTTCTTCGTCCACCCTTTCCCATTCTTTCCCAGGTGAGATTTGTCCTCCCCTCAAGTGCAGGCATCAGGCATCCACCCTTGATGCTTTCAGCCTTATCACTTGCGCACTCACATAGTTGTGTGAAATACGTTGCCATGGTTGCCCCATGAGTTTATGTGTACAAGACCACAGGCAGGCATTGCTAGTTTGCTAGCCAGTTTAGTAGCTGGAAAGAGTGGGAGCAGATTTTCAAGTTGGATATCTTGTTTGAATTCTGATTGCAGGTATGTGGCCGGTGTCGATTAGATGACAGCTTTTACAGCTGCAAATGTTTCACAATTGTCAGTGCTATGTCAAGCTCGATTAATCATTGTCAAAGAGCGTTCATTGAATGCAGTTCATTTCTGTTGCTAATTCTCAGTGGCCGCGTGATCAATGCCAGTTAGGCCTTTAGTTATTTGTCTTGGCACCTATTAGTACACGGAGACCTATCATTCTCGATTCAGTTAGGCTCACTCTCAGTCGGCCTGCCTGCCCGAGTTGAGATAGTTGAGTAACTTCATCACTCCTCAGGGATAGCAGCAGTGGTTAGGCACACACTCCAGCTTCGATAGCGGCTTGCCAAGGTAGGTGCTCAGTGCCCTGTCCGGTGTGATTTGATGTGCCTGCTGATCTAGGTATACGATAGTCTGCTTGTTCTCAACTTCCCGACAACCTGACAACCACCTGCTGTTCGAGGTATTACCATGACCGTAGTAGAAATTCTTGTTTGCTGGAGAGATAGGAATCAAATTTATCTAACCAAGTGTGAAAAGCCAAACAATAATATCTCGGCTCACAATGCTTGGTGTTTGGTATTGAAATCTGACACACTTATTGTTGGCTGGGTTGCTGGAGACGCTGACTACATGTGCTCAACATTCCGGTCATGCAGTCCTATCAATGACTGCCAATGTTTATATAATCCAAGGTAGAGTCTAGTCTCTTTTTCAATCCATCGTCGATGTTGGGACAATGGTTGACCTGTAGTTGATTTCTACTATTGACTTGTGAGGCACTGTCAATGTTCGATACGCAGTCAGTTAGTTAGCCGGAGCTAAAACAGGGTGTTATTGCTTTATAAGTTCTCTTATCACCCAGTATCAGAGCCACTTAGTTTGGAATAAGTAGCCTCATCAATTCCTTCATCCCATCACGGCTCAGATGAGGAGATTTGATACGGATTGATCTGCCTATCGCAGGTATGCACTACCTACTCCGCGTGTGGCTCCTCCGGTGGTACATGTTTCCGTCAAACCTGCTGAGAGCCTGTTGGCTCACTTACAGCTCTTGTACCGGTCGATCGCAGGAATGACTGAACATGGCATTGTGGTTGTTGAGAGAGGCTCAATGGGTTTGTGGTGTGGTTATTTATAGCGTAAGCCTGCTACGGGCAGTCTGTGAAACCCATAGGAATCGTCAGTTCTCATCACTTCTCATAGCTTCGTTCCTACCTGGCGACAGTCTCAGCCTAGTCTCTCATAATGTAACACAATCGGCTGTAGATTGTTCCCAGTGATTAGGGCCCCGTAGTATTTCTTTGATGTGTGTTACTGACACTAGCTTGTTTGCAAACCGAGTCTGGCTCTACACAACTATTTTTGGTTTGCTAGTTATAATAGAAATTAGTGGCTGTGACGACCACTGCGTTAATGTATTGGCTCATTGTCAATGCTTTCTCTTATCTATTCGTAATCAATGGTGCCCAACACCGACTTGGATTACTGGTGATTCTGTTGATCAATGCTTTATGTCAGCAGTGAAAGTGGCATCATTTGGCTCCGGTCGCTGCCATATAGCGAACTTAATTGGGCCCAAAAGCCATGTATCTATTGCTATGAGGGGGGCTACTTAAGTGATTGGTGCTTGATTATCAGTCAGCCCTAAAACCAATGCTGGCCTACTGATGTACAGTCATCATTTTCTATCGATGAATTATGATTCTCACGATGGTTAGTCTATGGCTGCACATCATCTGGTCGATAGGAGCATGTGACCTGCGTGACAATGTCATCCCTACCCTGGCTTTGTGACATGGACGCCAACAGGAATAAATTACTTCGCTGAGTCAGCCTGTTCACCATCTGCAAGTTAAAAACTTGGCAATTTCCCTTTTCAGCGATAGCCTAACTGAATAGGAAATGGGGAGTATGGAGAGGAATGGTGACTGCTCTCGACACACGGTCAGCTGACGACTGACGATCGGTGATGGAAAGTGATTTTGACCGTCTTCCTGATGGGTGCGTGGCTGAGGCGGACGATGCCACTGCCGCGCAGTTCATATCGCCTAAGCCCGTCATCACGGCAGTTACCAAGCAGGCTGAGATTTCACCGACGGAAAGGTTTGTCATTGCTGCTGGCTCGTTCAGCCAACCCTCGGAATACGCCGGCCACCAGCACACCTACCGGACTAATGTGGCCCACGTGGGAGGGTCGACAATCTCGAGGGAAGGCAAGATAGTACAAGCTACTGAATTATCGAACATTGCTGCCACTCGAAGTGGAGAGCGCTGCTTGTCAGGCAGCGGGGAGGTAAATCTACTCGTCGACAAGTCTTACTTGGCAGGCGCTGCCGATTGTCAGCCTGAACGGCAGCAGACGGAATGCCGCTGTCGGAATTCACAGTCAGGTGCAGTGGAGGTAAGGTTACACAGCGATTCCAGATAGATAGAGCTTGTGTGTGTGTGACCTCCAGTTGGCACTGATCATTGCTGGCGATATGCAACTATGATATTTGGACAAATTCCTGTGACTGCCGGTGCGCAATTTATGTGACAGCAACATGCACCACCTACACTCAATGACATTGCACACTCTCCTTTGACCAATGACTCTCTTACCCTCCCTCCCTCTCTTTCTTCCTCTATACTATCTCCCTTCCTCCATACTCCATCCTTCTATCCCTCCCATTCTCTCATTCTCCCACACACAATACAAAAAACCAAACAAATCACAAACACAATAAAAAAAAAAAAAAAAA
>ERZ1740065.2320-NODE-2320-length-11791-cov-11.741309_pt1 | contig 11791 bp, 9 predicted proteins | sample MGYA00581738_ERZ1740065 | MGnify/ENA primary metagenome ERZ1740065 (study PRJEB43018, sample SAMN04849749) | marine metagenome | isolation source: floating plastic debris | place: Pacific Ocean | collected 2008-09-01 | study: EMG produced TPA metagenomics... | reverse complement strand
GAGAGATTGTGTGATGGTTAGTTATGTGAGCTTGTTGTTGTTTGATTGATTGGCTCTTTGTTTGGGTTGATGTCTTTGTTTGAGGTTGGGTGTGATGGCAGAGTTGGAGGTGGGGAGAGGAATAGAAACACATGTGTGGGTGCAGAGAGTACATAGGATAAAATCAACTTTCTGACCTAGAAGGGGCATTGTACATCAGTTTCTTGGACATGCTATTTTTATTCTCAACCAGACCACTGGACTCTACCCGCTCCCCTCTCCACTAGATCCAGCACTCTTGTTTTTGCTTCAAGGACGCGACATGTGAGACTTCATCATTTGTTCCCCGTTTGAATAGCATCCATTAGAATAACGCCGTCAACCGTTGATCACAAGAGTACGTCATTTAAGGGCCTATCCAGCACAGTTTTACAAATGTGTTATAACTCAAAGCCTTTATAAATAGACATCAGAGCGTTGCGCCCAGACACCTAGAGACAAGTTGCAGCAAGTGCATGCTGATTATCAGATAACTGAATTCCCACCGCAGCTATCAGTGACGGCACGGTAATTGACTAGAATTGTGCGAGAGAGCAGGAGGCAGCGTGGAGCGTCTTGCCACTCACGTCCCATGCACTGATCGCTGATTGGAAAGAGGCAATGCCATAAATTGCTGACTGCTATTCAATTGATGCTCATTTGCATTGAACACTTTGATCAGAAGCACACAGCGCATCGCCGGTAGGAAAGAAATGCTCTGCCTATGTACGAGCTGATGGGACTGCGGGCAACAGCTGGTCATTTTACAATCTGCCGTTACTGTCTTCAGTGAGTCTAGCCAACACCTGGACTAAGGTATGTAGACAAGAGTTAGACAGACGGCGGAGAGCATCTGAAATTATCGTCTTGCTCATCCTCAAACGATTTCAGCTGTTTTACTTGATTTTGCGCCAGTTGACAGTTTATTGAATGTTTTATTGGGCACCTCGATTCGAGCTCTGGTCAGCCTATTGGTAAGAGCATTATAGGTATTTACTTCAAGGACATTTGAATGTCACTGGAGAACGTGATAGGGATTTAATGCATGTAAATAACTCTCGCCCCCCTCCTCCCCCAAAAAAAAAACCAAACAAACCCAAAAAAAAAAACACAAGAAGACCCAAAAAAAAAAAAACCGCCACTGCCTCCCCCTCTGCCTCTGCCTCCGCCTCCGCCTCTGCCTTCACCTCTGCCTCCGCCTCTGCTAATGCATGACTCACTGAGCCAGCTGCTATTCCATGCTTGTTGACTGTGCCGTCATCACATTGACTTTTTCATGCTCATCTGTTGAAATCACAATCTCAGTCTCCATTTTCATGCTGTGTCTCGTTACCATTGAATTTGAAGATTGGCTCAAAATCATGTTTTCCAGATCAATCTTTCCAAATGACTTAGTGAAATTTTTCTTCTATATTACCTTGAGAAGCTGCTGGAAACAGCCATTGCTGCAAAGAAGCCTATATATCTGTAACAAATGCAGATGGTACTATTTGTAGTTTTTATGATATACTAGTATGCATTGCGCCACCACTGAAATAGGATAGCGTGCGGCGTGCAGAAACCAGTGCTGCACCGTTTACATGGGGATGAGTATGCAGGATGTGATTACAGCATTTGCAGCACACTTGCCGAGTCTGTGTGAAGTGTGTGTGCTGCATGCGTGCAATGTGTGTGCACCAGCGTGTGACATACATGTGGTGAATGTGTGCAGTGTATTTACACTGTACGTGCGTGTAGTGTCTGCGCTGTATGCATAATCAATCTGAGTCAAGTGTGTGTGGTGTGTAATGTGTAATGTTAATCAGCAAGACTGGCTGTCAAAATCATTTACTCTCTCATTCTGCACATATGAGCAGCTCTCTTTGTTATCCATGAGATATGTTGTCAGCATGAACACAGATGCTATAACGGCTGTATTCTTCTAGTAGTTTGGTAGGAACCAGGCTATTGGTGTCACCAACTAACCAGTACACCCGATGTATGTCACCAATATTAAATTATATGCTTAGTAGTTTGGCGCATGTATTTCATATGTATGTCACATTTATGTCATAAGTATTTCATTGGTATATCACATGTATGTCCTATGAATGTCAACTGTGTGTCCTATGTATGTCAACTGTGTGTCCTATGTATGTCAACTGTGTGTCCTATGTATGTCAACTGTGTGTCCTATGTATGTCACATGTATGTCAACTGTATGTCCTATGTATGCCATAAGTTTATAAAAAATTTTCCTAACTCATACACCAAATAAGGTATCAACCAGACTGTATGAGCTGTAACTGCTGCCTCCACAACTAATCAGTGGCTGCTGCACAAAGACAGCATGCAGAGCACAGCGCAAATTAAGTTCTGCTTGTGTCTACTGTATTCAATAGGATCAATGCACAAGAGAGGTCTCTCTAATTACGAACCATTCACATTTACATCTATCATGTGTTCAATAGGTGTGAAGCCAGTAAAACGAAGATGGCGACAAACGCTTCAATCGTCCAACCGGTCAACATAACGGACAATGTGACGTACCAACATTTTCAAGGTTTCGCTAACGCGACGCCAGACACACTATCCCAACCACCGTACTCGATGTCTGGAACTATTATCCTTGGAATTGTGTTGTCGCTGATCACAGCCGTCTGCATCGTAGGGAACAGTTTGGTATTTATGGCATTCGTATCCGTTCAGAAACTAAGGACGCCGTCCAACTACTTGATACTGAGCTTATCGATATCCGATTGGCTGGTGGGGATAGTCGTGATGCCACTGTCCATAGTGTACGAGTTATCGGGCGTGTGGCCCCTCGGCCCGCGAGCCTGTGCCGCCTGGGTCACTCTGGACGTAACTCTATGCTCAGCTTCCATACTCAGCCTGATGATGATATCCATAGACAGATACATGGTGATAACAAAACCATTTCAGTACGTTCTGCGTCGATCGACACGTCTGATGGCCTTGTACACATTCCTCGCATGGGGCCTCAGTCTTGCCATAAGCACTACGCCAATGATAGTGGGATGGAACACTCAGCATTACAACGGTTTGTGCGTGATCAACCAGGAGGTTGGTTACCAGATATATGCGACCGTCGGTGCGTTCTACCTCCCTCTGGTGGTCATGATTGCTCTATATGGCAAGATATATTCCATTAGCTCGAGGATGTCCAGGACCGACGCAAAGAACAACCCGACGCAATACCTGAGTCCGGCCGCCGCTCTGTACCGTTCAATGAGGTCAAGGAATTCCTCTGGTCTCTCTCCGAGCCCAGACGCTACGACTACGGTATCAAACATGTCAGAGAAAAGCTCAGACGACCAGAGTGACTCAGCTTTCGATGGCACTGATAACCTTGACCCTCAAAACAATGATACAAGCTTTGACGGCAACAAAAGCAACCCACAAATTTTAGTGGTTAAACTGCAAAAGTATGAGCGAAGGCGGTCAGCCGGCAGTAGGCTCGCAGTGAAGACATTGGGCGCTATCATGGGGCTGTTCATCGTCTGCTGGCTGCCGTTCTTTGTACTGGCAGTGGTGAGATCCATCTGTTCGGAGAGCTGCCACATTCCACCCTGGGTAACCACCGTACTGACCTGGCTTGGCTACTTCAACTCCAGCCTCAACCCAATCATCTACGCCAGATTCAACAGAGAATTTCGTACACCATTTAAAGAGCTTCTCTGCTGCAGATGCCGCACTATCAACCAATCAGTGAGGCAGGTAGAATACATGTACAGATATGGCAATGGAGCCTAAGCTGTTTGCATCCAAAATTTGAACAGAATCATTCCATGGTATTGAGATTATATTATTAATTGTATCAATTATATTGATCAATATACCGCTCAATGTTTCACCTGCTCTTTCTCAATAAAATTAACGATGTAATGTATCTATTTAAATTTATGGTACACGGAATGGATGATAAATCTTCTCTTTTTCTGTGGAAGGCTCAAATACTGTAAACATAGAAATTTTAGCGCTGTCAAACAATAGTGTATTCCTCAAATTAGCAATATTTCTAATAATAACACCTACAATTTTTAGCGATTTCTTTCCGGCATGTATATAACATAGAGAGTTGTTGAAAATACAGCTTTCAACTTCAATAGCGTTTTTTTCCAGTTGCTGTTACAGCTATCGGTGTCAGGTTGCTAAAATTTCTATGTTTACAGTATACAACTAAATGTCATCAGTTTCATCAGTGTTCATCATCCATTGCTTATTAGCTAGGTCTTGCAGAGCTGAAATATTGCATTGAGCTGTAGGAGGTAGAGGTACTGAGCTATGGCTCCTCAAAGTTCAGGAAAACAGAATCTTCAGTATCTCTTGCCTGACAAGTGGTCAGTTACGGCGGAGTAACTCATTCAACGGCAACGAACAGGAAGAAGTCGGCAGTCAGTCATTATGCAAATCCTCAACCCTTGAAAATTTATCAATGCTTGTCGCTACTCCAGCGTTAATGGCAATCGGAAAACCCCGTGAATCACGCTGACGGACAAGTACTTCCTTTCTAAATTTGTATAGGAAGTCAGTACTGTCCTCATCGCCAAGGCTCTAGTATGAAGTAATTAATGAATAGCTTGCTAGTTCATGGAAAACCCGAGAGAGCTGAGCGGGTCTCCTTGAGTGTGTATGTACTAGCAGACAGTGGGAGTAGAGAGACAAGAGTGGGAGTGTCCACACGATACTTGGAAGATGAGCTCTACAAATGATAGGGACAGCTTTAGTTAAGTTACTTAAGTTGTCTGCTGCGGAACTGTCAGCAAAATAAAATCAGGAGAGGATGACTCCGTGATTGTAGGTTTTATGTTGAGGTGCCTGTAACAGATTTTTCAGACACACAGACAGACATACAATTATAAGTACATCGTACCGATAGCAACTCAGAGCTGATCAATGAATCTGTGTGAAATCTGATCTATATGTATAAATTTAATCATGTGACAATGTGGGCTGTGGTATTTACATTGTACTCAGAGCTACCAAACAACAAATAAAGCAATGTAGTAGAACTATGTAGTAAAATCATCTAGTAGAAAGATGTAGCGGAAAGATGTAGCGAGTTGCAATGGTAGCTGGAGTTGGGCTACTAGTGAAATCCCTGCAGTTATAAGCCTAGGCTATTGCTGGAATATCTGCAGTTATGAGCCTAGGCCATTGCTGGAATCTCTGCAGTTATGAGCCTAGGCTATTGCTGGAATCTCTGCAGTTATAAGCTGTCACCTAGTGGTCTGTGCAAAACTAGAACCGAGACCGAAAAATTGTTATGACCTTACGCACCAACTCATACTCACCTTGGATGGTTGAATGAGCCAATGTATCGCAAGCAGCTACCCAGTTATAGGCAATTACATGAGAGGATGGCGATGTATTAATTTGTTGATTGCATGATTACTTATACTGCCGGCTTACATCGACTTCTGTCAACCAACTTCCATTATCTACTTACACTGTATCCCAATACAGAAGAGCCAAGCGAGGCTCCAGCTGTCGGTGATCTTCACTCAGCCTTTCATGCAGCTCACTATTGCATTACTTGGTAGGCTTCAGAGACTTTTATCATGTCATGGGATTTGTCAACTGCTTCCTGCACTAACTTTTGCAGGTCACAATCCATTGCATGAACTAAACAAACGCATTGAATATTTCATGATTTTGTGTGCTCTCGCTTTACATTTTAGTTGACCAGTATTGATTTTCACTTGCGTATAGCTGACACAATATCATGCATTTTATGTGGCTTCTGATCGACAGGCAGCCCACTCATTCTAGTGCGGGATACTAGACACAATCATTGCGCATGGAGACGGGAATGCGACCAGCCAGCATGTCTGACTCCGCCTCCTCGAAGAGAGATGTCGACGCCAGTTTGAATAAAGTGAGATTGAAATGTCTTGCCAATGGTTTCTCGGGGATCAAGACACTGAGTGTAGCATTTCGTCAGTTCGACAGAGACTTTAGCAAGCAGATCAGTTTGTCTGAGTTTGAAACCGGCCTGCAGCTGTATGACATTGACGTCGACAAGAAACAGCTGCACGATCTGTTCAATCAGTTCGACAGAGACGGGTGAGTATGACCTTGTATTCTTACTCGTCATGAAATTTACCAAAATACCACATAGGACCCAAAGCCTCTGCGTCAGCGATTGATTGAAGGAAATTAGTACTGAACCCTTGCAACCAAACAAAAACAGCGTTTCATGATGTGTACTGAAATTCCACTTGCCTCCACTAACTTGTGACCTTTTCACTTTGAGTAAGTAACTGCGTCGCAGACAGATGATGTGATTTCATGTCTGTCAAAGATGAAATGAAAGTGACCATTTCAAAATGTGATAACCACAATCTCAGTCTGATGGCAATCTAAGTAGGAAATATGCCCACCGAACTGTCTCTTCTCATCAGTTCTGGCAACATCGACTTCTCAGAGTTCTACCATCGATTGTCGCCACCGCTGACTGGCAAGCGGCTGCAGGTGGTGAAAGAAGTGTTCAAAGATCTTGATAAGAATAGAAACGGAGTACTGGAATACGAGGATATTCGAGGTGATTTCATTCCCCCCCCATATTTTGTTCAGTAGCCATCTTGGTTAAATGATATCGCTGGTGTGCATTTTCACGCTGGAAAACATGACGAGGGCAATGGTACTCGAACACTATGTCAGAAAACTCAATACTATGGCTGATATGTTTTATGATTGAATTATATGCCACTTCTTCATGTTATGAAGTGACGTTTACTGAAGCATCATTCCTTACATCATCATCCCCGAGTTACAGAGCAGTTTGGGGACAAGGTCACTCAGCACCCCAAGTACCAATCCGGTGACTGGAGTGAGCGCGACGTCATTCAGAATCTTCTGCGAGCGATAGAGCCACCGGAGAGCCGAGACGGTGCCGTGACCTTTGAAGAATTCCACGACTATTACGCAACTGTCAGCACATGCGTACAGGATGACTCCTACTTCGAATCAAGACTGAAAGCGAGCTGGTGTATGAAATGAAGATTCGACAGACAGCAAAAACAGATTAAACATCTAAAATCAAATCAAATACTAAGTCTGAGTGACAATAGATACTAAGATTGTTACGTATCCATGGCGACATCAGAGCTGTGAGTGACTGTACGCATTGCCCTGCAAGTATCCAGTGATGCAGATAGTATCGAATACAAACTGCCTGCTAGCATAGAATAAATAAACAAAGTACCTGCTGAAACTGGCCAATATCAAGAGAGAATGATTCCAATCCAATAGATGGTCATTCTGTACCAAACATTCCATATTTTTTATTGATAAACTGGTAAGATGGAGTAAAGAAATAGATTTAGCATTGATGGCTGTTTATCATTGCAATGAACACTAATAGTCATATCAACCCAGTATAAGTATCTCGGATCAGCAGCAGTCTTGATCGACCAGTTCTTGTATTTTACCGCACCGCAGCAGTGCAGTGCGGATGTCATGATAAGCTAACAGGCCTAGGCTACAGAGACCACTGGCACCGACACGCAGACCGATCATTAGGAGAGTTGGCAATTGTGCGTTCAGTCGACAAGAGTGAGCTGAGCGAATCCAAGCAGAGACTTGTCGCATGGCGCCTCGTTCGGACCACACCCCGAGTTGAGACGGAAGATGATCTGTCGCTCTCGCTTCTCCACCATCTTGTCGAGATTGGCGGCCATTACGATAAGGTCCTGTCCGTCAACTAGACCCGCCTCGACGAGCTCCTGCGACACGGACTGTGACGTGTCCTTACCGATGGTGAAGTCAAACTTGATGTCGTGCAGTTCCCTCTGCTCATTACGTAGCCTGAGTACCAGGTGTAGCTCCTCAGAAGGTAGGGGGGCTGATTGATCGCCTGACATGGACTGATTGCCTGCACCGGCAGTGACCTTGACAGCCTCTGAATCTTCTGGACCACTGTCTCCTGCAATGCAGCACCTCAGACTATAATCTACTGCACCACTGTTTCAGGATGTCCCTTGAGTATGCTGTAGGCAGTAATTAGGGCTATCAATTGTTGAATTGAATATTTAACACCAAAAGCTCCAGGCTATTAATTTTTGCGACAAATCTCCTGTCTGGCAGACCACATCATATTTACATCGTTGATGCCAAGAGAAGATAACTCTGAATAAACAACAGGAATAATTTGGCGCTAGTAGATTGAATACAAATCAGGCACTCGTAACGAAACGCGGCGTTAAACTAGTACCGTAGAACTAAGTGGGTCAATGTTAGGACAATGCTGGACAGAGTTCTGATAGGCTAATGCATTACCCGCTTTGGTACCTTTGGAGATCTTTAAATTTTCTTGAATCTGCTTTTGTAAATCATCTTCCTTCTCTTCCACTCTGGGTGGCCTCTGCTGCGCTTGATTACCTGGGCAGAGTGATGACAAGGGGTCAAGGTCAGGCTCAGTATCATCCAATAGTCTACCATACTGTATCAGTGGCTATTACTAGTCATCAATGTACCCGAGTTCCTACATCCAACTAGAAGAATGTCGGGTGGAGAGAAACAATCAGCAAATATCTAGAGCTAGATCAAGTTCTACACCCAAACACTGTGACCTCAATCGCTAGTTTCTTACTATCACAGCTGTAATAGGAGAGCAAACGGCATCCAGTGAGAGCTGAGCATCACAGGATGGCTGACTGACACAAACTATTGAAGGGAGCAGTGAGTAACTGGTTAGATAAATACAATAAATCAACGCCAAGGCTAGACACAGAGCGTTAGACTTAGAGAAGTGTCATTCATGTCCACTACAGAGCAGGTAAGTGCAGATGACAGCGCCGACAGCCGTGCCAACGCGCGTCATAACCACTCAGTAAATCAATTTAATCAAGAGTGGGAACCAATCGAAGCACAGCGACGAACAATGGTGGGAAAGTCATACAGCCCAACTGCCTGCGTGATGACCTTGACATTGTAGTTGTTATTACTTACCCTCGGCAATTTCGGCGTCCATGTCATCGTCAGACCATTCCCACGTTCCATCCTGAGTCTTATGCAGACGGCCGCTGGAGCCGGGAACGCGCCTAACCTTCTGAGGGTTGACCACAGACCCGTTTTCATCTATCAGCGTCTTCAGTAGGTACGTCTGCCAACCGATACAGGAAGTAGATCGCAGCATACGCAATGTTTATCCAATTAGAATAGATATAAACCAATGGAGAGAGAGAGAGAGATGAGTGCTATCAGGCAGGCATATGTTAGTAGATGAATATGTAATAGATTACAGGTCAGGTTTAGTACCGGAGGCACTATTGGGTTTCACGACTACGGCAACAGCTGAGGCAATAGATGTTTCACCGGGTCTGTTGATCTCTTGGCACGTGTGCGCAGGGGACAAATACCAGGGCTATTTATGTTGTAAACAAGACTAAGGGATTCACGCTTGGCTTTTCAGACAGTTTCCTTGATCAATGTTAATGTGAGTAAGTACAAACATACTGACTAATGACCATCAAATGCAGTGAGCGCTGGGTTATCTTTGGCCACACGCTTCACCTTCATGTATTAGATACATATCTAATGTCATCAGAGTCAGTCAAAGCTAACAAGTTGCCTAACAGTACCTTATCTTTGGCTTTCTTAGAGAAGAAGTCATGCTTGATCAAGTCTTTGGCTGTCGGTCTTTCGGCGGGTTCTTTCCTGAGGCATTGGGCGATCATTTTCCTGAACGTTTTACCATAATTCTTGTACTGATGTTCATCGTCTGCGCCGCTGTCTAGAGTCGGCGGGTCATTCTGCAGCGTCAGCATCAGCACTTTCATCGGAGGGTATTTGTGGTATGGAGCAGTACCTAAACACAGCAGTAAAGGATCAAAAGTTAATTCAACCAAAATCTAGTCGAAATGAAACATACAGTTCACTAACCAGTAGCTAATTCAATCGACGTGATGCCGAATGACCAAATATCTGCTTTGTAATCGTAACCGGTCTCCTGCTCCATGACTTCCGGAGCCATCCAGCAAGGAGTTCCTGTGGTCATGATGTCGTAATGAGAGCTAGTTTTTCTTTACCAGGAAGAGCTCACAACTTCGGGATCATAAAAGAATGCTTACCAACAAATGTATGTCGAACTTGATCTCTGGCTTTGTCTTTGCCAACAGCCAGCCACGCACTAACACCAAAATCGCCAATCCTCACAGTGCCATCGCGAGCCAACAAAATGTTTCCCGCTTTAATATCTCTATGTATCTGGCCGTTACTATGGAAGTACTCTAGCGCTTTTAACACCTCCTTCAAAACCGTGGCTATGGTTGCTTCGTCGAGGACCCCGCTTTTCGTATTGTTACTCATCCTCATTCGCTGTTTTATAATGTCCAAAAGAGACCCATAATCACAGAGTTGCATAATTACCCACAGTTCTTCCTTGACGACGAAAGACGTGTAGTACTGAACAACATTCTCGTGTTGGCACTGGCTCATAGCCTGAATCTCTTTGAGCAATTCTTCCACGGATGTGTTGCATTTCTCCAGATTTATCCGTTTTATGGCTACCTGTTCATTTCTGGGTTTGCAAAGTGCCCGCTGAACAACAGATGTTGCTCCAGAGCCGATGACATCACCCAAATCATAGTCATCTCTGCTTGTCGGCCACACAGGTTTCTCGGCCATCTTCAGCTGTAGTTATTCCTCAAACAAGGCGTCATAACCGCTGGAATTATGTCAAGGTCAAAGTCATAGTCGATTTTCTAAACGAGCATATCGGATCCTCCCTATTCTCTGATCGGATCGTATAGCGCCCCGTTACTTAGAAACATCGATCTTAGAAGTTACTTGTAACGAGAGTTATCTTCTCTTTCCTTTCCATGCGATTCATGAAATAGAAACATGACATCACCCATAGAAATTGATTGCAACAGTATTACCTCACCTTACTTATGCATATAGGAGAACATCACATGCTGGTGGATGGGTGATATGTGATGAAAGCGATGGTTAGTGTATGCTACACTTGGAATTCATGGCTAAATGCAGAGTTACTGTAACCTCACGATACCAACAATGATTTTAATTTTGTGCCATTTTATTCAAAATATGGTTGTGAATATACAAAAATAAACAGTAAAATGAATCAGTGGGAACTCCGTATCAGACAAATCATTCAGAGAGATAGTCACTTTTCTTATGGAGTGGAGAGTCTGTTGTTACATACGACACCATAGATTGTATTTTGTTTCCGAAATATACAATTTAATAGCTCGCCTCAGTATGTTTGTGTGTACTATCCAGAAAGTGCCAGCAAACATGGCTACCACAAATCCTATGATGGCCACATAGGCAGAGTTTCCGTACGTGACGTCGATGCAATCTTCAAGTGAGACTGGAATCGCTGTCGGTTCCAGATACTCCTTGGCCTCGCCATGCCTCCGTACCATGAGCACAAATGCAAACAGCTGATAGAGCCCTAAGATATGAATGAATGGACAATGGTACGGCTGGTTGACAGGACAATGACTACCATCTGGCTCCATCACAGGACAGGTATCACCCACTAGGTTGCCATGCCAATAGTTGCTGTTAGTTTTTTAGTGTCTTCCATTGCCCATTACAAGTCACCATCACAAGTACCACAGAGTACCTGCTATTGCTATCATCTCAATTTATCCTTCCTATTTTAGTAATGCGTCAATGGCAGCAAGGTAGTCATGCATATCAGGACAGAAATATAAGTATGACAGCCAAATGCACTGATACTGATAATACGTATACGGGCTGGGCTTAGGGGGGGGGGGGGGAGGGAGTATGAGCTGCGGGA
>ERZ1740065.2319-NODE-2319-length-11791-cov-12.543797_pt1 | contig 11791 bp, 12 predicted proteins | sample MGYA00581738_ERZ1740065 | MGnify/ENA primary metagenome ERZ1740065 (study PRJEB43018, sample SAMN04849749) | marine metagenome | isolation source: floating plastic debris | place: Pacific Ocean | collected 2008-09-01 | study: EMG produced TPA metagenomics... | reverse complement strand
TCTCTCTCACCATTATCCTCCTCTCTCTCTCTCCTCTCTCTCCCCTCTCTCTCCCCCCTCTCTCCTCCCCTCTCTCTCTCACACTATTTACTGACCATATTACTGTATACTCTATAGGAAGAGAGTGGTATCTGAGAAAGGCGTAGCTGACATTGAGCTCTACATGACCGATGATCACGAGATGCTGAGGAGAGCTGCTACAGAGTGCCTGTGTAACCTCGTTCTCAACGAAGAGGTCAGTGACCTACGAAGCTCCCTGCTGCTATCATAGTTATTAGTGTGAGGCATTGCTTGTACAGAGTGAGGAATGCCCTAACTGATATGGGATTAATGTAATATATATAGGCTAATATATCTGCTGATCTAATATGCCTCGCTAGCATTGTATGGACCATTAATTGTCTGAGTCTCTCCTGATTGCTTGCGTTCCTAACAGTACGGCTGCCCCAGGCTCCCTCACACACCAGTGTGCCGCTCATTATCACGCTGCCGCTGTATTTCATTTCCAAGTTCAACGTACTTTAGCACTTTTCTCACTTCACCTTACCCGCTGCCTGCCTTCATCCCATAGCACTTCAATTATAACTCTGTCAATGCTTTGCCTACAGCGCCACTGGTTTCTTCTTGCCATTTGCTCTCATGTTTTTGTTGCAATATAGGAGTAAAACTTACATCTTGTCGAGATAAAAGATCAAATTATTTGCATATGACTTCCTGTCTGGTCAGTGCGTGATGCGGAAAATCACAGATGGAATTATGACTTTCGATGACATACTGAATGCTCGTCTATTATATGGTTGAGACATTACTGCTGTGACATAGCTCGTCCTTGACACAGTTTGTCCTTGACACAATTTGTCATGATGCAGTTTGTCGTGACGCAGTTTGTCGTGACATAGGTGGCGCAAGCTCATCTGGGAGATAACGACAAGGTGAAGCTGCTCACGCTCTACTGCGGTGATGAAGACCCGGCTGTACAGCGAGCAGCCTGTGGAGCTCTGGCTATCCTGTCATCTGACCATCCAGAGAAAATCACTGCCAAGATCCTCGCTGTATGTTTGTAGCTCCCTATAAATTTCACGGAACAAATATGATGCCGTGTCAGACGGTGAACGAGAAAAGTAGACGCTTTTGATAGGCATGATGACTTTGTATTTGATTTTAGGTTGGTAAATGGACCGACCTGCTGCTGCAAGTTTTAGTTAGTGAAGAGCCTGGAGTTCAGCATCGTGCTGCGCATCTCGTCTGCAGCATGATGCAGACGGACAAGGAGACAGCCAATCAGATCGTTGAGTCTCAGCTGTTTGAGATACTGATGGCGATATCAAAACTGGATGGTGATGAGCAGCGCGGAGCGAGAGAGTGCGCCGGCGAGGCTCTCAAGGCTGCTGCCGACTTTGGATTAGTTAAAGCTGTGAATAGATGATTCTCTATAATAACTTAGTCATTCGATCTGAATTTTTATTCTCTAGTCTTTTTTTATATCATATTTATACGACAGAACTGTACGTAGTTAGTGAAGCCCTGTAGCTCAAATCTCTTTCCTTTCCATTCGCGTATTAAAGATGTGCTAAAAACCCTCTTCTGCTTGTGATCAGTAATTTGCTTTCTTGTTCACGATGATGCTCCTCAACTTTGCCATGGTTTGTTCAGTGTGGGAAAAAGGTGCCAAGTATAATCATCATTAGGTGTTGCCCACTCTCCTTAGAGCTAAGACTTGTATGCAAAAGGTAATAGAAGATCATCATGGGTAAATAACCAATCGATTAAGCATGAAACGTATCCCAAGCTGTGAAATAACCACCAGATGACTCATGGTTGGGCTGCTGTATTTGGGTCAGCAAAACAGCACATCCGAAAAGTACTCACGAAAATTCCCGCTATGCTAGAACTGGACTTGTCTTCTCTTGTATACCTACCGGCGCCTTTTCGTCAGCACTGTTATGGCTGGAATATAAAAGGTAAAGTGGAAAATAAAATCAAAAGGGCCAGGTCAAAGTAAACGTTCCATAGAAAGTAAGATTTTATGTAAAAAGAAAAGGAAAAAACCTTTTTTATCGAACGATCCTAAATAAGAGCAGAGAAAGTTGATCGCTTCCGACACTGAGAGACAGACGTCGGAATTGCGAGAGTAGTATCGAATGGTGGCAGATGTTCGATCTGACTCTGACCCGCTTGTAACTTGAAGGTTTTACAAACTTGGAATTGATCTACAGTAGTGTCGAACATTCTTACCAGTGCATCTTGAGCTGATAATAGACCAAAGCCAAATCTCTTTGTAAGTATATATTCCTTCTGTGTATTATAAAACTGTTCTCTTCAACTTATATTTTATTTTGTTTTGTTTACCCTGTTTCCTTTGCATAATATCATAGTTTTTATGCTATGCATATGCATTTCGACTCTGATGATGTTATTCCCAAAAGGGTAGCTATGTGGTTTAAACTTATGGTACTCAATTTATCTCTAATGTTTGCTGGCTGTTTTATCGAAATCTTCAGCACTTCATATTGATATCAAATGCTGTTTCATTCTTCCACACACGTGAGTAATCGATAAGAATTTGGTGCTGTCCTGTTTCAGGATCATGATATCCTAGCTCGACACTGCCAGCACTGTTGGACGACGATAGGCAGTCCAGTGTAAAGCATTAAAATGCTGCTTGCGCAGTAGTGAGCACCACCCATAACATGTAAGTACAACAAAATTTTGGCAAATTTTCAAACTCGCACGTGCAAGCTATTTATTGTATCCAGTGGAAATAGTAGATGCTCTGCTTTTCTTCAACCTTACGCCCACTGAGCCCTGCGCGTAACGTTGACAGCGCATTTCTATAGCAGTTTTCTATAGTGGACTATCAGCCTGATGACAGCGTTATTGACTTACATGTGTGCTGCTCAGCTTCGTGATTGGCTTATTGTAAAATATTAGATCAGCTTACATTCAAATCGAGCTGAAAGAGCAGTTGTTTTATGTGGCCACGGAGCCATTGATACTCAGTTTTACTGCACTGTAAGTGTAAACTCACGCCTTGTATATCTATAGACTTGTAATCCACCACCAGTATTGCCTTATCATACCCATGTCGTGATGCTAATCGTGCATGTGAACTGCTGCCTGAATGTCGGCACACTGTCGCGTCACATGTCACAGCAGTATTGTGTGTGTACATGTAGACCTTGACCTGGCTGAGACAGAGCAACACGATGAACAAGGTTATTGCGTTTAGGACACCTAGTGACCCTACCCATACTAGTCAGAGGTACACGTATACATGAGCAGCAGTGTATGGCACATCCAACCCCGTGTGCTGTGTGCTGTGTGTGTGTGTGTGTGTGTGTGTCCAAGTTGCATGCAGTTTGAGTTTGAGCTTTACCTATGCCAGCTGTGAGCACCACCCATTCTGTCATTCTCTCTGCTTAATGCACCAGCTAATCCTGCCCATGTACATGTCTGTCTAAAATTCACATACTTCCTCTCGCTCTCGCTGCAAGTTGCCATACAGGCTACACTGCACCTATACTCTATTGATTTATTGACCACTTTGGTAAGTCAGTGCTGCCGCTGTGTGCTCACGCTCAGTGTGAGTCATCGAGCAGCTAACCGTGTCACACGCTCCCCTATATCGTGTCCTCTTGTGTCTCTCAGCTGTCTCTAGCCTCTGCTGTCCCTGTGATTGACGTTTGTCAGCTTCTTGTATAGCAGTTATGCATGCAGTGCAGCTGACACTGTTGTGATTTTCCTATATGAAGGTAAGTGGAATTCAACAGCTGCCAATAGGCTGTGGGAGCCAAGTGCTGTCGTTATCAGCTCTGACACATGTGGTATCATACTCTACAGCTCATCAAGATGATTGTCCCCATTGTTCTATGATTCACCATAGATTTGGCGTGCTGTTGCCCTGCACAGCTATGATTGACTGTCTCCATGATGAAGTCGGTATGCTGGTTGGGTGAGCTGGCTCTCCCGACATCTCGACTCATTGATCGTAGACTAGATATAGATGCAGACCGTTTGAGATGCTCACGTCTGCGAAGGAAGGAGGCTGTCCCTCTCTCTCGGGCCGATTGATTGACTGCTCATCCTGCGGTCACGCCTGGCTGTTTTGGTCTACTGGTTTTTACAGTCAGTCGATAGTTAGTGTTTGATTCGGCAGGTTGTGTGCTGAGCCTGCTGTGTAGCGGGAGAGCTTGCCAAGCTGCTTCCTACTCCAGTCCTCTATTTATACATCCACCTGGTCATGTAGTGCAAACGCTTGACTCATCCTGCGGAATAAAGCCACTTATATATTAACATGGTTGGCTTTCTCCTCGATCAGCCATTGGCACCACTATCTGGCCGAAGATCCATCAAGGCGAGTATTCATCATTAGTACCACCATTCGTTTTTTGACTGTTTAGGAAGCGGTTCGACATCAGAACCAAAAAGAGCCCCATAGCTGGAAAGAAGATCTCGGAGGTGAAGTTTAACACCGACGCTGACGATGGTATCTCAGACTTTGTAAGTGAAGCGCTGTCTACCGGCAGCGCTATCAGATGGTAGTCACTCGAATGAACATTATCTTGAGCAGCTCTCTCTCTCTCTCACCAGCCATGTTGACAGGGCCAGCCATGCTGACAAGGCCAGCCATTGTTTATATAGCTCCTAGTTATAATTGATCTAAGTTTCCAGTAGCACTGAGGGTCTTTGTTGTAAATGTATACCTAGTCCACTGCTGCCCCTCTCTACAAACTCCAATTAGAGCGGGAGAGGAATGAGACTACTGCTGCGGCACTGCTGCCTATAGTGCTGCGTGGAATGGTCAGATGCACCTGTAGCTGTCCTCTCACTCAGACGATAGGTTTTTGATGGGTTCGCTGCCACGTGCCACGGCAGCAGTAGGCTCTCACTACTGGGGAAATATGTAAACAAGCTGCTGTATTATTAGCTGTTTATTGCTGACCATGTGTCGGAGGCTATAAATGCCTCCCGTGTGCAACCCTACGTAGGAGTGCTGACCGCGGATTGCTACTGCATTGCAGACCGACTCGGAACCCGGTGTCCCTCTGGATCACGATCTGACTGACGGTACGAGGAGCACAACTCCCGACCCGACTCGCACCAGAGAGGCTCTCGACTCGATTCGCAGTAAAATCGATCGGGTGAAGAAAGAGATACAGGTGGAGCAGGCACTCAAGGAAGGTGAGTTTACTCGCCGCTTGCCACCCATCGCTGATCTACTGGTTTATTAAGTTGATAATTGCTTGCTGTCATGACACTGTTTGCAATTTCAATTCGTTTATCGCATGCGATCAGAGTAGTACAGTGTAGGCCAGCTCCACGAAATGAGTTTGTGTTTCCACACTTAGCGCTGATAAGTGGCCGGGTATCTTTAATAATACCTGTCCAGTCTCAGGGGCGTTGAGGTGCCTGCGCTTGATTTATGCTGGCCCACGGCGCAGTGGCTGGGAGCTTACTCATGCGGCCAATCTCACCGTTTCATTAGGCCATATCAATACATGATTCATTGAACTCTCATTGTCTGCTATGTAACTGCGGGCGTTGTGTAAGGGCACTGCATTACCTGACCTGGTGTCACACCATGTTGTTCAGCCAATGGAGCCAATGTAGAGCTGGTCTGACCTACATATATATCCTATCACTGCGTCATCTCTCTACTGAAAGGCCAATTTATTTATGTAATTACTTTGTTTACTATGGGCCGTGACGACAGGGTAACTGAGAGCCCATCATTAGTTCGGTGAGGTGACTATGGCCTGTGTTGATTGGCTACTCTATTCCTATAGCCTCCCACAGGGCAGTCTCATGACCAGAGTTCAGTACTCCTTATAATTAATTCATTGTTCCTCTGATCCGTCTGTCTCAGAGCAAACAGGCTCCGATCTGGCAGCTATTGTCAGATGATTGATGATCTATCAGCGCTGATTGCCCTGTATTGATACTCGATGCAGCACCCCCACTGTCTGTCTGTGTGTCCCTATCTGCCTGTGTGTCCCTGATCGCTGAACTCTTATATTATCCAGAAAATGTCAAAGAATACCTGCAGCTCTTCGCTCGAGCCGCCAACGACGAAGCTAAGGCCAAGAATATAAAACTAGTCTTCGAGAAGCAGAACCAAGGTTCGGCCCAGACAATTGCCAAACTGCAGGTAAGCCTCGCCTCTGTCGCTGGGCTAGTGTCATCGGGTCGGAAATCCAGGATTTACAGCGCCGCTTCATCACATGACATCTTCAGCTTGACTCCCTCTCTACTAATCACTGTCAGACTGGACTTCCTCTAGTCTAGTATGAATGAACTTGTCTATACAATGATTCCTATCACTGTACATAGATAACTGCTTGGGGGGGGGGGAGTAGGGGGCAATTGAAAACATTTAATTCATTACTGAAAGGGGATGGAAGGGGCAATTGGTATCATTGTCCATAAATAACTGCAAGGGGAGTAGAGGGAGAGGGGAGAGGGCACTTGCATCGCTGGCCATCACTACTAGCCCCTCCCCCACATTGCTCCTGCTGGTCAGAATCTTACCCTTCTGATCAACTCAGTGAAAGTTCCTACAAAAATTCTCTTTGCCAAAACTAGTTACACTCAGAACTATGTAGGAGGTAGTAGAGTTATAAAGAGAGTGTGTCATGACTCTCTGATGAGGCTTGCTGTCCGCCCATTTGTGTGAACAGTGACCATCTGCCGCAGTGATATATGCAGGCCATCTATCACTGCTGCAATGATTATGCAGCGTTTTCACTATAAAATAGCCCTTCTGTAATGGATTAATTCAAATCTTGCAGAAGAAGTTGGAACGGTACCAGAACGAGGCTAAACACGTTGAGCATTACGGCGCCTCGTCGCACCGTGCCGCCAAAGAGGTGCTGAAAGAAGTGGGCCAGGGTATAAAGTAAGTACGCTAGCCCTCGCGATGCTGTTTACGCTGCCAGTGGCGGCAGGTCAACACGATTTCTCTGTATTGCAGGGATTTTGGCGGGTCTGTTGTTGATAACTTGCGCACTGCAACTGACGCACTTGTGCCAAAAACCAAGGATCGTACTAAGAGTGGCAGCGCTGACAACATCAACTCATTAGCTAGTACGTCCCTCTGCTAACCAATCACAGCTACCCGCTGTCAGGCTACGCTGTCCCCTGTCCCGCCCTCGGCTCTCCCGCCCTCGGCTCTCCCGCCCTCGGCTCTCCCGCCCTCAGCTGTCCCGTCCTCAGCTGTCCCGCTCTCAGCTGTCCCGCCTTCAGCTGTATTATTCGGCAGCGGTGTATATCCGGGCACTGATAAATCGGCAGCATACTGACCGGTGGCACTAGATGCCTATCTCGCTATCCATAGACAGTAGCTTGATCACTCCTGTATCTTGCCCCCTCCCGTTATGACTGCACCGTTTCCTGCTCAGTTTATTGACTGTTCCTGTCCGTGTATTATCAGCTCCGTTTCTGTTGTTTTGCAGGAGGAGAGGGCCATAGTATATTCTATACTGGTTTTTTAGACTCAGCTTCTGCCAACGGCACCGACCACCCGCCAGTGGGTGGTAGTGTGGGCAGCCCTACCAGTCCTAATGGTAGCACCACACTTCCAGCTAAGTATGTCCTATTGCCTGCTGTTCCCCTGTTCCTTGGGTTTGGTACTGATGTTGTGTTAGACTATCCCCGCCGCTCATCTTGGTTTCGTTGGATCAGGTAGTTCGCTGTATTAATTACATTTACGTCTCTCTGATGGCATGTAAAAATGTAAGACACAGGAAGTGTTGTCACCCATAATGCAATAGTTGCTGCCCTGGTACTGCTGCACTGGAGATTATACTTCACTTAGCCTTCTAATTCCGTATCTGGCACATCAATGATATTCTGCCATCATCAAATCTCCCTTGGCATTATCTAAAAACACAGCTGCAGCAACCATGACTTGAGCTCAGTTGTTGGTTTTTCTGCAAGGCATCGATTATCTTCCTCCTCTTCTCTCTCTCTATCTATCCCTCCTCCTCCCCCTCCTCCATCTCTATTGCACCTCTCCTTACTGCTCTCCCCTTTCCCTCTTGCTGCATCGGTCCCCCTACCACTCTCCCTACCACTCTCTCTCCCTGTCATTGTTTATTGTTGCTATTGTCATCCTCTAACTCTTTCTACAAAGTGATTTGTTTACATTCTTTAGCTTTACTCAGGGAGAAAGGTAAAACAGCCTGGTTGCTAGGGCCTGCTTAGTCTTTGTTGTGACTTGTATTTCTCGCACAACAGTTCTGTAAGCCTGGCAACAAGGAGTCATCACTCACTATAACCATTTTTGTTTCTACGTTACCGGCGTATGACATTAACACCTCTTCCTGCCTCCCACCAGCTATCATGTTAATGACACTGAGGCGCTGGTACTTGCTCTACGGTCGATGGGTTGTTACACGCCACCGCCGTGTGCTGGTACAGCTCCCGCCATGGCACTTGACTCTCTTTGATTTACTGCCCCCTCGACACTCTCAACCAGTATTTTTTCTCTCTCACCCGCATGAAATTTGTATTCCTCACGATATGATTCTAGTGCGGAGGGCTGCTACTATGATTTCTCAAATGTTTCTGTATCCTCTGGAGTATTTCCCCGACATACTTTCTGTAATTCTGGTTTACCCTTGTGCCTTTGACAATAGCCTTGCGAATTCCACGTAGATGAAATAGACGTCTAGAGCTTTTGCTGTGCCTTATCTTGTGTAATTGTATGATCTAATACAATGTGTTGACCTTGATTTGTCCTCTGCACAGCAGGTATGACACATTTGTCAATTCTCTCCTGTAGCTTTAAATTGCACATACCCAGTGGGTCGGACGATGCTGCCGTTAGCGCAGAGGCCGGCTCAGCATCAGACGGCAGCTATCAGGCTCGTGAGAGCACTCAAAACTCGTCAGCGTCACCGGACGTCCTGCAGACGTCAGCCCACTCCGTCATCGTCGAACCTCTGCTGCAAAGGCTTGGTAGCAATGCTGACGCCATAGAGAAACTTGTCAATGAAGTGACAGTACTGAGGGTAGGTGAATGCCGTGTATAGGCTGGTGGTCAGGCTGGTGGTAGGATAACAGACGGACGTTGACACTGTTTGGTTGTCGCAGGCTCAGGTGTCAGACATGCAGGAGGATATGATCTCACGCGCGAGTAATGAGGAGGAGAGAATCGCTGACCGATACGATCGACTAGAAGAACATCTCAACGATTTTGTCGAACTCACACAGAACGAACTCACCAATCTCAAGCAGGAGATCTCCAACATGGAAGAGAAAATTGATTATCAGCTGGATGAACGGACTCGTGACCTTCAAGAGGCCTTGGAGAATGCCACTACAAGGGTGAGTAGCCGTTGGCAGCTTGTTGTATTGATGCAATGGCTGCCGATGCCACTGATTGTTGTTGGAGATATGACCAGAGATCATCAATGGCGTTTATGATCTCTGATATGACACAGCTCCCAGTTCCCAGTCCATAGTTCACTTTCTGCCCAGTCACATGGCCCTTTTATCTCATACCCAGATAGAACTTGTAGGAAACGCTATTTAGCATGGCCAGCAACCCTTTATCAAACCCTCAGCACTGGCTATAACCGGACTCCATCTATGGCAATCTATTTGTCCATCAGCATGGCCTCATCCGACACCGTGTCCACATGTCTGTGTCTATGTTTCCACATGTCTATGATATTTTTCCAGATTTCCAAGATGGAGTTGCAAAGCCAGCACCAGCAGCTGATCACAATGGAGGTAGACAACCCCAATGCTAGAATGCTTTTGACAAAAGGCATCAATGTCATTCTAGCCTTTCTGGCCGTCCTTCTAGTGTTCATCTCCACTATATCCCAGATCATCGGACCATTCCTGAATGCACGGTGGGTATATCGAACGCTCTCTCACGCTGCTGTCGCTACCTCTATGTCACCGACCGCATGACGGAGTTTCTTCTATCTATTGTAGGTGGAAGGTGGTATCTCTGGTGCTGCTTGTATTTGGCATACTCTTCGCATCCAGTCGATGGGAGTTGATAGCCGAGCTCATAGAGCAGAAACTGCTCCATAGACGATCTCCTTCCTCCTAGCACGTATTCCGCTGTTCGATAGCGCAGTCAGCAATGCAGGGGTTTTATCTGACTATTAAGTTATTCAATGGTGTCTGTAGTGCTGTAAATGATATCACTGTACATACACATACACACAAGCAGGGCTCAGTTACTTGTGAGTCCAGTTCTCCTTAGTCCATATAGCTGGTCGCTATTTTTGCCAAGTTTGGAGTTGTCCACCCAATTTAGTCTTCACTTTGCAGAGTGGGATCCTCAGATTTCAGATCTAGTGCTCAATGGTATAATATAGAGATTTTTGTTTAATTTGGCTTTGCCTCCACACTGATATGACGTTCTAATGGCAATATATGCATGTAATGCATTTTGATTTGATCAACTGTAAACAGTTCTGTGCAGTTTTCTCTTCCAAATACAAAGATTCAATCTTGTGTGGCTGCGCGTTTTTATTATGGGTGAGGCAGCACTCCTGGGAATGTACTAAACTAGAACAAATTGTGACTTAAATACGCGACAAATCGAGTCCATAAGGGGGACTTCCTGTCCACCGTACTCAAAGACGTGATGTCTACTGGATCAGCTCTGCTGTAGATATTCTCTTTTTCTCGGTGCAGTTTGGCCCGGAGTTCAAGGTTACTTGTGGAGAGAACGATCTGAGCCTCGAGGTCGCGGTGGACAGATCTGTATCCTGTTACAAGAATAGAAGTTGTCTGACATGCTGTTCCTGAGTACTAAGGTGCATCGATATCCAAGTCAGATCATTACTGTACGAGGAGTTGTCTTATCATTGAACAAATTGTGGGGGAATCTGCTATCGCTTGCCCTCCTAGTGATAATCAGAGCCAACTTACAGCATGAGCAGACAACTCCAGGAAAAGGACTGCAGCTAGAGCATTGCAGCCAGAGTAGAAGAGAATAAAGGACGTACCAAAGTTTGATGATCCGATAATAGTCATCGTGGGCAGCTGGCTGCCACAGGGATAGTACCAAAGTCCTTTCGCATGAAATGTCCAGCTGTTTCTGTAATACTCGTACAGTGTGATGCGGTGCTGCTGACCTTGGCTTGCGACATACTTTAGAAACCACTTCTCATACCAGGTATACGCATCAGGTATGTATCGAGCAATGCCATTGGCTTGGTAAAATCCATTCACCTGTAGCAGTTGTGACAGGAAAATTGTCATATACTGTCACATCATGCGTCACAAGTCATATGTTGAGACAGGGATGCACACCAGGAGTTGTTCCCTCCACAATCAAATCACCTCTAGCCTTCCAGAGTGTTCTGGAGGCTTTACAAACTTATTTTGCGCTCTTACTGCGCCTTTGTAAGTCTGCCGTTTGAATTGTCCTTCATCATACATTGATTGACCATAGTAAGGCACTATCTTGCACAACAAAACAAACCTTTCCAGGCCGATACTAGCATCGCTCTGATCTATAAAATCTGGGCTGATTCAGATTACTGATACAGATGCTTGATCTTGATCTCTTTGAGACAGTGTACTAATCACAGTTTGAGGTTGAAATTGCTGCTGTACAGGAGGGAGAGAGAAGGGGAGAGTGGCAGACGGGTGGGGGGATGGGAAGGGAGAGGGGAAAATGGGGAGGGGAAGAGGGGAGGGATCGGGAGGAGAAGAGGGAAGGGATGAGGGGATGAAGAGGGGAGGAGAGAGGAAGGGGAGGGGAGGATGGGGGGGGGGGGAGGGGAGGGGAGAGGAGGGGGGAGAGGAAGAGGGGGGGGGG
>ERZ1740065.2318-NODE-2318-length-11793-cov-4.463111_pt1 | contig 11793 bp, 10 predicted proteins | sample MGYA00581738_ERZ1740065 | MGnify/ENA primary metagenome ERZ1740065 (study PRJEB43018, sample SAMN04849749) | marine metagenome | isolation source: floating plastic debris | place: Pacific Ocean | collected 2008-09-01 | study: EMG produced TPA metagenomics... | reverse complement strand
GGCGCGGACATGGTCCTGAACCAAGGACGAGGTCAGGTCCGTGACCAGCCCCCGTAAACCTCTTGTTCCGAATTTAGGAGCCATCCTGTTTTCCAAGAGCTATGGATTGGTGCCATTGTGTCAGGTGGTGATGTGGGTGAGATGGTAAAAGACAAATGCATTTGGTCAAGGCATCTCTAGCCCCATGTCTTGTGCTAACCTGATCAGCTTGTCCCCATCCACGGCCGTATCCCCTCCGACTTTCTGACCTACCATGAAGCCGTAATTCAGTCGGATCAGACCGGCAATTGTATAATAGGATCTGCTTTTGTGCCCGTCCTGAAAGACTTCGATGACGTTCGCGCCGGAAGCGCAAAAAGCCAGATTGACCAGGGCTGCCCCGTGGGCACTGATGATCCACTCTGCCTGCGCAAAGAGCTCGGCTTGCTCAGCTACGGTATGGTTCGACATGACGATGACACGAAAGCCAAGCTCGACCAGCCTCGCCTCGATGTCCGCTTCGTTACTGATCCGGCGGATCGTAGCATCCGCCCGCGAAACATAGATACGTTTTGCACCCCTGAACGCTGGCGGCAGGGCCTGTTGCAAGGCGGGATGATACTGACTGCGCAAATAGGCGATTGCCCGGTGAGAGACAATGTTGAAGGGTGATGGGTTGGTGGGTACGGTCAGCGTTTCAAAGTGGTGTGTACCCTGCGGGAGCCAAAGGATTTCGCGGTGCGGTGCGGCCAGCGCCAGTGATGTCTTAGCGAACTGGGGGGCTGCTTCTGACATGACCAGCGGCGTATCATGCAATCTATCGAGCCGATCGACCAATGCAAGGCGCGGTAGAATATCCAGAGTCCAGTGGTAGAAGTTATGCGCCCAGCAGGTGTAGATCATGATGCCCTTGGGGTGACTGGACTGCAGCCTTGTGAAGCTTAGCATGGCTTGCGGCATTGCATATTTTGGATTGTCGAGCACGGATGCGCTGGGATATGCGGCGGTTATCAGCCCGTCCCTACAGCCCAGAACGCCGGACGGATAGCTGATACGAGCATCGGAGAGTGCTGTGATAGAGCATCGATGATGCAGCTGCGTTCCGATGTCCTTTCTCAGGTAATTTTGATACATCCGCTCGGTTTCTCCACCCGCACTTGAAATCGGGTGGTCCGGAACGCTCAGGGTATCATCAGCAGTGGTCAGAGCTATATCTGAATGCAGGCGGATATCGGCACGGCTGAAAGACTCACGCAGCAGTCTGCGCAGACCCATCTTACGCCATATGAAGGGAGCCAGCAGGGTTAAAAAAAGTCGTGCTTGCTGCGAAATACGTTTCAAATACTGCTCCAGACCGATGTAAAGGGGCATCAGGCCATATCGAGTGTATGCCACCACCCTTCTGGGGTGTTCAAGGTCACTGCGCAGGATGGACTATCGCCCGATGTGGATTGTTGGAGGTGGATTAAACTAGAGTTAAGTTCCATAGCCTCCGCGACCACCATTCATCTGGCATTTTTCCCGTTATGTGTGCTGCCTTTTGAAGACTGTGGTGGATTATTTCTGATAGGGCGGCTCATTATGCGGTGCCACGTTTTGGGGTTTCCGGATGGTGCTTTTACCCCTCGGCAAACAGCGCAGTTCTAAATGGGAGCGCTTTGATGATCCAAGTTTCGGTAGTGATGTGCACACATAATTGAACGGATTATCTGACCGAACAACTTGACAGCATCGCTGTCCAGACACGTTTGCCGGATGTTCGATGACGATTACTCGAGGTTTCCGGGACATGGCATTGCCCTATCCTGGGTTTGTGCCGCATGATCTGTGGCTAGGTAATCTGGCTTGTGATTGTTGAGCAGTGCTTGATGCAGTATCGACTGCATGGAAGTCAGACTTCGGGCGACAAAACGCCAACGACCCGCAACCGGATTGCCAGACTCCGTCGAGCGGCGCAGATATGCAAAACGCACTGACTGAAGCAACGGACACCGTCCAAGAGCTGATGGTACATGGTAAGCGTCTCGAAAAAGCAAAGGGCGCCTATAGCTTGCCTGCAAGATGATCCGCCAACCGTAGTGACAGCTGAATGATGGTATAGGTCGGGTTTGCATGCCCAGCGGTCGGAAAAACTGAAGACCCCGCAACATAAAAGTTAGATGTCCCGTGCACCTTCAGATCAGAGTCCACAACCGAAGTTGACGCATCCCTGCCCATCCGTGTTCCGCCCATATGATGATAGCCACCGGGCTCTATGTCATCGGGTTGGTCCAGCCCGTCGATTGTCCATCGCTCTGCCCGGGCCAAGCCCTGCCCTGTAGAAATGAGATGGCGACCCAGCAACTCGAACATCACCTTGACGGTACGCCGGTCGATCTCCGTCTTGCGCCACCGTAGAACGGTATGCGGCACGCCATGGGCGTCACGCTGATCTGGAGAGAGCTCTATCTTGTTTTCCGGATCTGGGGACTGTTCTGCTGTGACTGTGACCCGGCTTGTACATGGTGAGGGCTCTGTGAGGATACTGGCTAGAGTGTCATCGGACTCCTGCAACCTGCACGATAGTTCTTTCGCGCGCCTTTCCAGCTTGCTGTCATTCTCGTCAAAGACCTTGCTGCGCAATCGTGCAGCCCCGTTCAGGATGCCAAAACGGGTCATGGCATCGTAGGTTGGCGCGAAAAACGCCCGGACGGAGTAAGAGCCAGTGTTGTCAAATTCAGATATGTAATCTTCTGCTCGCGCTACGCCTGCTTCCACATGTGGGTGCTCCATCCAATACCGTCCGAGTGCAGCAGGATTTTCTATTATCGGCTGTTGGGCAATCGCATTGGACCAAGATAGTAGGCGGGAATTTTCAATTCCACCTGTTGCCGTCACAACCAGCTTTGGCTCCAAAATCATGGCACCATCGCCGCCGGTCTCGCGCAGATGGAGTCGAATTCGGCGGTCTTGTACCATTTCCACATGTGCCACCCGACTTCTCATGCTCATAAAGCAGCTGTTCGAATTGTTCAGGAACGCAAAATATGCATCTGCAAAGCTCAGCGTTTCGCTGAAGGCAAAGCTTATCTCGTTTAAATCATCCGAGATGTTTTGTGTGGCTGTTGGGGGAAGTCCAAGAACTGTGTCGGTACGTGCAGCGTATGGATCCAGATCTGCCTTCGTGATCGGCCAGCCCGTATGGGGAATATCGTCGCGTTGTATGAAATCATGGGCATCGAGTGGGCGGCAGTACCCCGCCCAATGATTGCCCGACCCGCCAAACATCATCAGGCGCGCCTGATCGAGCTCGTAATAGGGATCGCCAATCACTTCACCTTTGTAAAGGTCTTGCGCCTCACCGGTGTAAGTATCCTCTCCTGCCTCCAGCAGCAGCGTACCGATCCCACGCGCATCAAGCGCCTGCGCTAGCGTCAGACCGGCAGGGCCCGAGCCTATAATAACGACGGGTGGCAGCGGCAAGTTTGCCAATTGATTAAAATCGAGGATCATTAGGTCTAAGCAAGTTCTATCAGGGTTTTGGGGATATTGTTCTTCCGGTCGCCCCTGATGGGATCGTCCCAGCCATAACCGAAACAGGTGTAATCCTCGGGGAAGAGCTCATGAACAAGTCGGCACGCGGCTTTGTCAAGTGGCGGTGGGGCAGGCCAATCCAAGTCGAAGATTGTCTTCTTCCAACCCGCGCCTCGGCCGTCATGTGGCGTCCCAAATCGCGCGGGCCTTCTGTGTTTCCAGCGTGGGTCTCAAACCAGCCAATTACAGCGTCGAGCCCCTCCTCCATGTGGAACAACCGTCTGAGGTTTGCCACATCGATATGTTGGAGTGAGGTCGCGCTCCACCGCAGCCGCGACGGATGATCGTAATAATCCCGATCAAGTAAAGCGAGTGGTCCGAAACGCGCGCGCAGGTACTTTTCGATCGAGGTACCAGCGCACTTTAGCACATGGGCGAAGAAGATTGGGCGCCCTTTAATCCGTATGATCGGCATGGCCTCAGTCCTTCAGATCCGATGGCGATATCGACCGTGCGGGTGCCGAACCCGCAGGGCCCAAGCTCATGATGACGAGTGATCGCAGCGGCAGGTGTTCCGATAGATGGCAATCAAGGGTCATCGTCTGACCTGAATGATCCATCCGTCGGAATACGCAAAGTCAGTCATGTCTGGATCACTTGAAAGAGGCTCGTCCGGTACACGCCGCAGAAGCCATGCAAGCGACCCACCTGCAATGACGAATGGCGACGTCAAAAGGCCATAGAGTAAAGTGCGACGACGCATAGGTAAAAGCCCGATAGAACGTTAGCCATAGTTACAACCTTCATATCCATGGGGCCAAGGACAAAGCAAGGATAATGCCACTCGTGTGTCCGTTTTCGCTTTCTGTTGTGTTACACGGGAGTAGGTGTGCAGATAGCATCATGCGAGTTCTGTTTGGCGTGACCTAACCCATGCGTTGTATCATGAAATGTTGCATGACTATCGGTGTCTTCAGCACCCGACGCGCTGTCCACGGCGCAGCGTACCGAAGACGTCACGTCTCTCATTTTCGGGCCTGTCGCTTTTGTTGAAATTAAGAGAAGTTGTCGTATTGGGGTGTAACTGCGTGTCCAGAGCTATTTTTGTTTCATCCGACGGAGCACGGCTAACGATTTGCGATAGAGCAGTGGTGGTACGATATCGCGTATGACCCGTTGCCGTGCCTCGCTGCTGCGGGCATCCTGCGAGCCGGGCCTAGGCTTGAACACGGTAGATTGTTTGATCCGCCCCTCTTCCCATGTTGCAGTGTAGTAATAGAGTGCGATTGACAGGCGTGGCCGGTCTTCGGGGTGGTTCACGGGTTCGGGGTTGCCATGCATTGTATCCCGTCCCGTCGAGAAACAACACATGCGGTTCATGGTCGGGACAAAGCCTGCCACTTTTCGCGACATGTCATTGGTCCAAACTTCGAAAGAACCGCCATACTCTTCCTTCCAGTCTTCGTTGAGGTAGATCAGCAGGTTGAGCCGTCGCTCAAGTTTCATAATGTTATGAAAGTCAAAGTCTGCGTGGATATCCAGAAATCCGCCCGTATTGGTGCGGTGTATCCCGCCACCCTGAAAGTAGGGATCAGGGATGAGGCCCTTGATCCCTGACATTTCCTCCAAAAACTGAAGGAACGGTCTGGAGCCGAGCATGTTAAAGACGGCCCGTGAATAGGGTGGCATCCGGTCTGGACTGTAGGAGGTTTTCAATTTCTCGTTTGCGCTGCTGTTCTCCGGGGCTTTTTCCCCCAGTTCTAATGCTTCTTGCAGAACACGCTTAGTCACCTCGGGCGGTAGAAAGTTGTCGACGGAGGTGTAGTGGTATGGTGTCTTTGACTGATATGTTTCGGCAAGCCTAGCACCAGCTTTTTTTGCAGTGTCGCTGGAGAGAGTGAGTGTTTCGCAATCTACGGGAATGACTGGGGTCACTATGAACGCCTCGTTTCTGAATTGTACTAGGGAAATATCGGCGAAAGGTAGAAAAACATTCACTAAAATAAAGGTCAAGCACTCTGTCGTGCAGGTGCGGACAAATACCTGATATGTGCGGCTTTTGTATCGGTCTTCTGGTTCGTATGGGGAGGCCTCAGACGCTCAGCGAAGGTCTTAAAGGCTTTGTTCAAATGAAGGCTTTCCCAAGGCACACTGCCCGGATTTCGCCAATGGGTTGTGTCACGGGCTCAAGATATCCAGCGGACAAAACACGCGATTCTCTGTTTTTAGTTCTTAAAAAGACTATTTCGTAGGCGCAATCACCCAAAAGTACGGGATAAATTCTACCTTTGATTGAATTATCATTGGTGGCGCCAATTAAGTCCCGATTATGGCTACTTTTGGGCTCCATCTGTTGGACAAGGATTAGCAATGCTGGTATTCTTAGTGCCATCTGTAAAGACGAATTAACGTCACCAAAAATCTGCGTGCTTAGCGAGGAAGTTATGAAGCTTAAAATTTTGGCAGCAACAGCTGCGATAGCAATCTGTAGTATTGGAAGCGCCGCAACAGCCGCTTCTTTGGCACTGACAGGCGGGGCTCCGGTTTTGGAAGTGGCCCCAGGTGTACCTGTCGGACAGGACTTCGTTCCTGAAATTCTGGCCGCTGGAGCATCACACTTGTACTCCGGGCCGCTGCAGTTGACAGCCGCAGGAAAAGTGCGCGTGACGTTCACGCTCGTCGCTGCAGAAAGTGGGTTCAGCAACTCGCTGCTACTTGATGGCTCGGAAATCATCACAGAAAGCCGTAACGGTCCTATCAGTGTAGACTTTGAGACTGGTGTGCTGGACGGAGAGACTTTCTCGACAATCGTAGGCCCGGGTGATCTGGCCGCCAGACTGTCGTTCGACACCAACGAAGCAGCCGTGCCTATCTTTGGTTCTGGCGATGATGAATTCGGCGTTTTCGCGGACTCCACAAAGATCGACAACCTGAAAGTTTTCTGGTTGGCTCTGGATGATAGTGGTGCCAATGAAGATGATAACCATGACGATATCATTGTACGCGTAGAAATTTCCGCAGTTCCTCTGCCAGCCGGCGGCCTGCTGCTGCTGGGTGGTCTTGGTGGTTTGGTCGCGTTGCGTCGTCGCAAAAAATCCTAACAGCAACCTGCTGACATCATGATATGTAAAGGACAGTCTTAGGACTGTCCTTTTTCTTTGCGCGCTAGGGTATTGTGGCCATGCATGGCGACATCGCTGACCACGGGATGTCTATTCGCTTGGCAGGGCAGATCGCGCGGCGCACTATGGCGGTTGCCGATACACCTGATAATAGTGCGGGCTGGTTCATATCTGGATGAAGACGACGTCAAACACTATGCAGACATTTATGACAGAGCCTTTCCCGGGAGACTGCGCGCACCGGACGGGTCGGATAGCGAGCATCGTATGACATCACAGCAAACCGCCAAAACGGGATGGGACGGCTTTCTGGATATTCCGCCCTACTGGGCCGAGACAGCCAGTCTGGTCGCACCGCGGTCTTACATGCAGGACCGTTTTGACCCTGAATGTGAACATGTTCTTTTGGCGCGGCGCGAGGTAGATTACGGTGTGCTGCGTTTCCGCGTGGTTGACGCCGAAGCTGCATTGCCCATCCCCATGGGGCGATTTCGCAAGGTCATGCCCAGATTGCCCCGCAGGGAATTGCGTGTTCCAGGCAAAGTTCTGTTCGATTTCCGATTGCGTGCGCCAGACAACTGGGCCCACTTCCTAAACAACCATCTGCCCATCTTCTTTGTACTCTGCGACCGTTTAGGATTGGCCTGGGATGAAACGCTGATCCTGCTACCCGGTAATACTCCGGATTACATCCATGCTGCGGCAAAGATCTTTGGTCTGGAGATACTTGCCAGCGACAAAGTGGTGGTCGGACGCTGCGTCCAGTTCGAGGCTGACCCGTGGATCGGCATTCGCAGCATCCGCGCACAATGGGTCCGCACACCACGAGTCGAGGCGGCGGTCGCAGCCGCCACGCAAAGCCGCGCCCCCCTCCCTCGCCGAGTTTTTCTGTCACGCCGGGACACGCGCCTGCTGTCCAATGTCACCGAAGTGGAGCAGTTTCTGGCAGACTATGATTTTGTCACTGTTTACGCTGAAGATCTCAGTGCCGCGGATCAGTTCCGTCTCTTTCGCGATGTCGAAGACATCGTGGCCATACACGGAGCAGCTTTGGCACCATTGCTATACTGTCCGGCCAACAGCGCATTGCGTCAGCTTGTGGAAATTCTGCCTTGTGGGCATATGACAGATGTTTACCGGGTGATGGCCCAGCAGGTCGGGTGTGGATGGATTGGCGTACGAGGGAAGATGAAACCAGAATATGTCAAACCCGCCTATGACCTTGGGGCGGGGTTCTCCGCCTTCTCTCTGGATTCTTTTGAGGTTGATCTGAAGACGCTGGAGCTGGCGTTTGCCATGGCGTCCCACCCCATAAGGGAGTCCCCGTATGCTTAAGCCGAAAGTATTTGGGGTAGGGTTTCAAAAGACCGGGACGACAACCCTGGGCGTTATCTTTGACAAGCTGGGCTACAAGGTCGCCGGCTATGACGCGTTCCGCCAATTTGCGGGCCGTGACAGCCTGACATTGCAAGAGGTGGAGGCCCACGCCCTGGAGGTCGCGCGCGATGTGGATGCGGTCAAGGATTCACCCTGGCCCATTCTCTACCAGTCTCTGGACCGGGCTTTTCCGGGGTCGAAATTCATTCATGTCACCCGCGATCCCGACGCCTGGATCCGCAGCGCGGTCAAGGATTTCGGTTCCGATCCCAACCCGCTGCGCGAGGTCATATACGGATCGCGCTTTCCGCTTGGCAACGAGGCTGCCTGGCTGGCGCGTTACAACCGTCACAATGCAGAGGTGACGACGTATTTTGCCGACCGGCCCGATGATTTTCTTTCGATCCGTCTGGAAGACGGCGTCAGTTATGAAAAAGTCTGTGGATTTCTGGGTGAGCCGATCGTGGGCACGGGCGTGCCGCGTGCCAACACCCGATTGAAAAAGAAACTCAAGACGATCTGGTGGCGCCTCAGTCAGTCGGGCTAAAGGGGGCCGGCATGTTGAAAAGCCGAGTCCCTATTTCCATGATCTCGCTATGGCGGACCATGTCCTCGAACAGGGGATTCCCCGTCAAGGTCTGCCAGCGCGAAAAGACCTGATCACGCACTACCGCGCCCGAGACCTCTGTGCCGTCAAAAGAACTGCCATGCCCATAGACGGGGATGTCATCAAGCCCTTTTGTTCCGCGGGAAATCTCTAACTGGTCTGCAAGGTTGTCGCGGGCGGCTCGGTCGCTGATCAGGTTATTATAAAGCAGTGGCACTACGGGGGCGTCCTGCCAGATTGGCGTTGGGTTCAATGCCAGGCGCGCGTGTTCCAGATAAAGTGTGCGCTGTGCGGCCCGGTCGCCGGGGGTGGAGAAGCGCTCGGGCCATTTACGCAGGCGGCTGGCGAACAGGTTATAAGGGTCGCGCATCATCACGCCAAACCGCACGGATGCCCCGTGGCGGGCCTGTCGGTCTGTTAGAAAATCCGTCAGATGTGCCCACTGCATCTCGGCGATGCTGACATCCTCTTAGCTCAGTCGGATCATGGGGATTCGGTCGGTCAGGCGCAGCCGCTATTCGGTCATCCGGGCTGAATAGGGTGGGTTTTCGGGGCGTATATTATTATAAAAGACAACCGTGCCCGGGTTCTGGTTGAGCAGCCAATTGATCGTCACATGGTTGCCCGAGCGGCGCATGCCGAAGATCACGAAAATTTCGTAGTGCTCTGCCCGCGATACCCGCTTTTCAAGGCTGTGAAGCGTGGCCCGATGGAGCCTAGTCTTCGCGCTCTGAAGGATCCGGTGCAGGGCTGGTACGGACCGGACAGTACGGTGCAGAGGTGAGGACATAAACGGATATCCCAAACATTTAGTGCCGCAGTGCGGCCTTAGCCGCGCAATCGACACTGCCTTGTACGGAAGTGTCTGGAAAAGAACAGCCATTCCACGAAAAAAAGCGCCAACTGGTGTCAGGAATGTCTGGAAGTTAGGTGTGACAGCAAGCAAACGGCCCGTCATTAGATAGATTTTAGCCCATACCCGGAGACCGGGCACTAAAAGCCTGCGGACCTTGACATAACAGCGCCCAAGAACCTTGAAAGATGAAGGAATAGCCCTGATACGGGGACAATGCATAGTTCGACAGGGACATTTTCTCATGAGTAGCGAAACCGTGGATATTCCACAGCGGATTGCCCGCCAGACAGAAGATCCAGAGCAGCGTAGAATCCCAGCCATTATCCATCAGACATTCGAGACAACAAATATCCCCAAGGGCATGTACGAGGCCGGAATGACCTGGGCCCAAAACAATCCCACGTTCGAATATCGGTTCTATACCAACGAGGATCGCCGCAACTACATCGCCGAACATTTCGATTCAGAGGTGGTTGCGGCCTATGATAAGCTGATCTTTGGAGCGGCCCGGGCTGATCTGTGGCGCTATTGCGTGCGTTGGGTCGAAGGCGGTGTCTATGCGGACCTCGACACCGTCTGCAAGACGGACCTGCGGGACGTCATCGGTTTGGACGAAGAGTTCATAGCACCCAATACGGGCCGTTCAGATGCAAATGCGTTTGCGGCCTTCACCGCTTTCATCTGTACCGTGCCTCAGCATCCCTTCATGAAAACCTCTATTGAACGGGCCACACGCCAGATTCACGCGGCGGTAGAAGTGGATGGTTTCATGGACACAGGCCCCGGTAACTTCGGGATCTCCATCAATCAGTATCTGGGGCGCCATGAGACGCATCCGCAACTTCCAGGTATGCATGAAGAAGGCGGGTTGCGTTATCGTTTGTTAGAGAAGGTTCTACCAGAGGATGGTCCACGCTGCGTGATGGATGGTGAAACAGTTGTCTTTTTGACCAAATACGACGGGTATCTGGACGACCTGCAAAGTACCGGCATGCCTCATTGGGCGGATTATCTTGGAAAATCAGGGGTTTTGAATCGGTTGAACCGGATGGCCCGGCGCAATGTAAAATGGTTGCTGGGTCGCGGTTGACAGAAATGATCCTTAGTTGGTTCTTTCTCGCGGCATCTGAAATTACAATAGCTCGTTACCCTGCCCCCAACTTTCTGTCTGCTGATGGGAGTGGCTATTACGCATGTTGAAATCGATCAAGCTATTGATGACCGGGGATGGCCTGAAAGCACTGGCGCTGCGTGGGACTGCTATAACCGTGCTCAATTTTGGCGGATCGAAACTGTTGCGGTTGGGGTCCAATCTCATTCTGACGCGGCTGTTGTTTCCCGAAGCCTTCGGTTTGATGGCGCTGGTGCAGGTCTTTATGGCAGGTCTGCAGATGTTTTCGGACATCGGCATTAGAACATCCGTAATCCAGAACAAGCGCGGCGATGACGAGGATTTTCTGAACACGGCTTGGACGCTGCAAGTCGCGCGTGGCGCCATTCTGGGGCTGGGGGCATGCGCGCTCGCTCTACCCGTTGCGCTTCTTTATGGTGAGCCATTACTAGCGCAAATGCTGCCAGTGGTCGGGCTGACAGCTTTGATTGCAGGGTTCACGCCGACCACCGTAATGACAGCAAGCCGACATTTGATGTTGGGGCGCATAACCGTGCTGGAACTGAGTGCCCAAGTCATTTCCTTGTCTGTGACGGTGGCGCTGGCCTACCTGCTACAATCCGTCTGGGCGCTGGTTTGGGGTGGCGTGATCGCAAGCCTCATCTCGGTGATTATGACTCATATGTTCATGCCCGGCATCCGGAACCGCTTTTGCTTTGATCGATCTTCTTTCTGGGAAATTTTCAAATTTGGAAAATACATATTCCTCAGCACCCTTGCTGGGTTTGCCATCAACCAGGGCGACCGCGCGGTGTTGGGCGGATATATCTCTCTTGAGCAGTTGGGGATCTACAGTATCGGGTTTTTCCTTGGCACTGTGCCGCTGCTGTTTGGCGGATTGATTTCGCGCAAGGTGGTTTTTCCGCTCTACCGGATGCGTCCACCAACAGAGAGTGCTGAAAATCAGAGACACATCTTCCGGGCCCGGCGCCTAGTGGGGGGATGCTCTATTGCGATGACTTTTCCTCTGGCGATTTTGGGGGTGCCGCTGATCGAGGTTCTTTATGATCCGCGATACGATCTTGCTGGGCCAATTGTGGTGCTCTGCTGCGTGGCCGCGGTGCCGCAAATTATCTTTCACGGATATGGCGGGATCTTGTTGGCCTATGGGGATTCCAAGCGCCATTTTATCCTGCTGACGTGCACGGCCTTGCTGCAACTGGCCTGT
>ERZ1740065.2317-NODE-2317-length-11793-cov-11.708894_pt1 | contig 11793 bp, 10 predicted proteins | sample MGYA00581738_ERZ1740065 | MGnify/ENA primary metagenome ERZ1740065 (study PRJEB43018, sample SAMN04849749) | marine metagenome | isolation source: floating plastic debris | place: Pacific Ocean | collected 2008-09-01 | study: EMG produced TPA metagenomics... | reverse complement strand
CTCCCTCTCTCTCTCTCTCTCTCTCTCTCTCTCTCTCTCTCTCTCTCTCTCTCCACTCACCACATCAATCTGGTTGATGCTGAGTCCGACCGAGAGATGGATGAGTCGAGATGAGCTGATGACAGGTCTTACTGAGCTCTCGTAGTACCTGAGCAGCTCACGCAGCAATCTCTGTTCATCAGTGTCCCTCGCCCAATGTTTTGTGAAGTTAAACTTATGTGCTGCCATCTCAATCTGTTCGCCGAATTGAGAGTCAAACATATGATGATTGAAGGATGCGTACATAAACGTGTAAGTGAAATGGTAAGTGGCACCTTATGTATGGCTTCAAGCTCGCTAAGCATCTGATTGGCTACACCTTTGTCTCCAACGTAAGTTACATTTGATAGTATGTCCTCAACCTGAGTTCGAATATTTTGCGGTAGGTACACAGATTGATTTCTGATAAAGTGGAAGTCAAATCTTTCTGCTTTGTCTCTCTGGGCCTCTTGGTTATCCTCTTGAATTATGTTTTGCAGCCAAGTGAGCATGTCATCAAATGTTTGCTGCTTATAAGGAGACGACATGTCTAGGGTGTACGGTTTTCGCTGACGGATACGGTCATAGCTTCTACCACTGGGCCCAACTTCTGACAGGGACAGGCCTGATAGTTCATCCAATACAACCTCTATAAATAGATTAACAACCATCACATTAGGCCAGGGTGTGGCTCAACTCATACGAGATTACTAGCTCAGTATAGCTCCTTCAGTTAGTTCCCTGCTAAACTTGTCCACATCTAGATAAACTGAGCCATACATATACATATATACATATACTACTCTTCTAACAGCTCAACTGTGTCATATACACGTTTAGTGGTGTTGTGTAATACTATCAGAGATCATCCACATATGTGGATGATCTCTGATACTATATTACGTTCAGCAGAACTGAATTCATACTCACCGCTAAAGCAGACTGATGTCATTATCCATGCCAAAAATGAAGTGTGAAGAACTGTTGTTACAACATGCACTGCCATAGCTGGTTGCCTCTTGTTGCATTTAAGAATTGAAGTGCTCCTATGTTTCCATCAGACTGCACACGGACTCGCTTCAGTCAAACAATAGAATACTATGACTGAGAGGATGGCAAGAGCTGTATGCTCCACTTCATGATGATACAGTAGAACACCATCTCCTGAGTAAAAGTGACTTACTATTAGCTGGAAGTCGGCCAGTAACTGTATTAACGAAGCCAAGTACATATTGACAAGCAATCATGGCATGTTACTTAAATACAATTTATCCATACCCTGAGGACAGGGTAGACAAATAGTGAGTGTAGTGGAGACATTGCTCAGGCCTGTAGCCCAGCCAGAGATGTAAAATAACAGCTGACTCCTTGATCTTGAGTCTGGATGGAAGCACAACATCTGCCGAGCTCAGACTCCTATAATGCTGCACCATTCATTCTGAGATCTCTCATATCAGACGCAGGAACACACCCACCGCGGAGTGTGTACCGAGTATCGATCAGACTAGCAGTACCACACCCAAAGAACAGCATCAGCTGATTGGTTCACGGCAGCAGTTTATTGCTGGTTGTACTAGATATCATTCAATTTACTACAGTAACAACCATAATACGACGATATACAGGATGATTACAATCATTATATCTTTATTCTCATATAAGTGATGAGAACACATCTTATGCCTCTGGTACTTCAATATCACCACTGTTGATGTCATCAATGATATCGTGAGGGTGGCGCTGGTCGATAGTGCAGCCAACACTCTGAGCAGTTCCAAGAATTTCTTTCACTGTTCCAGAAAGCTGTCTTGCCATACTTCTCTCGCGCATCACACGGGCAATGCTGATAATTTCATCGAATGTGATATTTCCGTTGTGCTTGACTAAAAATAAGAAAATTGAAATTAGACTATTATAGACTAAATCACTAAAAGCTCATATATCATAAATTTTTAAATAAAATTAACTTTTAGTCTTAATTACTGTAGAACCAGATTTGATAGCGACAGAAACGTTAGCGTTTCCTTCAAAATCATAAAAAAATAAAAATGATAACGATTCCATAAATGAGAAGACAACTCCTATATAAGGTATAATGGGTATAATTTCTATATCGAATTCCAACAATAGCTATCATTTTTTGTCACTATTTTTTCCAGCCGTTAGACAGTCGCTACCAAATCTGGTTCTACAGTGCTTCAGAGGGACTCAGAGTAGGATGTTTCGCATGCAACAACTTCCCCAATTAGGGTGAATAAAAACAATTAACTTTAGTAATATTATATATATTTTAGTAATTGGTTATTGGTGACTGAAAATCAGCAAGGAATAAATATCTCACCTCCAAAGGAGGCAAACACTTTCGCCATCTTGATAGCAAAGAATATTAGGAGGCCATAGAATTTTTCTGATTACATTCATTTTTTTATCTATCACTTTTCGTGGGTTTTTTTTCGAGACTAACACAAGTATGGGAAGGATATTTCATGCAGCTGCCTAGTGAACAACTGTAATGGCAAAATTGGTAACTTTCGTGATGGAAAATGTACAAATGTAATATTGTTTACTGAGTAATAAGTATAATTCTTGTGACTTCGGACACAAAAATTCCAATACACAACACCTGGTATAATGTTTTCCAATTGAGACCAGTTCTTTGCCAAGTTGTTCACATATTGATATAGAGGTCACATCCACCAATGACTAAATTTTGTCAGCTAATCCCCAGCACAGCATATTACTGAGCCATCAGAATAGATCCATATTCAAGCTTTACTGTAAACATAGAAATTCTAGCGAGCTCAAAATAATAACTGTAATAATAATTGAGCGCCATATTTTCTATAGCTCTTTATGCTATATACAAGCTGGAAAGAAATCGCTAAAAATTTCAGACGCATACATACAGACAGACACCTAATTTGAGGAAAAACTGCTATAGTCTGACAACTCTAAAATTCTATGCATACAGTATATCATTTAGATCTATCCCTAAATCAACTGATACAGACGCATTTACTGTCTCACTCACCGTTTTTCACTTTCTTCCTGTCCCGAGGAGGTTCTTTCAGCGCTTTGATCAACAGAGCAGATGCACTAGGCACTACCTCAACCTTAGCTTGACGATTCTGGATGGTCAGCTTGCAGGTAATCTTCAGACCCTTCCAGTCTCCAGTGGCCTTGGCGATATCATCACCAACCTTTTTGGGGGAAAGACCGAGGGGACCAACTTTTGGGGCCAAAGTTGCAGTGGCACCAACTTCTCCACCCACAGCTCTAAGATACACTGTAATGCACCAATACTCAATCAGAAATACAAGTATCAGGCAGATCGATTCAGCGATACTGTTACACATATTTTCACTGGTACACATCACATCACGTAATCAACCGTTCCAAACTAATTACAATATGTCGTAGCAACTGGTTCAATAGATCGGTTTGAGACTTGGTGTATGCCTCACTCCATTATCAGATTAAAGGCATGGTGAAAACCATACGCCCCCATCAACGAACTTGGCAGCTTCGGTCCATGACTTGTCCAACGCGAGAAGTTTACGCTACAGCTACTGAATGAAGTGAGTAAACAAAACACATAACAAATATCATCATACCGAGAAATCAGAGTGCATACATACCGATGGTGATAGCGTTGGGATCAAACTTAGGAGGCATGATGAATTAAAGAAGATACTAAAGGTGAATAGGTGTGGATGGGTAAGATTGAAACCCGACCAAATAGCAGTTGCACCACTTCACCTCAGGATCTTCACCGGAAAGGACGTCGCGGCGCACTCTACCCAAATCGCCATTTCGATATAAATCGGGAATTTTATTCAAAACTACAAATTTCTTATAATTCTTTGATTACAATATTTTCTACTCAAGATTTTCAAAAAATATAGATGAAATGTGTAGACATAGAAAAGTTGGATGGATCTTGAGGAGCTGTTTCGTTGTCAATATCCCGATAGATTCCCGAGCTACCAATCAACATCACCGGCGTCCTCATACCTTCCTCAGTTCTCGCTTGGATGACTTCCATGTTTGGCACTTGTGCGCAGGTTTATGACCAGATGTGGTGAGACCATTTCTTTCCAATCGATGTTTTCTCTTTTATGATAACTATGATGCAGGCTTATCGCTTCGACAGACTGATGTACTGCTAATGTAATTTGGTGATTGCGATTAGTTTTTAACAGATAATATTTGCACTCCTTACTCAAACGCATCAAGCATGGTTTGCAGTATTTTGACAAAGCCATGTCATAGTAGATACCCCAAAATAGTAAATGAATAGATGCACCACGTGGTTAGTCGCTTTTGGTCAAACGGAAAATACTTATATTGGACTCTGTTGGTGGTGTCTTTCATGAGTTGCTCTCATGAAAAGTCTAGCATTTTATTTTACATGCATAGTGGTTCAGCATAAGATTTTCATATAGATTTTCTTTGCCATTATAAACGTCATCGACGTATAGTGGTACGGACCCTGTCATTTATAGTACTACGCTACCTTATCCTACCATTGTTATCAATGATTTTCGTAACGTCAATAGACGGGCAGTTTATCATACAGCTTCATAACTATGCGCCGTTATGTCAATATTTCGCAACTGTGTACACAGAAATGTAAGAAGTTAGTGCCACGTGACCTTGATAGCGCACACTTTTGTGCCCATCCCATACTTTCATACACACAGCGATACAGGGACTCTGGAGCCCAAGCCTAGCGCTATAGGTCTTCTGGTGACGTTTGATCACAAGTAATACGTAGTAGATATCTAGTCATGAGTGTCCGGCCTCCGTAATCACATAGTGTCATACCATACCGTGGCTATTGCTGATTGATGTTGCTCAAATCATTCATGTGCGAAATATATATTTCATCAACCAGTTATTCACCCATATTGTCTGTCTACTCCCTCACCTACCCTGATTGAATAACAGTGGTGTTAGGTGACATTGTATAGAAGATGAGCTCATACAAGCCTGTGATTGAATCCTGTTTATTACATTCCTCTATTATGATGCGATGGGGCCAGCTAGGACTACTCAGTCTGTTACGCACTGGACTATAAACTACTCACCAATCATGTATCCAGAATTAGACCTGGCCAGTGACGCATTTAACTTTCATCCGATGTTGCCATGGCAACCATTCATCACCGACTGCGAGTAATATAAAGGCCATATCTGTAGGAGAGATTTTATTAGCCCATTTCTTTGCCAACGTGTAGCAAGGCATACAGCGCTGCTATCCGCCACAGCTGACAGTAAGGAATAGTTTTTGGTGCTGATTTACAGACTTGGGTTAGCATTAGGCTGGTACAATGGAGCAACTGAGGGAGCGTATGGAGGCTGTCGGCCAGGAGCATGTACTGAAATACTGGGACGAACTTAATGAAGAGTCACAGGCAGCACTGCTCAAACAGATAAATAACATCGCATTTGAGGACGTCAACTCGTACTACCAGTAAGTGTGACTGAGTACTTCTGTGTGATACTGATACGTACTCAGCTTCATTACCTCTATTTTCCACAGTAGAATTTGTTGCATTCCGCATGCTGCGATATTTGTATGCGTGATGTTGACTCGCTCGCTAGTCTCCACGGTTTTGTTGTCAAGTGGAAATGATACGATGTTGATGTTACCAGACGCACGCAGGAGTCGAGTGTCTCAGCAGACAAACTGGATGAGCTGCTGGAGCCGATGGAGCCCGAGGTGTGCGGAAGCATCAACAGATCGTCGGATGAGCAGCTCTGCCAGTACAGAGACATCGGTCTAGAGAAGATCGCTGCCGGCGAGGTAGCCGTACTGCTGCTGGCTGGAGGCCAGGGCACCAGACTCGGCAGTGACAAGCCCAAGGGGATGTACAATGTCGGTCTGCCCTCCAGAAAGTGTCTCTATCAGCTTCAAGGCGAAAGGATCGTAAAAATTGAACAGGTTGCTGCACAAAAGTACAACAAGCATGGCAACATTCCCTGGTGAGTACAGTAAAGCCCTGCCCAAGAGTGTAGGAACACCGTCAGTGTAGACTGTTGTAAGTCTTATAGCAGGTGTCGGGTTCAATGGCTGCCTTTTTAACACATTTTTGAGATAATTTTCTCTCTCTGTTCAAAATTAGGTTCTATCTGCTGGTCGTCTCACAGCCTCCTTTACTATCTCTCTCTCCCGCAGGTACATTATGACTAGTGAAGCTACTAAGGAGAAAACTAGTGATTACTTTGCCAAGAAGAACTTCTTCGGTCTCAAAAGAGATAATGTGATATTCTTTGAGCAGGGTACCCTACCCTGCCTTACATTCGACGGTAAGGTGATCATGGAGACTAAGGCTAAGATTGCCCAGGCCCCAGGTGAGTGTAGCTATATTGTCTACTTGCTCTGAATCGATGAAACAGGCCCCTCTACCGGCACCCTCGCCATATTTCAAGCTTGTCACGCCCCTTTGACAGCTGAAACCGACACTCAATCTCCTGTCAAATACCATCAGTCACATTTCTGTCAGTCAAAAACTTATCGCGGTCCCCTCACTACGCCGGTTATAACTCACCACCACTATCTGCTGCAGATGGCAATGGAGGACTCTACCGCGCTCTCAACGTCAGTGGTGTACTCGACGACATGCACAAGCGCGGCATCAAGTATATCCACGTATACTGTGTAGACAATATCCTCATCAGAATGGCTGATCCTGTCTTTATCGGATTCTGTATCACCAAGAACGCCCAATGCGGTAACAAAGTATGTCAGCTGCTGTCTACGTGATAAGATTACAGCTCCACTTCCTTCTACTCACGCCATCTGTTTCATTATAACTTGTCAAGGTCGTAGAGAAGATGACAGCGACGGAACCGGTTGGAGTGGTTGGTAAAGTGGGTGGTAGGTACAAGGTGGTAGAATACAGCGAGATCACGCTCAAAACCGCTCAGATGAGAAGCGCCGACGGACGACTGAAATACAACGCAGGCAACATCTGCAACCACTACTTCACCATAGACTTTCTTACAGACATTGTCAGGTATTGCAACACTCCCATTGTCTGGTCACTCGCTTCATCCAACACCGCCTAGTCATCACGGCTGTCTGTGCGTCTGTAGGAACCACGACGGTGAACTGACGCACCATGTCGCTCGTAAGAAAATCCCGTGCGTGTCAGCAGATGGAGAGCCGTTGAAGCCGACCAAACCCAATGGCATAAAGATGGAGAAGTTTGTGTTTGATGTGTTCCGTCATGCAGAGTGAGTGATTAATAGGCATACTATATAAATCACCCACTCATCGTTAGAATGTCTCGCAGTTATAAGAGACTGGGCAGAGCCTAATACTTGTCTCTCACATTAATTTATGTCGATTGATATCAATTCGCCCCCTGTCACACTGTCATCGGTAAGATGGGCAGATCATGACCAACACCCATCGTATTTGCAGCCGCTTCTGCTCCTGGGAAGTGCTTCGCGAAGACGAGTTTGCAGCGTTGAAAAACGCGGATGGCGCCGCTGACAGCACGCCGACGACATGCCGCCATTCACTGTACAACCTACACTACCGCTACATCCTAAACGCCGGCGGTCGATTCTCTGACAGCGCCGGCTCCGTGCTGCCAGAGATCCCAGGGTGCGTATGCATGGTGATCATTTATCAAATACTCCATCATGTAGGAGTGTGTTAGTCTCCAAGGCTTTCACTTTGGTGCTCCTTTGACAGCTAATTTAGCATGACAAACCATGGTTATAACAATACGTGGCTGACAGTGGGCTATGCTCCACTGTCAACTTCCCAGGTCATAAAACCAGCGGATTAGCCAATGTAGTTGAGTTTGGAGTGGTTGTCAAACTACTCACTAGAGAAGGCGTATCTTCTCAACATGTGTGTCCTCATCTATCTTATCGCTATCTCCGTCCCACTCATCACAGCTGTCTGCTGTCGCTCTGTACAAGTATTTTATAGCCTTCTTCTCTCCCTGTTACGTTTGATAGTTGCCTGGATCTATCACTACGTATCTTTGAGGAGGTAGAAGGCTGTTACCGAGTCTCAACTCCACCATAGCTTCCTCATGTCTCCCATTTCCTCATTTGAATCCACAGAGTGACATGACTTCTGCTCCACTTTGTCTCCTCTATTACTCATAGCTACCGCCACTGTATCATGCCCAGCCACTGTTTCCTCCATTATCAACCAGTGAACTGGCGACTACCTCCTACCCAACCAGCCACTAGCCACTCAACATTCCTCTCTCCCTATTGAGCCTCCCATCCATTTGTGCCCCTCTCACTGCCTCACTATACAATAACCGTTCAAAATTCCTGCGCTCATTTTGCAATTCAAACTAACCTTGTTTTGAATACTTATATTTAGTGCGCTGTTTCACCATTTAACCTATCTTGCTCTCTCACCCGCACCTCCCCCTCCCTTAGTCTCCTGCCCTCTCACGCACCTCTCCTTCTCTCCTCTCCCTCTCTTCTCGACACAACTTCACTCCACACCAAATCGCCTAAACGACAAACCTAAACAAAGAGACAAACCACAACTCTCCTCTCCTTCTCTCCTCTCCTTCTCTCCTCTCCTCTCCTCCTCCCTCCCTCCTCCTCCTCCTCCTCTTCTCCATCAGATAAGCAGTGATGCCATGTTTTAGGCTTCAGAACGTTCAGGAAGCAGAAATTGATGCAGCTGTTCATGAGTAAGATGTGTACGATCTGCGTCACCCTTTCCCAGTTACATGTCACACAACTCGTTATCCATGTCAAGCCTTTAGTGTCGGCTCCCTGTATGTGGCCAGCTGTGGGTGACTTCATTGACACGTGGTGACATTGATTCTTACTTGTAGACACACTAGCCCCGGGATAGATGACAGCAGGCAAAAACCTCCCAGGTTCCCCCAGACTAATGGTGACAGTATGAACGGCCATGACCAGTCATCTCGCAAGTCTTCCGACTCCACGGAGTCAAGGTACTGCATAAGCTGATCAATCAACTAGATACTTCCATGTCACACATGCCTATATAAGGAAACCTATGTAAATTATTGTGGTTGTCTGTGGTACCCTGGATCAGTAGCCTATCTACATACATTGGTGTACGTCTCTTCTAGCTCCTCCGATGAAGAGATGAAGAAGACCATTGTTGTTGAGATCTCTCCTTTGGTTTCCTATGATGGAGAGGTAAGTAAACAAGCTCAGATCTAGTCACTATCAATCCACTACTGACTGCAACAACCTGTCAACCACTGCCTTATCTGTCTGCAGGGTCTGACTGATCTAGTCTCGGGGAAAGTGTTCTCCCCTCCGCTCATCATTGCCTCAGACAGGGAGTCCGTAGGCAAATCGAGGATAAGGAAACCATCGTTTGTAGTTGATTGTCATTAAGGCGACTGACTGTCATTTATTTTATCAACAATGTGCTGATCAAAACTGCTCAATTTAATATCGCCGACTCTCCGGATTTCTAAGTCCCAAGTTGTTTCAGTCTGATTTCAACTACACTTCTGTGATCTGCGCAAACTTGATTGGTTACCTATATTTAAACTGAAAGTTATCTTTTACTCCGAGATTGCGTAACATTTATTTATTCTTATTATATGTTCCTCTCCATTGAAGTGCCTGTCACTCTTTTGAGTCGAAATAATTTCAACAATTCTATCTGGTTTAGGCCTTTTCTACTCACCCGTTACCAAGCCTTGCACCTTTGATTTTATCCTTGTTCTCCATACTGCCAATGCAGGCTCAATTTTTGATTATATTCTCTTAATCAAAGCAGAATAAAATTATGTTTATCGGAGTTTTATAAGATGATGTATTATTGTTATTATATTACCTGTCAAAATAATCGCTATCGAAATGAGCCACGATGATACAACATTGCCGCAATATCATAGCGTAGATGAGAGAAATACACCTATCAGCTGCTGCGTGATTGGTGTCTGTCAGTCAGTGATGTCACTAGCACTAGTCCTGTGGTAGACAATCTATACCAGTTAATGTCCTCGTGTAACTGACACAACAATCCTACAACTTAGATCAGTGCTAGCGGCCAGTCTAAGTGCGGTAGAAGCTCTATACAAGATGACTACTGCTGCCGGGTTTTACAGTTAACAGCCATTCACTTCGCTATGAGATACGTCATTCTGTCTCACGAGCCGTCTTGGACTTGACGTCTTCTTCACAGCGGGAGAAGACGAATCTAAAAATATTCATTATGGTAAAGATTGTGGTTTTGAGGCCAGGATAGTCTGAGCTCTCAGACAGATAGAGAGCTGCGTTACCTATTTTTTCAGAGCCGTCTGATTGGTGCTCCCTCAGCTTGTTGTTAGTGTTGACATCCACACAGAGTTGCTGCATTTCGTTGAGTACTAGTTCCAGGGTGATGGCGAATCTATCAGACCTGTACCCAGAGACCCAATGGAGGTAAGTCATTCATGTATACCGCAGCCGTGGGTGAACTATCTCAGTCACACTAACCTTGTGTCTGGACAGTTCTTGAATGACGATATACAGAAGACGATATTGTTAGAATGTGGATTGTATGAAGCACCGTATCCGTCGGTTACCACAGGTCCATAGTTCATATAGGAGTCCAGTGATGTGTTGACCTGAGAGACAGGATCAAAGTTATCAAGACATACAAGGTAATCTTCACCTGGATGGAGAGGGTATCGAGGATTCAGGTGTCATTTACCTGGCTGGTCGACAGTTTGAACTGGTTGCACAGGGTCCAAGTGATATCTTGAAATAGTTCTGGGGTTTCACCACCGTCGTCCTCGGAGACACATTTCAACGCCAACATGTGACAGTCCATACCATTACCAAGTATTGTCTGAGTGATTAAAAGAGTTGGGTTAGACAGCTTACAGATCTGGCTCCATCAACGTGCTGAGAATACTTACCTGCACCATGAACTCATTCTGAGCTTCTATAGCTCGTCTCAGGAGGTTCATTCTCTTGGGTGGAGATGAGTCTCTTTCATCAGACATAGCTTCACACCAGCGTAGCGCGGCACTAGAGGCGGCTCTGATGTTGTCTACGCGACCGAGGTGGTAGCGCCGGGTCGAACCACTCTCGTATGTCGACACCAAATTACCATGCAGCCTGGGTGAACCATAAAACACTTTGACTACACCAGACAGCTGAGGTAGAATTCGGAGAGGAAGGTGGATGGAAGACAGCAAACTACCTGTACCTGTAATAGGTCAGCTGCAGAGCGAGCTGAATGAAGCAGTCAGGGCTCATGTTCTGAGACTTTGGAAACTCTTTACCGAATTTGTTAAACCTCAGAAGGTAGAAGTCTAGGTTTTCTATGGCCCTGTGAAATACATGGCGTCTATACAAATCACAGTCCAAGTCACGTGATCACACAGCATGTAGATGATTGTTCACTTGTCTATGTTCTTGGCTGCAACATCCATGCAGCTCTCTAGCTCCTCACTAATTGTCCACGTTAGTTTGGTTGGATACGGAAGGTCGACAATCGAGTTCATCCGTACCAGTTTCCTCTTCCTAAGCTCCTCCCTACATGACAATCAGTCTTGTTCACCTGTTCGACCAGCTACAATCGCCTACAGTAGCCTGGAGGTACTTACATGTACTTCAGCACATGCTCAATAAGCTGTACCACAGCAATGCCTTCGGATGGTGAATGTTCGTAGTTCAAACCACATGCTCCATCCTCTCCAATGATAAACTACAATTCCAAGACTCCGTTGGCATCACATGTGTGTGTGCGTGAGAGAGAGAGAGAGAAAGAGAGAGAGAGAGAGAGAGAGAGAGAGAGAGAGAGAG
>ERZ1740065.2316-NODE-2316-length-11794-cov-7.532413_pt1 | contig 11794 bp, 11 predicted proteins | sample MGYA00581738_ERZ1740065 | MGnify/ENA primary metagenome ERZ1740065 (study PRJEB43018, sample SAMN04849749) | marine metagenome | isolation source: floating plastic debris | place: Pacific Ocean | collected 2008-09-01 | study: EMG produced TPA metagenomics... | reverse complement strand
TCCGGGCGATCGAGTCCGTGCACAGCGGCGAGACGATGATCCAGCCGGCGATTACTGAGACGTTGCTTAAGGGGCTCGGTGGGCAGCAGCGCGATTTTGATGCCGCGAGCATGCCCGAGCCGCTGACGCCGCGCGAAACCGAGGTGGTGCGCCTGATGGCGGGCGGCTACAGCAACAAGGAAATCTCGACGGCGCTCTCGAAGTCCGAAGGCACGATCAAGAATCATGTCTCGAACGTGTTGGCCAAGCTCGGCGTGCGGGATCGCACGCGTGCCGTGCTCAAGGCGATTGAGCTGGGGCTGATCTAACGTGAATGTCGACCCAGCGCAGATTGAGGACGCCGCGCGTGTACTCTCGCGCGGCGAGCTTGTCGGCATGCCGACAGAGACCGTCTACGGACTTGCAGCCGATGCCGCCAACCCTGAGGCTGTGGCGCGCGTCTTCGCGGCGAAGGGGCGGCCGCAGTTCAATCCACTGATTTCGCACGTCGCTGATCCCGATATGGCGATGCGCGAGGGCGTGCTCGACGGTCGCGCGTTGGCGTTGGCCGAAGCGTTCTGGCCGGGACCGTTGACGTTGGTGGTGCCCGTCGCTGAGACGGGTCTGTCTTCGGAGCTGGCGCGCGCGGGCCTATCGACGATCGGCTTGCGCGTACCGCGTCATCCCATCGCGCAGGCCTTGCTGCGTGCGCATGGCGGTCCCGTATCGGCGCCGTCGGCGAATCCGTCGGGAAAGCTGAGCCCTACCGCGGCCGAGGATGTGCGCACGGGACTGGGCGATTCTGTTTCGGTCGTGCTCGATGGCGGCGCCAGCGAGGCGGGTATCGAATCGACGATTATCGGTGTGATACCCGATGAGCCTGCGCGCTTGTTGCGGACTGGGGCGATTTCGCGGGGTGATATCGAAGCGCTTGTAGGGCCGCTGACGTCGCCGCGCCCCGACAAAATCACCGCCCCCGGGCAGCTGACCTCGCACTACGCGCCGCGTGCGGCGGTGCGACTGAATGCGATCGAGGCGCGAGCGGGCGAAGTGCTGCTGGCCTTTGGTCCTGGTGCGCCTTCGGCTGCGGCCAATCTCTCGCTGAGCGCCGACACCGTAGAGGCGGCGGCGAATCTCTACCGGATGCTTCGCGAGCTCGATGCGCAGGGCGCGGAAGGCATCGCTGTCATGCCGATTCCCGAAACAGGGCTTGGTGAGGCCATTAATGATCGCTTGAATCGAGCGGCCGCCGCGCGCGGCGACAGGTAGTCTATGACCCATTAGCGTGCTCTGGGGTTCGAATGGCGATCCGTAAGACGTTTCGAAAGATCAGGAAGCCTGTGGGCGCGATGTCTTCTGCGCTGTTCTTGTTCTGGTCGGCAGTCGCGCCAGCGCAGGACATGCTCCTCGGTATCGCCTCGTTCCCGACTCGCGGATTCGGCAGCGAAAAGCAGTCTTACCCCACCCGACTCATCGACTTGAGTGGCGCGGACAAGACGCACATTCTCGATGTAAGCACAGCGTTCGAGGAGAACGTCTGGACAGATCTTTCGCCGGATGGTCGCAGATTGGTGAACTACTCATTCATCCCGGGTGAATTGCGGGTGAGCTTTCTGCTTTTTGATGATTTTCAGAAATCCGGACATATGACCGTGCCCGTTTCAGGGCACTATTGCTCGATGCTTTCCTACTGGTACGCGAGCGAGCTGGATATCGATGTCGCATTATGGACGGTTTGTAGCGGCAAGCCCGGGGACCCAGAGTCGGCAAGTACGGGGCGAAACGTATCTTCCGACGTTATCGGAATCGATCTCGACGCCCGAAAGTGGACACCCATTACCTATGCCGAGTTTTCCGGTATCCGGTTTGGGGTGGTCCCATACTCGATCCTGCGGGGCCAGAATCCGACGAGAGCAGTCTTTGCCGTCCCGGAGAATGGCATTGCGATAAAGTTCGGTGTGTCACTTGTTCGCCTTGCGGGCGTTGAGTGTGATGAATCTACAGCACGCTGGGTTCAACGGAACGACTTCACTACGCTCGCCGGAAACACACAGACGCTGACGCTGCTGATAACCGCCGCCGAGCGAACGGAGTTGCGCAACGGTGATACAAATCCCGATTACAGAATGACGCTGCGAGCCTATGCGAAAGCCAAGAGCGTGTGGAGTGAGGAAACGGTCGATTGGTACGCCTTGCCAAGAATCATGGGCGACTGGGTCGTCGTCCGCAAAACGGATGCGCCGAGCAGGACGAAAGATGATGGTGATCTCACGCCAGGCACACCGGGTGCGTGGCGCGTCTATCCAGACGAGCAAGAGCGCTGGATGGGGACGGGGGTGTACGGCGGCGCTTACTGGTTCTGGAATCCGTCATCAGGTGAGTCTTTCGAAGTGGACATGGAGGGCCGCGACTCTGAAGTGATCGCGATCATCGACGATCGGGTCTACTTCCGTCAGGGCCGCAGATTACGGTCCGCCACACTCGGTCGTCGCGGTCTAGAGTCGATGGAAACGGTTTGGGTGGATAAGGCGGTTCCTGCGATCAATTTCTTGACTACGATGCAAGCGGAGCAGCTAAAGTGAAAGGCAGCCACGCATCGCACAGAGCCAGAGAGAAGGTCATGTCAGATCATCCGGAAGCACTTAATCACATGCTCGCCGCCTGGAACGAGCGGGACCAAAGCCAGATTCGAGGGCACCTTGAGCGCGCACTCGCGCCCGACGTTCGCTTCGTGGATCCGTCCACAGACCTGACGGGCATCGATGCCTTCGAGGCAAATGTTAATAAGGTCCAGTCACAGGTTCCCGGCGCGGAATATCTGCGGATGAGCCCTGTTGATTCGCAGAACGGTTTTCACCGCTACCATTGGGCGATTCGACACGGCGGCAAGACGGTGCTCGAAGGCTTCGATGTCACGCACACCGATAACGACGGTCGTGTCACGCTGGTGGTTGGCTTCTTTGGTCCGCTTGAGCGGGACGCGTAGCGAGTGAAGGACTCCGGTGCGCCGGTGCTGCTGGATCGCGTCATTTACGCGCTGCATGTCGCGGGCATGCCAATCGGTGCAAACCCGGAAGACTGGGAGGGAAATGCCGACTATCGGCTAGTAGGTATTCTGATGGGGCTTCTTTTGTGCTCGCTATGCCTGCTGAGCATTACGGGTATTGCACCGGGTCCGCTGCATTGGTCCATTGAGGAGTCGCTTGGTAACTGGTTGATTTTTGTCCTGCTTGCAGGCGCTGCCATTTGGATCTTGGAAAAGGCATCGAGGGCGTTAATAGATAGTCGCGGCGGTGTTCGTGGTGTTTTGACTCGAATGGCGTCCCACGGTCGCCCGCGGCCATCAGCGTGGTCTGCAGTGTGCTTGATGGGTCTGCCTTGGTTGGCTGCAGTCACGCTGGTCGTAGTCGACGCACACGTGTCAGGCTTTCTGTCTATTTGGTGACGGGGCGCTCAGCCGCCATCTGCTTCCTAATCAAGCGGCGGTCGACCCTGAATCTCTGAGCTTGCGGAACGCCGGCCGCTGCCCGTAGGTCGCCCAGCGCCACAGGTACTCGAGCGGCCCGTAGCGGAACTTCGCTAGCCAAAACACGGCGAATACCGTCAGCGCTATATACAGCGCTAAGGCCAGCAGCAAACACAGGGACGGCCCGATCACACCGAGCGCGTCAAGCCCAAACGGCATAAAGATGAGGGTAAATACCATGCCGTGCAGAACGTAGGCCGTCAGCGCAATACGCCCAACCGGCGCAAACCACAGCACGGTGTTGCGCCAGGTTACCGACTGACAAAGACTGATTAGCAGTAAGGCATAGCCTAAGGCCATCAGCGGTGCGCCGATCATGTGCAACGCACCGTCAAGCATCTCGCCACCGGGCAGGACTTCCATAAAGATGAGCAGCGACCAAAGTTCGGCGATCGCGCCGACCGGCAGCACAATCCACAGCAGCCGCCTGACTTGCGGCAGCATATCCCGAGCCCGCTCAATCCAGCGCTCGCGCATGACCCATGCACCGATCAGAAAACGCCCCAGGATGTAGAGCCCCCAACCGAGGAGTCCCGCCTGCAGAAAATCCCGCTCGCTGTACATTCCGCCCATCATGCGAACGTAGGTCCAGAATTCACCCAGCTCGAAGGCGAGACGCTGCGTTTCGTAGAACGCCTCGTCCGAGATACCGAGCGCTGCACTCACATGACTACCGATCGGCGAGCCGAATAGCGCCAATGCGATACCGACAATCAGCATGGTCTTTGCCCGCCATTGTCGCAGCGCCAAAAGCACAAGTCCGATCAGCGCGTATTCATGCAGCACATCGCCAGGAAAGAACAAGAACCAGTTGACCAGGCCGATCAGTAACAGCGTGCCGAGGCGCCGCGCATAGATTGCCGCGAAATCAGCGTCGCGCGCGGTGAGGCGCTGCAGCATGACCCAAAAACCCATTCCAAATAGCGTTGCAAACAGCGTGTTTGCTTTGTTTTGAAAAAAGAAGTCGGAGATGAATAAGGCGATATGGTGGTCGAGTCGCTCGAGAAACGCATCTCTGGTCGCCTCATCGAGCGATAATTCATAGAGCGGTACACCGACAAAATGCACAACAAAAACGCCGAGCAGCGCGGCACCGCGCAAGACGTCGAGCTCGTCGATACGTTGTGTGATGGGTTGAGCGCTAATGGGGAGAGACTGCAGATTCCGGCCGCGCACAGCATATCGTGGTGGCAAGTTCGAGGCGAGCCCGCGACCCAACGCCTGGCCGCAGGCTAAAGCCACTCGAACGAAACTCCGCAAGCTATCGCCACATTTAACGTCGTGGTGATGCGCCGCGTTGAATCGCTAATCCGTCTTAATCGCCCGGGACCCGCAGCAGCAGTCGCTTAGCCTGAGCAAGATGCGGCCGATCGAGCATGCGGCCGTCGAGCTGAACCGCACCGGCACTTGGTTCTGACTCGAACGCAGCGACCACGCGACGCGCGTGCGCCAGCGATTCCTCAGACGGCGTGAACGCGTCATTGATGACGGGCACCTGCGCCGGGTGAATCGCCATCATGCCGTCGAAACCATCGCGTCTTGCGTCGCCCGCGACGGTCGCAAGCCCCTGAAGATCGCGAAAATCGGCATGCAAGGTGTCGATGGCGAGTACGCCGCAGGCACGTGCGGCGATTAACGTCAGGCTGCGCGCAAGCTGATAGGTCGCAATCCACTGGCCGGCGACGTCATGATGCGTGCTGGCACCCAATGCGGCCGAGAGATCTTCACCGCCCCAGGTTAACGCGGCTACGCGATCTGGCAGCGACGTAACCGTCGGCAGCGCCAGCAGCATCTGAGGCGTTTCGGTCATGAGCGCGATAATGCGGGTGCTGCCTGGAGTGATGCCGTGCTTGTGTTCGAGCATCGAGATCGTCGCATCAAGCGTGGCGATGTCTGCGACCGAGCGTACTTTGGGCTGCATGACGAATGTGGGCGCCGCGGGCATCACGGCGGCCAGGTCGTGCGTCCAGTCCGCTGTGTCCACAGGATTGATACGCACACCGCATTGCGGCTTGCTAGGTGTTGCGAGCGCCGTCGCGACCAACCCGCGCGCCGCTTCGCGACGTTCGGGTAATACGGCGTCCTCAAGATCGAAGATCACAAGGTCGGCGTCGCTGTCGGCGACCTTGGCGAGTTTGCGCTCGCTGTCGCCGGGTACGAACAGCAGGCTGCGCAGGTTCACGCGTCGCCTTCCGGTCGCTTCTGCAGCAGTGCCGTGCGTTCGATGGTGCACACGACTTCATCGTGCTGGTTGTAGACGCGGTGCATGAAGGTGACGATGCCAGCGTTAGGCCGCGACTTGCTCTCACGACAGGCCGTTACCTCAGTTTCGATACGCAGCGTGTCATTAATAAACACGGGTTTCGGAAACCGCATCTCGCCGTAGCCGAGGTTTGCCACAAGCGTCCCGAGAGTCGTGTCCTCGACGCTAACGCCCGTCGCCAGCGACACCGTCAGCAGACTGTTCACGAGTCGCTGGCCGAACTCGGTCTTCTTGGCGTACTCGGCATCGAGGTGCAGCGGCTGCGGGTTGTGCGTAATCGCGCAAAACAACACGTTGTCCGATTCGGTGATCGTTCGCGTCAGTCGGTGTTTGATGAGGTGACCGACGCTGGCGTCTTCGTAGTAAAGCCCGGGCATGCTGTGCTCCTTCAGGCCGAGGCCGCGAACAGCTCGCGCCCCACAAGCATGCGTCGGATCTCCGAGGTGCCGGCGCCGATCTCGTAGAGCTTGGCATCGCGCAGCAGGCGGCCTGTGGGGTAGTCGTTGATGTAGCCGTTGCCGCCCAGTGCCTGGATGGCCTGCAGTGCAACCTGCGTCGCTTGTTCGGCGGTGTACAAAATGACAGCGGCGCAGTCAGCGCGGCTCGTCCGGCCTGTATCGCAGGCGCCGACAACGGCGTAGAGATAGGCACGTGACGCATTGAGCACTGCATACATGTCCGCCATCTTGCCCTGCATGAGCTGGAACTCACCGATGGCTTTGCCGAACTGCTTACGTTCGTGCACGTAGGGCAGGACCACATCAATGGCGGCCTGCATGATGCCGACGGGGCCGGCCGCGAGAATCGCGCGCTCGTAATCGAGCCCCGACATGAGGACACGCACACCACCGTCGCGCTGGCCGAGGATATTCTCGGCAGGCACGCGGCAGTCTTCGAACACGAGTTCGCAGGTGTTTGAACCGCGCATGCCTAGCTTGTCGAGTTTCTGCGCCTGGGTGAAGCCCGGCGTGCCGCGTTCCACGATAAAAGCTGTGATGCCGCGCGAGCCTGCGTCGGGTGTGGTCTTGGCGTAGATGACAAACGTGTGCGCGTCGGGGCCGTTGGTGATCCACATCTTGTTGCCGTTGAGCACAAAGTGACCACCGTCTTCTTCGGCGCGCAGGCTCATGCCGACAACGTCCGAGCCTGAGCCAGGCTCGGACATGGCCAGAGCGCCGATCTGCTCACCCGTGCACAGGCCGGGCAGGTAATTGTGCTTTTGGGCTTCCGTGCCGTTGCGATAGATCTGGTTCGCACAGAGATTCGAGTGCGCGCCATACGACAGGCCCACTGACGCCGAGGCGCGCGAGATTTCTTCAAGCGCGATGGCGTGCGCCAGGTAACCGAGCCCGGTACCGCCGTAGTCTTCGCCAATCGTGATGCCAAGCAGGCCCATGTCGCCCAGCTTGCGCCAAAGGTCGGCGGGGAATTCGTTGTCGCGGTCGATGTCCGCGGCGCGCGGGGCGATTTCGTCATCGGCGAACTGGCGCACGGTGTCGCGCAGCAGGTCCAGTTCTTCGCCCAGGTTAAAGTCGAGCATGTCGTGTCCGGTCTAGTCTGATTCAGATTGTAAGGTGATGAGTACGCTGCCGCCGTCGACGAGCGCGTCGACTGCGGTGCGGCATTCGTCAACGGTGCCCGCAAATGGCGCCGTCAGGGTGTGTTCCATTTTCATGGCCTCGAGCACCAAAAGCGCCTGGCCCGCGGCGACGGCGTCGCCGGCCGCAACGTTGACGCTGACAACGCGTCCCGTCATGGGGGCGCGCAGCGCGCCGTCGCCGGCGGCTTCGCTGTCGCTGCCCGTGTCTGGTTCAACACGCGCGAAGGACCAGCGGCCGCGCGTGCTCGCGATGACGCCAGCATTGCCGTTGCAAAGCGCGTTGAAGCGCTGTTCGTGGCCGTCGAGTGCGATACGCACACTGCTATCGGCGGTATCTAGCGCAGTGTCGTATCGCGTGCCTTCCAGGTTCGCGGCAATGGGGCCTGCGCCGCGACGATCGAATTCGAGATCAACGCCGATGGGGCCGTCGAGGTCGAGTAAGACGTTTACGGTATTCGCGCCGTTCATGCGCCAACCGGAAGCACGCGACCATGCAGCGGCCGCGGTATCGGTGAGCGACGCACGGTGCAACAGCTGGGCCGCAGCAATACAGGCCGCGGCATCGCGTTCGGGCCGTGCAATGGCGCGCTCATGGCGCGCAATGAACCCCGTGTCGAGACTGCCGGCCGCGAAAGGCGCGCTCGCCACGACGCGACGCAGAAAACCGAGGTTGTTCACGAGCCCGTCGATGAGGTAGTCGTCGAGCGCTGCGACGAGGCGTCGGCGCGCCTGCTCGCGGTCGTCCCCGAAGGCCACGAGTTTCGCGACCATGGGGTCGTAATAGACGCCAATGCTGTCGCCGGCGCGCACGCCCGTGTCGAGGCGCACATCTGCACTCGTCGCGGGCTCGCGCAACGCCGTAATACGACCGCTCGTCGGCAGGAATCCGCCGTCGGCATCTTCGGCATACACACGCGCCTCGATGGCGTGACCGGTTGCCGTAATGTCTTCCTGCGCGCAGGGCAGGGGCTCACCTTCCGAAACACGCAGCTGCCACTCGACGAGATCGATGCCCGTGATGCGTTCCGTCACGGGGTGCTCGACTTGCAGGCGTGTGTTCATCTCCATGAAGTAGAAGCCGTCGCCGTCGACGAGAAACTCGACGGTGCCCGCGCCGACATAGTCAATCGCACGGGCAGCAGCGACAGCGGCATCGGCCATGGCCGTACGCAGTGTGTCGCTCAAGCTGGGAGCAGGCGCTTCCTCAATGATCTTCTGGTGGCGGCGCTGGATCGAGCAGTCGCGGTCGAAGAGGTGCACGCAGTTGCCATGGGTGTCGGCGAAGACCTGCAGTTCGACGTGGCGCGGTGCACCCAGGTACTTCTCGACGAGCATGGTGTCGTCGGCAAAGCCGCCTTGCGCTTCGCGCCGCGCTGCGGCGAGTTCGGCATCGAAGTCGCCCGCGCTCGCGACGATGCGCATGCCTTTGCCGCCGCCGCCTGCGGCCGCCTTGAGCAATACGGGGTAGCCGACGGTTTCGGCAGCGCCGCGCAGTGTTTCGTCGGATTGATCGTCGCCGTGGTAGCCGGGCAGCATAGGCACGCCGGCCTCGGCCATGATGACTTTGGCGGCCGACTTCGAGCCCATGGCCTCGATGGCGCCGACGGGCGGGCCGACAAAAATAATGCCGGCGTCGGCGCAGGCGCGTGCGAAGCGCGCGTTCTCGGAGAGAAAACCGTAGCCCGGATGAATCGCTTGCGCGCCCGTATGCTTTGCCGCCGCGATGATCGCATCCATGTCGAGGTAGGACTGTGCGGGCAGGGGCGGCCCGATGTGCACGGCCTCGTCGGCCAGCTCTACATGTAACGCGTCGGCGTCAGCATCCGAATACACGGCCACGGTCGCGATGCCCAGACGCTTCGCGGTGCGCATGACGCGGCAGGCAATCTCGCCGCGGTTGGCAATGAGCAGCTTGTCCACGGCTTACATCCGGAACACGCCGAAGCGCGTCTCTTCGATGGGACGGTTGGCGCAGGCCGACAGCGCCAGCGAGAGCACCGTCCGTGTATCCGCAGGATCAATGACGCCGTCGTCCCAAAGGCGGGCCGAGGCGTAGTAGGGGTGACCCTGACGTTCGTACTGCGCCACGATGGGTTCGCGAAACGCGGCTTCGTCCTCGGCGGGCCAGTCCTTGCCCGCGCGTTCCGCTTGGTCGCGCTTCACCGTCGTGAGCACGCTCGCGGCCTGTTCGCCGCCCATGACGCTGATGCGCGCGTTGGGCCACATGAACAGGAAGCGCGGGTCGTAGGCGCGACCTGCCATGCCGTAGTTGCCCGCGCCAAACGAGCCGCCGATGAGCACGGTGATCTTGGGTACTTCGGCGCAGGCCACAGCGTTGACGAGCTTGGCGCCGTCTTTGGCGATGCCGCGCGCCTCGTACTGGCGGCCAACCATGAAGCCCGTGATGTTCTGCAGGAATATGAGTGGCGTTTTTCGTTGCGTGCAAAGGTTGATGAAGTGCGCGCCTTTTCGTGACGACTCGCTGAAGAGAATGCCGTTGTTGCCCAGGATGCCGACAGGGCGACCGTCGATGCGGGCGAAGCCGCAGACTAGAGTCTCGCCGTAGAGCGGCTTGAACTCGTGGAACGCCGAGTCGTCGACGATTCGCGCGATGACCTCGCGCACGTCGTACTGCTTGCGCAAGTCCGTGGGCACGATCCCGTAGAGCTCTTCGATGTCGTAGCGCGGCGCGACGGCGTCAACGACGTCGCCCTGTTCGGGCTTGCGCCAGTTGAGTCGTGCGACCGCGTCGCGTGCGAGCTCGAGCGCGTGCGCATCGTTGCGCGCGTAGTGATCGGTGACACCCGATTCGCGGCAGTGCACGTCAGCGCCGCCGAGTTCTTCGGCTGTGACTTCCTCGCCCGTCGCGGCTTTCACGAGCGGTGGGCCGCCCAGAAAGATCGTGCCCTGGTTCGCGACGATGATGGACTCGTCGGCCATGGCGGGAACGTAGGCGCCCCCGGCCGTGCATGAGCCCATCACGACGGCGATCTGCGGGATGCCTGCTGCGGAGAGGCGCGCCTGATTAAAGAAGATGCGCCCAAAGTGCTCGCGGTCCGGGAAGATGTCGTCCTGCTTGGGCAGGAAGGCGCCGCCTGAGTCGACGAGATAGATGCAGGGCAGGCGATTCTGTTCGGCGATCGTTTGCGCGCGCAGGTGCTTCTTGCCCGTGAGCGGGTAGTAGGTGCCGCCTTTGACCGTCGCGTCGTTCGCGACGATGACGCACTCGACGCCGCTTACCCGCCCGACCCCTGTGATGATGCCGGCTGCGGGCACGTCGTCGTCGTACACGCCCAGTGCGGCAAGCTGGCTCAGTTCGAGGAAGGCAGTGCCCGGGTCGATGAGTGCATCGATACGCTCGCGCGCCGTCATTTTGCCGCGGTCACGGTGGCGCTGGACGCGCGCTGCGCCGCCGCCTTCGCTGATGCGCGCGACGATGTCGTTGAGGTCGTTGACCAACGAACGCATGCGCTCGGCGTTGTCGCTGAACTGCGCCGAGCCCGTGTCGACGTGACTTTCAATGAAACGCGGCATCAGCGGCTCCGAGCAGGATTAAGGTCGGCCAACGCGGCACGGCAGGCGTGCTCAACATCCGCGAGATCGGCCAGTGTCGCGGCCAGGTCTGCGGCTTGTTTCTCCAGCTGCGCGCGGCGCTCGGCGAGCTTGTCGAGCAGGGCGGTGAGCTGGCGCTTGCCACCCTCGGGCGCCTTGTAGAGATCGATGATCTCAGCGCTTTCCTCGAGCGACAGCCCAAGGCGGCGGCCGCGCAGGATCAGACGCAGCCGCACGCGGTCTGCGGCCGAGAAATAGCGAACGCGGCCGCGGCGTTCCGGCGCGAGGAAGCCCTTCTCTTCATAGAAGCGCAGGGTGCGCGTCGTCACGCCGAATTCAGCGGCCAGGTCGCTGATCGAATAACTGCGGGTATCAGGCATGCGGGCACATTAAATGACGTTGACGTTAACGTCAATACAGATCTTGAGACCCAGTCAACACAAGGGCTCGCATCGCCGGGCGGATTGCGGCAGGCTTCACCTAATGTCGGTAAGAGGTATTACATGGGCCCGCTGAACGGATTCAGGATCATCGAGCTCAAGGGGATTGGGCCGGGACCCTATGCGGGCATGCTGCTGGCGGACATGGGCGCTGATGTCCTCGTGGTCGAGCGCTCCACACGTCCCGGTGGGCTCGCCATGCCCTCGGCGCAGGACGTGCACTCGCGCGGCAAGCGCTCCATCGCTCTGGACCTCAAGCAGCCCGAAGGTGTTGAGACGCTGCTTCGTCTCATCGATACGGCCGACGGACTCATTGAGGGTTTTCGGCCTGGTGTCACGGAGCGACTCGGCGTTGGGCCTGAAGACTGTTTCGCGCGGCGGCCGCAACTTGTCTACGGCCGCATCACGGGTTGGGGCCAAACCGGTCCGCTCTC
>ERZ1740065.2315-NODE-2315-length-11796-cov-12.103313_pt1 | contig 11796 bp, 12 predicted proteins | sample MGYA00581738_ERZ1740065 | MGnify/ENA primary metagenome ERZ1740065 (study PRJEB43018, sample SAMN04849749) | marine metagenome | isolation source: floating plastic debris | place: Pacific Ocean | collected 2008-09-01 | study: EMG produced TPA metagenomics... | reverse complement strand
GAGAGGTAAGGATAGTGTGGGAGAGGTAAGGATAGTGTGGGAGAGGTAAGGATAGTGTGGGAGAGGTAAGGATAGAAGGTGGAGCAATTGGAGCAGGTGGAGCAATAATGGTTCATATTCGTGTTCATAGCCTCTATCAATGGCTGAGGAGGTGGATTCTACACTTGAACATTTTACTCTGATGTGGTTCAGGGTGGTTATCACCTTTACCCTTCATATTACGATTGAAGATTTACCGAAGGCTTACCTGTGGAATAACTATTTATTTATGAACTACACCAGGTAGATTTACACTACAGCTATTCGCCCGGCTGATCAGTACCGGCGGACTAGTGTGAAAGGAATTCTCGGGGCCGAAGGAAACCATCTGCCAGCATAGCTTTGAAGAATGGCATTGAAGAAAGGAATCCAGGAAGCCGGATGACATGGCATGCGCATTGTCTACATGTTTGATATAAAATCACCTCATAGCTAAGCTCTTCGGATTTAGCATAGAGAAGTAATCAGATTAGTGATGTTAGCGTACTTATCAGCCACTCTGCTGAGTATAATCCTAGAATATACTCAATGTCTATGTCTATATGCTTGTATGCCAGCTGCTGCACTAGAGCACTGGTGAGCCACATTGAATGTAGGGCGGAAGCAATGAAGGTTTGGTGTACTTCAACAGCCGGTATGTTGCTGCTGATTGCCTGGCACCATTTCTCACACAAAATAGTAAAGATACCAGAGCTACACAACAGCCTAGCATTCAGTTAACCACAGTTGCAGAATTGTTATAAATCATAATCCATGTTGACTTTTAATTTCTGATTACACTTTTAGGATCAACGGACCTTCCATATCATATGTACTGCACTGTCTACTGCAAAGTTAATTTACATGAACGAGCTTCTAGTGTCAACTTTTCACCGCAGGAATTTTTAATGGCTTCACAACACAATCACAAGCCAATCATATGATATAACGACTGAAAATCAGAAAATCGGTTGTCATCATGAACCAGTTTTCTCTCGAGTTGCACAGTCAGGCTCTATCTTTGAATAGGAGTTTTCTACTCTTTGCTTTTAGATTAGTTTTCTGGGAATTTTCCCAGCAGCGACACCCACAGCTTTTGATTGGATGGTGTACTTTATTGCGTCATATACATAATAAAGTATCGGTAAAATGTCATAAAATAACGATATTTTATCTTTCCCTACAGATGGCGCTCTGATGTTGACGAGCTTACATCATAGCACGTGATGATGCACGTAGTGGTAGTTGTGTATTAAGATGAAGTAACAAAGAATTGCTGACTGAACGATTGTTGTTCTCCTTGTAATCCAGTAAGCATACACTAACCAAACATGGCTGACATGTTGAAAGCGTACATGAAGTCTGAGTTGTATGAAGAGCAGAAAAAAGTGGTAAGTTTGTCGCTATATGATAAACCTAGCACGGGATGAGTACCGCGTATCAATTTGTGTTGTCGGGATTTTTGTGTGAGGGATGAAAACTCACCTTCCTGTCAATGTCTTATGCAGATCTCATCACTATAATCTCATGGTATATTTTAGCTGAAGAGTGTTGGACCCAAGTTGATTCCATTCTTCAAGACAGTCGCCGTATTTTTCGTACTTTTTGGTGAAAGTAGCTCGGACACGTTCTTCTGCTGCGTACTCAAATGCCTTCCCATACTGGCACTCATCCACTTTGTGCTGTTGGATGGAGTCAATATGACAGATGCTTATTCCTACACGCGGAAGATATGCATTGGATTGATGTTCTCCGCCATTGGTGATGCTCTGTTAGGTGAGTGTTCAGTAACTGTAGGTGTAGGTACACTCGGATATATGTTATCAAAAGAAGTTAAGTGTTTTGAATTCAACTGCAGTTTCTGAATAAAGCTTATTCTCGTAGTTTTGATGATGATTGCCCAAGCCATTAGCCATATAAGTTGATAACTTATCATGTTTCCACCTGATGATGACATTCATTTTCACTGCTATGCAAGTGGTATTGTAACCTTTATCTGTAATTGGTGAGTGTGGTTATGTTTATTTACATCAATGCATTGCTAAAACTGAGGAACTAAGTTCTGCACTCAATATACCAGCTATCAGGCAATCAAGGAATCAAGGAAGGCAGAGATAAAAAGCCTTTCTCTGAGCTGTAGATATCTATGGATGTATTCTATAGCTAATGCATTGTGATGGGCGGAGGCGCATGATGGCAGTGGATGCAGTGTGACTGAGAGTGTGATAGGGGTATGACTCATTCCTGTTTAGCTTTGTGCCTTCTGTACAATCAGTACTGTTGATTGAATGGGATGATCATTCTCTGTGTCGTCTATTGTAGTCTTCAACTATCTGGAGTACGGACTGCTCTCCTTTGCCATCTCCCACATCTGCTACACTGTAGCATTTGGATTCAAACCCCGGGACTTGAAGAAACTTCTCATGTTTGGAGTCATTGGGCTGTTGGCATATGGCTACATAGCGCCCTCTGTGGGAGGTACGTCAGAGCGCAATGTGATCCCAATTCTTCTCACATTTGCGATTATTGACCAGACGAGAGCCGTGGGGGAGTAGGATAGTTGTAGTTAGCTGAGAGAGTGAGCTAGGCGCCCTGAGGCTGTGTTTATCAAGAGTTAACAGCTGTCATTAACACCCCCACAAGCTGCTGCCGATCATTAGCTTGTGCTGCCGGTTGCTGTCTTCCGATATTGATGGAGGGGTATGATTGCAGGCATACTGAAGTATTTGGTGCCCATATACATCACGCTGATCGCCGCCATGGGCTGGAGGGCCGGCGCCCGCGTCGGCAACATGTCTCGCTGGACTAAACAGAGCAGCTGTGCCGGAGCCGTTCTGTTCATGATCAGCGACTTCACGATCGCTGTCAGCCGTTTCGTTCACCCCGTGCCCTTCTCGCACACGATAATAATGGTGACGTATTACGCTGCGCAGCTACTCATCGCTCTATCCGTCGTCGACAGCCAGGTGGACGCCATCTTGGAGCACTCGCTGGCAGTTCAGTAGATCACGTCTGCCCACTCTCACATCATCGTCACAGCCAGACATAATACTATCTCTTAGTCGTTCCGCTAGCAGCCATCTTCCATTAGTGAGAATGTGATACGTCGTATCATTATATTTTTGCAGTTACATCTCACACTCGTTTACCACACATTTGCCGTAAAGATCTTTATCTTCAAGTTTTAATGTCACACAAGATCTGTTGTCATATTCTGACGAATTTGTGCTAATAATTCTCGTGAAAAGCAATGCAAAGCATATTTTTTATATGGGCCCTATGTTGTGCTGGGACTCCCTGGGATGTTTACCCTGATATTACTTATTTTTGTCCTGTATATCACCGCTAGGATGAGGTGCTGTGCTGAAGGCTATCGACGTAATAAAGTTATTATTTATAATGAACTCTTGGAATTTATTCGTAAACATGGCTGACTTTACAGCTCTGATGCACGTGGGAGACAGAGTAGACTAGGCATACACACGTACAGACTTCCCTTGTCTTTCCGTATCAGTGATGGAAGGCAAAGGGGGCAGAGTCTACGTGACATTGGGCATGGACAGTGGGCATGTCAGAGGCGGAGCCATGTAGAGTAGGAGCCCGAGGAGGCATATGCTTTGATTGAAATACTTTCACCATACAACTTGCTTTTCCTGATGTGTTGGAGTGCAAATGTTTCATCTCTACTGCTGCTTCCCTATAAACGACCTTCACATTTAGCTATTCATTCACTCTAGTTATCTCCCCTCTGACTTATTATCCGAGGGCAATGATGCGATGTGTGAGAGTATTGCGTCACACTTGTGTACTACTGTTACGACAGGCAGTAAACAGGAAGAGCTTGGCACGTTATCAATGAGGTATCATTGTCAGTGCTTTGTAACTGAACTTGTGTAAAATGAGCAATCCCCTCAACTTCCTGGTCAACAAGGCTGGCCAAGTATAAACTGACTCTACTGCGTTTCCCCACATCATTTGTTGATTTGTAGAGGGAGAGTCATCACTGCTGCTTCAACATTTGGGCTATGGATTGGAAGGTAAGACCTACCTCCTATCATTTCTACAGCATGCTGTCCAATAATCCATAGGTTTGGAATATCGATCGATGATATAGGATAGAAGTCTTGGAATTCAATGAGCTCCAACATTTATGTGTCCGTATTGGACTATCACTGAGTTTCAGAAACAAACACAGACAGTACAATTCAATTCAGACAGGTTATATACTGTGTATGAAGGTCATAATCTTCTCTTCAAATCCTTCTGCTTTTGAGCTTAGCATTCACCAGTCCCTTTGATTGAATCTCGGTTTCTGTTGTTTCATTTCAGATTGTCGGAGGATTGGTTCCATTTTTCACATCTGTCATCATACACTTCCTGCTCTACGGAGACAATGATGAGCAGACCGTCACTTACGCCATCATTAAATGCCTACCAGTTACACTATTAATAGTATTTCAATCGACTCAGAATTGGCGGGAGTTGTGTGACCATGGCTCTCCTAGCCTGAGTGTTCTCATTGGATTAGTATTCTCAGCCATTGGAGACGTTGCTTGGGGCGAGCTTGAGCTGATCATTGATTCTCCTTCCTCGCTTGCGCCCTCGCCCTCGCTCGTGCCCTCGCTGTAGCCCTCGACTGCGCCCTCGCCCTCGCCCTCGCCCATGTCTCCCTCCTTCCCTCTCTCTCCCCACTTCCACGTTTGCCTTCATCCCCACCTCATGACGATACCATCAACTCTGACATTACAGTGTGGGATTTGTATCAATATGGACTAGTAAGCTTTGCTGTGGGACACATCTTCTACATAAAAGCATTTGGATTCACACCATTTGATCTCAAGAAGTTCTGTGTAGCAGCAGCAGTAGGAGTGGCAGCATATTTGTATATCATTCCACACATCACAGGTAATGCTCTTGTCTTCTATGGAAATCTCTACTATATATGTTATCTGAAACGAAGTTTTACAGTATCTTTGCGTTATTATAGTTTATTTACCGTGTTCTCCTCGGTTTCAGGAATGCTGCTTCACATCCTGGTGCCACTATACGTCATTCTGATCTTTACTATGGCATGGAGAGCCAGTGCTGGTGTCAGCTATCTCTCCAGCTGGCAGGATATATTTGGCAGCATAGGAGCAGTGCTATTTGTCATCAGTGATTGCACCATCGCTATTAACTTGTTCGTTCGCACAGTAACCAACAGTCACCGTATCATCATGTACACTTACTATGCTGCACAGGTGCTGATAACTCTCTCATCCCTGCCACCCTCCTCCCCAAGTGGCTAGACATAATTACCCACAGGTAGATTGTGAGGGAGCGTACGAAAACTAACTCTGATAAAAGAAATCCTATTGCTCTTGTCATTTTGTTCTCAGTCTAAGTAATTTTATACAACATTTTCACTTTCACTTTTGATGTCTGCTATGTTTGCTAGAAACTAGTACAATAAGTCACCAACCTCAGTCTAAGCAATGAGATGAGGGAATAAGCCACCAACCTCAGTCTAAGCAATGAGATGAGGGAATAAGCCACCAACCTCAGTCTAAGCAATGAGATGAGGGAACGAATTCAAAGATACTCAAACTCTTAAAAAAAATTAGATGCTGTTAGATATGCAATACATTTTGTTGACATAAAATAACTATTGAATTATCATTGATCGCATCTAGTTGTCAGTGGCAATATATGGCACCAAATCATGAGGCAACAACTCTTAGCTCATTGATCAGGAGCTGATGGTAATGATAATATGCCATCACCTAATAGCAGTCGTTTATTTGAACTCTCATTTATTGATGTTATCATATACGATTGCATTCACACCACAACAGGGTAGAATCATATCTTATAAAAATATACTCCGGTTTCATAACGGATGAGTAGGCATCATTGCAGTGTCATGAAAAATACGCCGGTGCAAATTATGGAATATGAACGCAATGCAGCAATGCGTTAATAGGGTCGTTTGAGGTATTGTTGCAAGTCAGAAAGACAATATGGTATAGAGACTTGCGTGACAGAAGTAGTAACATGATCGTAAGGGGTGTAAGACGATCAATGATGCAATAACTGGGGTAGGGTAGGGTAGGGTAGGGTAGGGTAGGGGGTGTGGTATAATGTTAGAGCATAACCATGTCATCCATCTCGATATTAACTTTGATGAAGAGTGTGTCGTCTCTCACGTAGTCCAGCGTCTCAACCTGTGACAAGTCACAAAACTTTTGGGCACCAAAGCTGGCGTTCCTCTCACCGCTGGGCCGTCCGAGGAAGGCTTTGTTCTCCTTGCAGGTGTTTGGCTTGACGGAATAAGTGATATTTCGCCGAGCCTCGGGGTCTTGGCACTGATCGATTAAGGTGAAGGACACTCGGTGTGAGAAAGGCCACAGAAGGAGAGCGTCATACTCTCCCTTACAAATGCAGACAAACACGGAGAAGTTCTTGCCGCGAGCTACAAACAAGACAGAGGGAAATGAGAACGGAGAATGAGATAAAAAATGAGAGTCAATAGGGTTAGTAGTAGATGACGCATATCTCCATCGTAAAACTGAAGGCTTTAGTATGTCATTCAATAATTTATGAGAAACTCAATTCATCCAACAAGCTTAGCAGTAGATGAGAGCTCAGATGTGGCGCAACCTGCCTTCAAGTGGCAGTGAGAGACAACTAGCAATTTATATGTACCTGCATATGCTACAGTAGGCCCACGGTGTTATACTAATATAATAATAATAATAATAATAATAATAATAACAACAATAATAGTAGTAATGGTCAATAATAGTAACAATAATAGTAATAATAGTAACAATAATAGTAATAATAAAACAATATAGTGTATCAGCTTGTTCCTGCCCGACAATAAACCGACAAATTACTACAAATCTAACCTTTTCCATCTCCGAACAGACAGCAGGAGAGCGCTAGCTTGTAACCGTGGCGACCGGTAAGAAAAGGCGGAGAAAAGATAGTTGGTTTCTTGCCAGCTTTCGCTTCCTCCAGCTTGGCTGAGTAGTTGTCGATTTTCCAGACCAGCTGCGAGCCATAGAGCTTCTCCAGACCTTCCACACGTCTCGTCGACTTGTCTGCAATAGACGATCTCACTCACTACTAGTTTCACAGTGAGAGTTTGGGGCAGCAGCCGCTCTGAGCATACCGAGACGCTCGTTCTGTTGGTCCATGATCTCGGAGTGAAGTTCAAGAGTTTTCTTGTGCGCGAGGATGGTCTGGCCGACCAGCGTGAGATGCTTGACTGGCTCGTCACGGATATGTTTGTTCATTTCCTTACGGGCGCAGCGATGCTCACAGCCGCACTCCGAGAACGGGCAGGGGATGCCCTGCTTGGTGCAAGCGTTCTCCATGTGATCATCAAGCTACAGTAAGTAATACAGGAAATACATCATACCGCCATTCGTCTCAACCAAGACAGCGCACTAGGCTGACCATTCAATTTGAAATTAGGCTGAGTTCTTACCTCCTCGCGGGGGATCTCCTTCTTCTTGCACCCGTTGGGACACGGGATGGGGAAGCGTCTACAGACATTGAGATGAGTTATCTCTTCCTCGACGGCAATCGTCTCCTTACAGAACTCGCAGGACATGTCTCTCTTGGGGCAATCCTCCTTCAGATGTTTGTCGAGGAACCTCTTCTCAAACTCGGCCCCGCACCTCCGTGGGCACGGAATCGTCAGGTACTTACAGTCCTCGTAATGTGGCTGCAAAACAAGTGCTGAGAGATGAGAAGAATTCAGGCTATCCCACTACTGGTGCAGCAATGACTCATCACAGTCATAGAGATTTAGGTCAGCGGTTTGACATATATGCCATGCTGTTGCGGTGTGACCTAGTTACATAGCTTCTCACCCACACTCAAACGGCAGAGTCAGACGCAGAAACAGCTGCTGGGTGGAAAGTAATTTAAACATAATATCATAAAACTTTTTACTTTTAAATGTTTTCTTTCATACAACTATAACAGACAGATATGTATTGCGTAACTAAAGCTCAACCTATATTATTCCAATTTTCTCAAGCGACCAATCACAAACCGACCAACCACAGACGGACCAATCACAGTCCAACCAATCAAAGATCGACCAATCATCTGATTGGTTTGATAAGCAGTAGGAATTCTTGAATTACCACAGCAGGAAAGCGTGATAGGTGAATAATTAGATAATATGACGATAGTACTCAAATAATCAATTTTTCAGCTTTAAGTTACAAAATAAAAGCAATTTACTTTCCTCTAGTTCACACACTGCCGCTATCAACCATTCATTCAATGACGTTAGCACCACAACAAATCAATATAACCTTGAAATTAAAAGTGTATTGTGATATGAGCGAAACCGGTTGCAAGAGGACCTGCACAGGATATTGCACTATTCGATATCTATTACTCACTAATATCGCTATCATACAAACACCAATGACTCAAACAGATCGTCACACATAGACTGACATATGTATCACACAAGCCCATCAGCAGGGTTTACTAGGTCATCAAATCAGGAAGCTCCGTTACCGGCAGGTGCTGCTGACACGTGAGTGCAATGAGGGAACTAGTATTTTAAAAATGTGTCTTACAACACCATTTCTCATCTATTTCAGTTCCTACAATACCTGATCCTCTGCCCCTTCAATTCTCCAATAAATATAAATAATTACAGAATAAATAGGAACAGCTTATAAACTGATAAATAATAATAATAATAATAATAATAATAATAATAATAAATACTATAATATAAATAAATAATAAATATCAATAAAAAATTAATAACAATAATAAAAAGAAGCACGGCAAACTTACAAAGAATTCTTTGAGTACTCCCTTCCATTTGCAGCCAGCTGTATGATTGGCACACTTCACTCCAAGAGCCTCTATTTCCTTGGTGAACGTCTTGTCCACAAAGACCTGTATAAAGTCGTAGAGATCATTGTTACTCAACGCTGTGATGCAGCGGCGCTGTGATCTTGAGAGACTTGTTTGCCAACCGTGAAATATGATACAAAAGGTCAAGGCTATCCATATTTAGATCCAGATACACATGGGTCAACTGAAATCACAATGCTATATGTGGACGTAATTCAAAATGGCAGCGGTTCGGCCAGTAGAGATCATCGAAGGCTGCACACTCTACAGGCGTATTCCCACCAGAACTGTCGCACATTGTACGGTGCAGCTGGAGCACAAGCCATGGTGGAAGGCAGTCATTGTAAACCAACAAATTGGAAGTGAAGGATCGATAACCGGGGTTCGATCAATGGACTACTTCAATAGGGAAACAACGATCGCGAACAATGACGGCTGAATATTCTGATCACGTAGTGTCATGAGATGAGAGATAACAACAGCTCGGCTCGCCGGCTGAGAGATGATCAACATGCCATATTGATTCAATACCAAACAACTGGATGTCTATTGTAACCAGCTCACAGCTCTGTTATTGACTACGTAACAACATGGACCAGAGTCTGGATGGAGAACCAACGGCGTAGCGCAGTGGCAGAGCGCAGTAGTGGTAGAATATATCAGTGTCACTTACCCTGTCTCTCTCTACTTTCGACTGGTCTATTGGACATCTGGGGGCAATTCTAAAACAGAAAAACCACTGTCTTATGCTCAAATGATATGAGCAGCGGAATTCTTGAGAGAGACAATAGCGTGAATGTGGGCGGGGAGGAGTCTGGAGGACTGAGACAAAGTTGAACATCGTCATTACCAGCCAATAGATGGCGCTTCAGACATAAAAAAAGGCTAAAATAGAAGTTAATGCCAATATATTACCGGAACCACTAGTATCAAGTATGAACAGTGTAACACAGTATAAAACAGTAGAAAATATAAGCAGAGAAACTGTTATAAATTTCATTATAACATACAAGCGAGAGCCACACGCTGAAGAAGCAAACTTCCCCCTTATACTCGTGACGCGGATAATAATAGTATATCAACCGTAGCTGGCGACTCGGCGTGGAGCAGACAGAGAGTAATCAGTCGACACTATGACGTCTGCTAGAGGGATCGCACAGACTTACCTGAGCAACTCTGACAGGCAGGACGAGCAGCAGCGGTGGCCACAATCCTCAAACTGCACTGGGTAACGCAGCACGCGTACGCACACCGGACACTCATACTTCTTCTCTAGCGGGTTGACGAAGCAGATATCGACGTCGGCGGCCCTGTCGGTGAGAGAGGAACCAGAACTCTTACCACTAATCAGAGAGAGGTTAGAGCCTCGGCGCTGGAGGGGTCCCGGTGAGACCCTCTCCGGCATCCCAGTTTTTGTGTGGCAACCAGGCTATATCGTTGGTTTCTTTAACTAGGTAGCCGATATCCTCGATAGTAGATATAGAATTTAGTCGTTACTCCAGCCAGAGAATCTCAGGAACGCTGTCAAGTACCATCAGCACACGGAACCCACTGAATAATGACGCAACTGAGTGGCTTGCTTTCAAAACAATAGCTGGATGACAGAATCGATAGATATTCCTTGCTGAGGGTCGATTGTACATTGTGGATGCCTGCTTACTAGCGGAGGAACAAGGGGCACCAAGAGGCATATTGATTACTTGATGAGAAATGTGAGCTCTATTAGCAGGGTCACCGGTATCATAGCAACAGGTGTAAACAAGGCTGGTTATGTAAAACATTTTGTGGCAGGAAGCGGAGAAAAATCAAGAGTGACCTTAGAGATCATAGTTGACGCCTTTGGTTTGTTGAAAGTTTGGTTTTTAGGCCATTGATAGACTAGACTAGATTGATAGCAATCTGTGAGAGCTCTATTGATTTTTTGTCAGTGTTGACTGGACCCGCGCATAGATGAGAACGTAATGAGATATTCGCTCCAACGATGAAAGAATGTAAATAGATGATTGCATAGATAAAACAATGAGACGACTCACCGCTTCTCCTCACTCCCATCATCATTTAATATGCTCTGATAGACTTCAATCTTCCCCATAAATGCTGCCAATGACTTGGCTACTTCATCCGAGGTCGCAGCAGACAGCGGTGCGTCCTGTTCAGCATCTGTATTCCAAAGCCATAAAAACTTATATGTAAGCCTCTATATTTTGACATGCCATTTCACACCAAAAAACGCATAATTCATCACTTTGTAATACTTTGACGTAGCCACCTCTAACCATAGAAACAGGTACAAATATTATTACTGCTGGTGTCTCGTTCTATGAACACAGCGATCGCAATTTCCAAAGTACACCTGTACCGACACTGCTAACTTGATAGGCGGAAATCGTTATATCACAGTGCTGCCTCTCATCTTTAAAACCAGGAAATCATACTCAGTATTGATATATTCTGAGGTAAACAAAACAGTTTTTCCTGCAAACTTCATGACGGATAAAAAAATCCCTCACTTCCTCCTCAAATAAGATAAAATCGGCTAACAAAATTCACATAAATATATGACACATCAATATTTTACCCATCAGCAATGTTAACCTAACAGGGCTGCTACCCACTTTCAATAGTTTTAGAATTTCCTAGAAAAGCGTGAAACAAAACGCAGTTTGGTCCGGTAGAACTGAGAAATGCATTATACTACCTATGAATTATCTCTACTGTTCCTTAGAGAGGGAGGGAGTGGAGGGAGAGGAGGGAGGAGAGAATGTGGAGGGAATGGAGGAAGGGGAAGGAGTGGAGGGAGGGAAAATTGTGGATGGAATGGAGGGAAGGGTTGAAATAGATATAATGAATATAGAGAAAGAAATAGATTTATAATAGTGAGAAGAGTAGAAGAATAAAGGG
>ERZ1740065.2314-NODE-2314-length-11800-cov-6.085228_pt1 | contig 11800 bp, 14 predicted proteins | sample MGYA00581738_ERZ1740065 | MGnify/ENA primary metagenome ERZ1740065 (study PRJEB43018, sample SAMN04849749) | marine metagenome | isolation source: floating plastic debris | place: Pacific Ocean | collected 2008-09-01 | study: EMG produced TPA metagenomics... | reverse complement strand
TAAGAAGCGACGTCGGATAGCGCCAGCGGGGCTCACTTTGAGCGATTTTGCACCTATTTTCCCCGTCCTTTCGCCGATCTGGATGGTTACCGCGCTTGCCTAGGCCCTCTGCGACTGCAAGGCTCGACACATGATACCCGCGATATTCGGATGTTCCGGTCCACGTTTGACGGCCGACGAACGCGCTTTCTTCCGCGAGGCGGACCCAGCGGGCTATATCCTGTTTGCGCGCAACTGCGAAAATCCTGAGCAGCTGCGTGCTCTGACCGATGAGCTTCGCAGTCTCCATGGGCGCGATAAACTGTTGGTTTCGATCGACCAGGAAGGCGGTCGCGTCGCGCGGCTGCGACCACCGCATTGGTCGCCCTATCCCGCAGGAGAAGCGTTTGCCCAGCTTTATTCGCTGGCCCCGGCGAGCGCGATCGAGGCCGCCAGAGCGAACGCGGAAGCTATGGCGCTTGAGCTATCGGCGATGGGGATCACGGTTACCTTCCATCCGCCGCTCGATCTGCGCCAACCTGGTGCCCACGACGTGATCGGCGATCGCGCGCGCGGCCGCGAACCCATGCAGATCGCCGCGATCGGACGGGCGCTTCTTGATGGCCTCGCGCGCGGGGGCGTCACAGGGTGCATCAAACATATGCCCGGCCATGGCCGTTCGATGGTCGACAGCCATAAGGAATTGCCCACCGTTCACGAAGGCGCAGAGGCGCTGGAAGCGGATATCGCGCCGTTCCGGGCGCTCAACTCGGCGAAGATCGGCATGACCGGCCATCTCATGTTCCCGGTGTGGGATGCGGAGAACCCGGCGACCCTATCCTCGACGATCATTCGCGAGGTCATTCGCGGCGCAATCGGCTTTGAGGGGCTCCTGCTCACAGACGACATCGACATGGAGGCGCTTGCCGGCTCGGTCCCCGAGCGCGCCGCGCGCGCGATCGCCGCAGGTTGCGATATCGCGCTTAATTGCTGGGCTAGAATGGACGATATGCAAGGCGTTTGCGAATCGCTCCCCGCTATGTCTGACGCCGTCTCGCTCCGGCTGAATGCGGCGCTTGAAAACACATGGATCGCCGACACCATTCCAAGTGCCCAAGGCGAACTGCTGGCCAAACGTGACGCGCTTCTCGCATTGGCGGGAGAGGCGGCATGAGCGCAAGCGATCACGAGCCGCAACCCGAGGCGCTGGTGCGCACCCTTACCGAAGGCGGCGAGAGCTTTATGCTAAGCGGGGATGCCACTGGGCGCGCTGAGCCAACCGTTGAGGATTGGTCGGACGATACCGTCGCGCCGGGCGCCCAAGACCTTGGCGAAAAGCTCTATTTGGAACTGGATGGTTGGGAAGGCCCGCTCGATCTTTTGCTCGACCTGGCGCGGCGTCAGAAAGTCGATTTGCGTCAAATCTCCATCCTGGCGCTGGTGGATCAATACCTGACCTATATCGAGCACGCAGCGGATCTGAAGCTTGAACTTGCTGCGGACTATCTCGTTATGGCGGCCTGGCTTGCGTATCTCAAATCCGCGCTGCTCTTGCCTAAAGAAGAGCAGGAGGACCCAAGCCCGGAAGAACTTGCCCTGCGTCTGCAACTGCGACTCCAGCGATTGGGTGCGATGCGCGAAGCCGCGGCGCGGTTGATGGCGCGCGATCGAATCGGGCGCGACATCTTCCTGCGCGGCGCGCCCGAGGGACTGCGGATCGATCGCAAAACGCTATGGAAGTCGGACGCCTACTCGCTCATCCAGGCCTATGGCCAAGTCAAGGCGCGAACCTCGCCGCGCATCTACCATGTTGCGGATCGGCCGGTGATGACGCTCGACAGCGCGCTGGATCGGGTTTCCGCGATGCTGGGCGTCACGCTTGAATGGATGGACATCCGCGACTTCCTCCCGCCTCATGCGAGCGCGGACCTGCGCAAATCCGCACTGGCTTCAAGCTTTGTTGCCGCGCTTGAGCTGGCGCGCGTTGGCCGTGCGGAGATTGCGCAAGACGGTGCTTTTGGACCGCTGCGCATTCGGCGATTGAGCGAAGGAGCGGGTTCGTGAGCGATCCACAGCTTGATCCGATGGCGCACGATGACGTGGTTGCCGAGCGTAGGCCCGATGAGATCGAGCGAGCGATCGAAGCGACGCTGTTTGCGGCTGAAGAGCCGTTGAGTGTCGAAGCGTTGGCGGCGCATCTGGGCGGGCTGGAGAACGCTGTGGTGCGGGCGGGGCTAAAGACGCTGTGCGAGCAATACGCGCAGCGTGGTGTCCAGTTGGTGGAACGTGGGAAGCGCTGGCATTTTGAAACCGCCCCTGACCTGGCGCATCTTTTGCGGCGCGAGCGCGAGCAGGTTCGTCGCTTGAGCCGCGCGGCCACCGAGGTGCTCGCGATCATCGCTTACCACGAGCCGGTCAGCCGCGCTGAAATCGAATCAATCCGCGGTGTGCAGACCGCCAAGGGAACACTCGACGTTTTGCTGGAAGCCGGATGGATAAAGCTTGCGGGACGTCGTGAGGTGCCCGGACGACCGGTGATCTACGCAACCACTTCAGAATTTCTCGACCATTTCGGCCTCGCCTCGCGCCGCGATCTTCCTGGCATGGACGAATTGCGCGCTGCGGGCCTGCTTGATCCGGTGGAAGAAGCGCTTGAAGACGCGCTGGATGGCATGGCCGGGGCAGAGTTTGGCAAGGGTGAGGACCCCGACTGCGAAGCGCACGAGGACATCGAGTCGTCCGATTCTGATGGTGCTTGGAACGCTTGATTACAACGCATGACTGGCGCGGGGGGCGATCAGGCCCTATATTGCTGTCAAACAAACTAAGGAAAGTGTGTCCCCATGGGTCTCAGTGTCTGGCAGATTGCGATCATCGCGGTGGTTATCCTCGTCTTGTTTGGGCGCGGCCGCATCTCTGAAATGATGGGCGATTTTGGCAAGGGCATCTCAAGCTTCAAGAAAGGCATGGCCGAGGATGTTGAGGAAACGCCCGCGACCAAGGCGCAGATTGAGGCTCCTCCCAAAGATGTGACCACCGCCGAGACCACCGGCACCGAATCCGGCGACACGGCTAAATCGTAGCGCTGCGCTGGCCCCGCAGACAGATCGCATAAGGAGCAGCGCGTCAGCGCGCGAGACATGTTCGATATCGGCGCGATGGAATTGCTGGTGATCGTGATCGTCGCGGTCCTCGTGATCGGGCCAAAGGACATGCCGCTTGCGATGCGCAGCGCAGGGCGCTGGATTGGCAAGGTTCGCAAGGTCTCTGCCCATTTTCGCACCGGGATCGACGCTATGGTTCGCGAGGCCGAGCTCGAAGACATGGAAAAGAAGTGGAAGGCGCGCAACGAAGAGATCATGCGTGAACAGCCGCTGACGCCCACACCCACGCCTAAGCCTACACGGCTGCCCGCTGCCGATGCGAGCGCGGAAGCCGCTGCACCGGCCGTGACGGACCCGCCAGCTGTTGAAGAGCCGAATGAGGCCGTCGCCAGCTCGCCGGTTGCGCCCGATTCGCCGAAGAAGCCCTAAGGCGCAACGTATGGCGTTTGAGGTGAAAGATATCGACGAAAGCAAGGCGCCGTTGCTCGATCATTTGATCGAGCTGCGCACACGCCTGATGCGCTCGATTGTGGCGCTTATCGTCGCATTTTGCGTTTGCCTTTACTTCGTCGATCCCATTTTTGGCTTCCTTGTTCAGCCGCTCCGCGACGCCTTTCCAGACGGTGAAGGTCAGTTGATATTCACCAAGCTGCCCGAGGTGTTCTTCGTTGAACTCAAGGTGGCGCTGTTTGCCGGCTTTATGGTCAGTTTCCCGATCATCGCCAACCAGCTTTGGGCGTTTGTCGCCCCCGGCCTTTACGCCAACGAAAAGAGGGCGTTTTTGCCGTTTCTGGTCGCGACCCCGGTCTTGTTTCTGGGTGGCGCGGCGCTCGCCTATTACATCGTCATGCCGACGGCGTTCCTGTTCTTCCTTGGCTTTGGTGGGGAGGTGGGCGGACTCGACATCAAGGCGCTGCCTGCAACGGGCGACTATCTCAACCTGGTGATGCAGTTCATTCTGGCGTTCGGGCTGACGTTCCTCTTGCCCGTCCTCCTGATGCTGCTGCACCGTGCCGGAATTGTATCGCGCGCGCAGTTGGCGGGCGCGCGGCGTTATGTGATTGTCGGCGTTGTGGCGCTAGCCGCCATCGTGACTCCGCCCGATCCCGGCAGCCAGGTAATCCTCGCAGTGCCTTTGCTGTTGCTGTTCGAAGGATCGCTTTTCCTCATGCGGTTTCAAGAGAAGAAAGTGATCGACCAAAACGGTCAGACCGAAGAGGAAAAGAGCGCCGCTGCGGACGCCTGAGCAAAATCGAGGCGGGGGGCTCTAAGCTCTCGTGGTCGGGAGTGTTCCTCACCCCCTAGCGTGTCGCCATTAAGCATAAAAAAAGGGCCTCACGAAGGAGGCCCTTTTGAAATTGTTTTAGCGGGCTTGGTTTAGCCGCTCACACCCTCATCGTCGTCGTCGTCGACCGCGATGATGATACCCGCGATGATCGCAGCACCGGCGAGAACACCAATGATCAGACCCGTGCCTTCGAGCTTGCTTTCGCCATCAACCGGCGCGCTCGCACGCTCAAAAGTTGCCTGGCCGAGGGCTGGTGCAGCAGCAAGGGAGAGGGCAGCAGCAGCCATAGTCACGTTACGGATCTTCATTCTTCGTTCTCCTATGAGCTCTTCGTCATTTGCAGAGTTGGATTTTTAGTAAAGCAGCATTTTGCCTCTGACAACCCATTAAGTGTATCAATCCGTCGCCCGGCGCGTCGGAAGAACGGTTTGTATTCAGCATTTTACGCGCGCGTTGCAAAATTACATCGTTCACCGATCGGTCAGACGGAGTGTAAATCACGGTCAATCGTCGAGCGTTTTCGCAGCCTGCCCCGAAAAAGCTGCCCTTTCAGACCGATTCTCTCAAAGAAGTCACCGCGTCACGTTCGCACAGGATACTGCGTGCATTCTGTGACGGATTGATGAAAGTTCGCCTACTTTCAAGGGGCTAAGTGGCACCACGTAGGTTTGAACTGGGGAGTGTCTCCCTGGGGCTTATCGGGCCCTTTGACCGCCAATCCACACCTCTTCCACCCGAGTCTTGCGGATTTCAGCAGGGGAGGAGAGGAAGGGATCGCGGTCGACCAAGAGAAAATCAGCGCGTTCGCCCGGCACAAGGCGGCCGTATCGTCCCTCGGCAAACCCCGCAAAGGCCGCGTCTGCGGTGTAGGCTTTGAGCGCTTCTTGCCGACTGATAACCTCTTGCGCGCGCCAGCCGCCAAATGGTTGACCGTTCTCATCGGTTCGGCTGATCGCAACCGCGAGTCCGGCAAAGGGGTCCGCAGGCTCTACCGGGGTATCGGAGCCAAACGCGAGTCGCCCGCCCACTCTCAAAACGCTGCGCCAGGCGTAGGCACCGCCCAAGCGATCATCGCCCAGCCGCGCTTCGGCCATGTGCATATCGGACGTCTGATGAAGCGGCTGCATCGAGGCAATCGTTCCGTAACGCCCGAATCGCTCCAGGTCTGATGGATCGACAATCTGCGCGTGTTCCACCCGCCAACGCCGATCGCCGGTGTAGGTTTGCGACAATTCCTCAATAGCCAGCAAGACGTCGCGATTCGCTGCGTCTCCGATCGCGTGGATCGCCGTCTGGAAGTTGTCGAGCGCGGCGCGGCTCATGAGATTGCGCAGCTCGGTCGGGCTCAGCAGCGGCGAGCCAAGCGAATCCAACTTGTCCTTATAGGGCCGCAACAAGAGCGCCCCGCGTGAACCCAACGCGCCATCAACAAACAGTTTGATCCCATTGAGCCGCAATCTGTCGTCATAAAGCCATGGCGTGGGGCCCGGCCCGCCGATCAGTTCCATTGTCTGTGTGTCAACGGCGTAGGAGACAATCCGGATCCGGAGCGTGCCGTTATCTCCCGCGCGCCGGAAGGTCTGCCAGTCTTCCATTGTGGTGCGCATATCGGCAACCGCCGTCACTCCATACGCCAGAAGTCGCTCTTGCGCTTTGGCAAAGGCGGCGTCGCGATCGGCCGCTCGCGGAGGCGGAACTACGCTTTCGACGAGCGCCTTGGCCCCATCGACAAACACTCCCGAAGGAGCGCCGTTGGGGTCGCGGATGATCTGTCCACCCGCGATATCTTCGGTCTGAGGGGTGATCCCCGCAAGCTCCATCGCGCGGCTGTTGGCCCAATTGGCGTGATTGTCCGCGCGCTCAAGCCATACCGGCCTGTCCGGCACGACCGCGTCGAGTTCGGCGGCGGTGGGAAAGCGTCCCAAACCCCACTTTTCCTGGTTCCAGCCGCGGCCAAGGATCCAAGGGCGGCCCTCATTCGCTTCGGCAAAGTTTTTGATGAGAAAGAGAGCCTCTTCGAGCGACGTCGTGCCTGAAAGATCAAGCGTCAGCGCGCCAAAGCCCAAGTCCATGATGTGGACATGCGCGTCGATCATTCCGGGCAGCATCACGCGGCCTTCGCCGTCAACGCCAAAATCGGTCCGCGGGCGCGGTTCGCCGCGCTCCAGAGTTTGGGTAATAACCCCATCATCGTCGAAGACGAGCCCGGTGAAACGCTTTAGCGCACCATCCTCGTCGATTGTGATCCCTTCGACATTCTCAATTAGGGTATCGGCCCAGGCAGGCGTGGCGAATACGGCAAGCAGAGCTGCGCTGACTGCGTGGAGGATAGATTGCATGGGTTGCTCAGATCAAAGACGGGGTTTGGCCAGACGGGTGATGAGCGAACTCGTGTCGCAGCGCGAGCCACCAGCGGCTTGAACATCGGCGTAAAACTGGTCGACTTGAGTGGTTATGGACAGGTCCATGCCGCGCTTTCCACCTTCTTCCAGCGCGATGGCAAGGTCTTTGCGCATCCAATCAACAGCGAAACCAAAGTCGAACTCGTCCTTCACCATGGTCGCCCACCGGTTGTCCATCTGCCAGCTTTGCGCGGCGCCGCCGCTGATGGCTTCGAGCACTTTATCGGTGTCGAGCTCCATGGCCTGGGCCAGACGAATGCCTTCCGAAAGGCCCGCTAGAACCCCGGCGATGCAAACCTGATTGACCGCTTTTGCCGCCTGACCGGCGCCGTCTCCTCCGACATGCACAATGCGCGCCGCGTAGCGTTCCATGAATGGGCTTGCGTGCTTCAAAGCGAGATTGGTTCCGCCGCACATGATCGACAGCGTGCCATTCTCTGCGCCCGCCTGTCCCCCAGAGACCGGAGCGTCAAGACAATGGATGCGGCCCGAGACACCCGGCGCGCTGGCGATGCGCCTTGCCGCCGCTGGAGAGATCGTTGTGTGATCGACATAGGTTGCGCCTTCGTCCATCGCCAAGAGGGCTTTTCCATCCTTCAGCATGACGCTTTCGACGTCGTCATCGTTGCCCAGGCAGGCGAACACAGCCGCGCAACCCGCAACGGCCTCTTGTGGCGAATCGGCGATCGTCACACCCAAGCCTTCCGCCGCACACTTGTCGCGCCACGCAGTCGCACGCGCGGTGGTTCGATTGTATCCCACGACCTGATAGCCCGCGCGCGCAAGGTGTCCGGCCATCGGCCCGCCCATCACGCCCAGACCGATAAAGGCGACTTTCTTTGCGTTGCTCATGAACCAATCGCCTAATGCCTCCCGCGCCGAATGCCAATCATCGCTTCGAAGCCCAGCGTTACACCCCATTGCTCTGGCGCTTTGCTGAGCCTAGGGGCGCTAACGCTATGACCATTCAGCCCGACGCGATCACTCCGGCCACACCAGCCGATCTCACCATCGATGATGTTCGCGCAGCCGCGGCTCGGATTGAGGGCGCGGTGGTGCGCACGCCCATGATGCATTCGATCACGCTGTCGCAGATCACAGGGGCTGAGATCTGGCTCAAGTTTGAGAACCTACAATTCACCGCCGCCTATAAGGAACGAGGAGCCCTGAACGCGCTGCTGCATTTGACCGATGAGCAAAAGCGGCGCGGTGTCATCGCGGCTTCGGCGGGCAACCATTCGCAGGGGCTTTCCTATCATGGCACGCGGCTGGGGGTCCCGGTTACCATTGTCATGCCGCGTACAACGCCCACGGTGAAGGTGATGCAGACCGAGAGCGTGGGTGGCAACGTTGTGCTTGAAGGTGAGACCTTTGACGACGCTGCGGCGCACGCTCGCGAGCTGGAGGTCGAGCGGGGCCTCACCTTTGTCCACCCGTTCGACGATCCGCTCATCGCGGCCGGGCAGGGCACTGTTGCGCTCGAAATGCTTGACGTGAAGCCAGCTCTCGATTGCCTAGTGACCCCTATTGGTGGTGGTGGCCTTATCTCCGGCATGGCAACCGTGGCGCGCGCGCTCAATCCCGACATCGAGATGGTGGGCGTTCAGGCCGAACTCTTCCCGAGCATGTACGCCGCGATCAAGGGCACCGATCCTGCGTGCGGAGGAGACACGCTGGCCGAAGGCATCGCGGTCAAACGGCCAGGAGCCTTCACGGCGCAAGTCATCAAGGACCGCGTGGATGACATCATGCTCGTCGACGAACCGAGCCTTGAAAAGGCCGTCGCGCTGCTCTTGCAGATCGAGAAGACTGTGGTCGAAGGTGCGGGCGCAGCTGGGCTGGCGGCGGTGCTGGCCAACACTGATCGCTTTGTGGGCAAGACCATTGGCTTGGTCCTGTGCGGCGGCAATATCGACACGCGGCTGCTTGCCAACGTCCTGCTGCGCGATCTGGCCCGGCAGGGGCGACTTGCGCGGTTGCGCGTAACCTTGCAGGATCGTCCCGGCGCGCTCTTCAAGGTGATGCGCCTGTTTGACGAACACAACGTCAACATCATTGAAATCTACCACCAGCGTATCTTCACAACACTTCCCGCCAAGGGCCTGATCACCGATATCGAGTGCGAGGCGCGCGATGCGGCGCAAGTGGAGCGGCTTGTAGCGGCGCTGAAGAAAGCCCGGTACGCAGTGCAGGTCGTCGAGCTCAACTGATACTTCGGCCCTGCGTATTTACACTGTACGCAGCCCGTGTCTCGAAACGACGCAAGCGCCGCTGGGCCTCATAAACTCGGTCCAATTTGGTGCAATTCTGGGTGGGATTTTGTGCATAGTAAGGCATTATTCACCCTGTTTTGTGGTTAAGGGTCTTTTACCGGGGAACCCTTGCAGGCATAACATTGTCTTAACAAAGTCATCGCCGATTCTCCCTCTCTTTTGAAGGACACCGCCAGCCCGTGACGGCTCCGATCCGCTTCCCCCGCTTCTTTGTGACGAGCCCTGCGCCGTGTCCGTATCTGCCGGACCGTCAAGAGCGCAAGGTCTTCACAGAGCTCAAAGGCGGGCACGCGGACCAGTTGAACGAAGCGCTTGGCCGGATTGGTTTCCGCCGCAGCCAGACGGTCGCCTATCGGCCAAGTTGCCTGGGCTGCCAGGCCTGCGTTTCGGTGCGCGTTGTGGTCGATGAGTTCAAACCCTCTTCCACCCAGAAACGCGATGTCAAACGCAACCGCGATCTCGTCGTCACCGAATGCCGTCCCTGGGCAACAGATGAACAGTTCGAACTGCTCACCAAATATCTCGGCGTGCGCCACCCGGATGGCGGCATGTCGGCGATGGACGAACTCGACTACGCTGACATGGTCGAACAGACCCCGGTGTCGAGCAATCTGGTCGAGTATCGCGAGCCCACCGCCGATGGTTCGGCGGGCAAGCTCATCGGTGCGTGCCTGACAGACCGCCAAGGCGATGGCCTGTCGATGATCTACTCCTTCTACGATCCCGAGCACACGAGCCGCGCCGGCCTTGGCAATTACATCATCCTCGATCACATCCGCCGCGCCGCGCGCGACCGGTTGCCTTATGTCTATCTGGGCTATTGGGTCGAGGGTTCTCCGCGCATGGCCTATAAGGTCCGCTATCGCCCTCTCGAGACGCTCACGCGTGATGGGTGGAAGCGTATGGCCACAGACGAACAGTCCAAGCTGATTGCTGAAGCCACCGCGCCGCGTCCCAAACCTGACGAAGCGCTTCTCGGAGCGCGGGGCAAGGACGGGCAGCCGGCCAAGTTCCCGTCAAGCTGACCCGCCCTTAGACCCCTTGGCGGCCACCGCCCTTTATCCCTTCCGATAGAGCCGCTCTTCTTCCGAGCGTCGCCGGACAAGCCCTTTGAGCACCCGGCCTCCTGCTTTGTTCCAACGCCGAAACTCGCTAGCGGCCCCCTCATAGTCGCGCGCCACATGCTTACGGGTCAGCGTCGCGCGCGCAATCGCGCCGGTGTTGTAGTGAAAGCTGACCATCGCATCGAACTGGCCCTGCGTCGTCGGGGCATCGCCAACCGCGCGAGCCACGTCGCGGGCGTAGCGCTTGAGCTCGCGCTCAAGGCGCGCGTCGCATTGCGTCGCGCTCCACACCGTGCCCGGTCCGCTGCGCGATCCCTGGGTCGCCGCGGTCCGGTCGTTCTCCCCCGTCGCGCCCCAACCGATCGTCCAGGGCTCTCCTCCGGTTCCCGGATCAGGGTAGGCTTCGATGAGGCCGTCTGTGCGTTGCCGCGCGCAGCCTTCGAATTGCTTGATCAGAGCGATCCCCTGAGCGCCGATTCGCGAGATCCGGCCGCGCCCGATCAGCGCGTCCCAAGCGGTGCGGCGCGGTGTGTTGGAGACACGGGCGAAACGGTCTTTACCCGAAGCAGATCGGCCCGGATCCGCCATCGCGTCAAGGGCATCGTCGATTGCGTCGACTTCCGATTGGCGAAAACCGCGCCCGATCAGGGCGCGCACGGTGTCAAACAGTTTTGTGCGGGGGGCAACAGACATAGCGAGACCTCTTGGCGTTGAGAAAAGAGGTCGCGTGATTAGGCACAAAAGAGGCGAGTAGGAAAATGGATTTTTAGCAAAGGCCCGATCTTGCGAAGGCCGCCTATCACCATCCGAACAGGAATCCGGGATAGGCCTCTAGCGGGTTATCGAACTCTTCTCAGCGTAACGGTGGAGGAACGCCGAGCGCGCACCACCCCTGCTTCATCAAGGGCTCTATCGAGGTGGCGAGTTCGGCGATCATCTGGCCTATGTCTTGCGGAGCGCTGACCGCCATCTCGATGGTCATCCACGTGTCCGGACTGTTCCATCACTCCTTGATTCCAAAGGGCGTATCAACCCGGCTTGGCTGCAGGAATATCAGGCCCGCGATATAAGAGAGTTCGCGCTCAGCTGACGTGTTGGGCGCGCTGGTCTTGCGCAAGGCCGTCACCGTGACGTCCGTATCATCGCGCTTGATTTGTCCGTATCCCATATCGCTGACGAAGCTTCTAAGTCGTTGAAATACAGGGCTTGGGTGGGATATTAAGCGGCAACGGTGTTGAAGAGCTTCGGCTTTGCGCGCACGGGTCCGGTGCCAACAAGGCTCGCGAAATTTGTCGACAGAGTGGAAAGGACGGGCGAGACCAGAATCATCCGCGCGCCCAGCGGATAGTGTCCCTGCGTCGTGTGCTTAGCGATCCAATTGGCCCCGCCCACCAGCGCGATGTTCTTCAGATTGCTTGCGTCCTGGTGCAAACTGACTTCCAGCGTTTCCGAACCGCTCAGACGCGCGCTCTCGAAGCATTCAGGCGCGGCGGTCTCGGACTGCGCCAGCGCCTGCGAGGTCGGGAAAAGCCCGGCGAAAGCGATCGAAACGAAGACCACCGCTGCACGAAGATGAGCGGTTCGTGTTCTCGGCATGAGGCGATTCTCCGCTCTTTTGCTTAAGCGGAAAGAGTGCAAGTTTGGCGAGATTTCGTCCACATGCGGGGATGGTCACTGCGTTGCACGAAGG